>Ga0326511_10003860_pt1 | contig 12022 bp, 1 predicted proteins | sample 0_2496_0518_D_FD_203701 | JGI IMG/M metagenome (GOLD analysis project Ga0326511, IMG submission 203701) | Bovine rumen microbial communities from UC Davis, California, United States - 0_2496_0518 | ecosystem: Host-associated > Mammals > Digestive system > Stomach > Rumen | place: USA: California...
AGCAACAGAATTGCAACGTAAGTATCGTGACCAAATAGTAAAAGGTCTCGAATGGGTAAAAAGAGAAGGTGCTGTTCAATTAAATTCATCACAATATTTATACAGTGAAGATAAAGTTTTAAAATCTGTGATGGGTACTATTGCCAGTATTGGATTATCTGTTGAATTGATTGATTCATCAAAACCAGTATTGGGATTGTCAAGACTTCACAATGATATTAAAATATCCGGTAGAACAACCAGGGATATGGTTGAACGTGGAGTGGATTTAGGAAAGGCTTTACGTGATAGTTCAAACAATTTCGGTGGACAAGGAGGGGGCCACGATATTGCAGCAGGAGCTATGATACCTTATGAAAGCAAAGATAATTTCCTTCATTTATTTGATGAAATGATTGAATACCAATTAAATAATGATTAATATGTTTTTAACTAAAAAAGAAGAACAAATGTGTGATGGTGAATTTGGTGAAACCATCCGTAAAAGTATGGACATTCTAGTCGCTTTGGGAGACATTTACGGAGCTTCCAAGTTAGTTGACATTACTTCTGCTCAGGTGTCTGGAGTTTCATATAAAACCATAGGTCAGGCAGGTTTGGAATATCTTGAAGACTTGGCCAGTGAAGAGTTTGAATATTCAGGAATTAATGCTTCACTCAATCCTCCGGGAACTGATTTGGATAACTGGGAAGCTTTAGGATTTCCGAAAGAATTTTCCATTAAGCAAAATCAAATTGTGGATGCATATGGAAAGCTTGGAATTTCTAAGACTTGTACCTGCACACCGTATCTTGTAGGTAATGTTCCCCGATTTAGAGATCATGTATCATGGTCCGAATCATCAGCGGTTGCTTATGTTAATTCAGTAATTGGTGCACGTACTAATCGTGAAGGAGGACCTGCAGCTCTTGCAGCAGCTATTGTTGGCAAAACTCCTCTTTATGGATTCCACTTGGATGAGAATCGTAGGGCAAATCTGATTGTTAATGTTAATTGCGAATTGTCCGGTGCCGACTGGGGTGCATTAGGTTATATTGTTGGAAAGACAGTTGGTGGGGGTGTTCCTTACTTTAATGTTAAGAATAATCCAACAAATAATGATTTAAAGACTTTAGGTGCAGCTCTTGCTTCTTCAGGTTCTGTTGCATTGTATCATATGGAAAACGTAACTCCTGAATGGAAAGATACCGATAAGGACGATGTTGAAGATTACATGTTTGTTTCTGACAAGAATATTTTCGAAACCCGTCAGAATCTAACGACAACTGACCGCATTCCTGATTTGATTTGTTTGGGATGTCCTCATGCTTCACTTGAAGAAATAAAACAAGTTGCAGCAATTGTTGAAGGCAAAACAATTAAAAACAAATTATGGATTTGCACATCTGTTTCCGTTAAGGCAACTGCCGATAGAATGGGGTATACTCAACTTATTGAAGCTGCAGGCGGAAATGTTGTATGTGACACATGCATGGTGGTCGCTCCAATTGAAGACATGGGCTTTGAAGTCATTGGTGTCAATTCAGCCAAAGCCGCCAATTATGTTCCTTCAATGTGCGGACTTGACGTTGTTTATGATGACGTGGAAAATCTTATTCGATTTGAATGAAAAGTCTTTTTCTACAATTTTTAAATTGGCTTTTCTAAATCATTTTTTTGGAAAATGGAGTTTACAATAGATTTTTTCATATTCTACTAAAAAAATTTTTTAGGATTCAATATATATTTTAGCTCCTATATGTTCTTATTTTTTTAATATAATTCTTAAATCCTTTTTTTTACATTTTTTTGCATCGTCTTTAATGGTTCTAACTATTTGTTGGGTTATATGTTGTGTTTAATTTAAAGAATTTTTTTGTTTATTAAATTATATTGTATAATGGTTATTGTTAATTTTATTTTAAAATTTTATTAAAATCATTTAATATTTATAGTATTTTATCCAATTATCATTTAATCAATTAATATTATATAAAATTTTGTTTAGTTTGCGGTGCTATTTTCTGAAATGATTTTAATTTGGGCTTTAAATTTAAAAAGAAAAACATATATATGTGTTTTAACCAATTTTACTATCAGTATAATTGCCCTATAGAAATTATACAATAGAAAAAAATTGAGGTTATAAAAATGAATAAAAAGCAGATATTTATTGTCTTTTGCTTGTTCATGGTGTTTATCTCAACACTATCCCTTGCATCTGCAGCGGAGAATGTTGGAGATTCATCAGTTTCCATATCTGGTGATGACACACTAATTGCTCAAGCAACAGATACACATGAGAGTGTCCTGACAGATGATTCAGGATCATTTACGCAACTGGATGATAAAATCCAGAATACGCCGGTGAACGGATCTATAAAATTAGATAAAAATTACACATACTCTACTGGAGAACGTGTGGGTATCGATGGTATAGTAATAAATAAAGACATTACCATTGACGGAGATGGCCACACAATTGACGGTGCTAATCTAGCATCAATATTCCAGATTACGGATAATGCAAATGTTGTATTGAAAAATATTGTATTTGCAAATGCTCGCGGTACTAACGGTTCCGCAGTTATCGTATCTTCCAGTGAGAATGTTGAAATTATTAACTCTCAATTTATTAACAATTCTGCTTTAAATGGTGGTGCAATTTATTTTGCATCTGCCGATACTTCTTCCATAACCTCAAATTTAAAAATTGTAGGCTCAACTTTTGTTAATAATAGGGCTGTAAATGGTGGTGCATTTTACGTAATCGGTGATTTATTCAATGTCACCTCATCTACTTTTAACCACAACATTGCCACAAATGATGGGGGATCGATATATTCAGATTCGGGCGGACGCATTGATGGCAATATATTTGAACATGAAACCGCAGGTCATGATGGAGGTGCAATATATCTAAATAGTATTATTGATTCGTCTTTGGTTGATCCTAGCATTCTTGAGGATTTGGGCTTATTTAATAATAGGATGGCTTACTGTAGTGCAGGTAATGATGGTGGTGCCGGTTTCTTCAATGCGACTCATGGTACTATTAGGAATACAACATTCAGTAGTAGTACTGCTAAATGTAATGGTGGTGGAGCAGTATGGTTATGTACAAATAGTAGTATAGTTAGTACTACTGTATTCAACAATACTGCATGTAATGATGGTGGAGGTATATATCTGTATCCTCCTCAACTATCATCTATGTATGATTCTGCAGTTGTAATTATGTATTCTAATTTTGCTAATAATACTGCAAATCATGATGGTGGTGCTTTATATTGTGGTGGTCTATTCAGTGTTATACTTAACTCCACTTTCGCTCATGATAAGGCATATGATGGTGCTGGTATATACTTAGATGTTGGTGCAGCTATTAATCATTGTATATTTGATGGTGAAAATGCTATTAATGATGGTGGTGCTATTTATCTCAATGCAAGTAATACTATTATTTCCGGTTTTAGTCCATATATGCAGTTGATTATTGATAATGTGGGTGTGAGGCATTCTGTGATTTCTAATTGTATTGCTGGTCATGATGGTGGTGCTGGTTATGTATTTGGTAACCGCGGTGTAGTGGAAAATCTTACCATGATTAACAATACTGCTGGTCATGATGGTGGTGCTGGTTATGTTGTTGGAAACTACGGACAGCTATTCGACAGTCTCTTCATTAATAACACTGCTGCCAATGATGGGGGAGCATTGTTATGGGAAGGAGTAAACGGTACCATTAAGAATATTACTGTTGTTAATAATAAAGCAACCAACAATGGTGGAGGAATAGCTTTAGATGCTGCTTCTTCACAGGGAACCACTTCTATTTCTAACTCTTCATTTAAAGCAAACACTGCGGATTATGGTGGTGCAATTTATTGTGCTAACATGTTTACAAATATATTGGATTCAAACTTTGCCCATGATGAAGCTTATTATGGTGGAGGTATCTACCTGGATTATGGGGCTTATATTCATAATTCCACACTCTTTAATGAAAGTGCTGTATATGACGGTGGAGGTATATATCTTAACTCTTCAAACACTAAATTAGACTCAAGTATTTTACAACAGTTATTGCTTGACAATAAAGTTGGGGTAATTGACTCATTTATTCTCAACTGTACTGCTGGCCGTGATGGTGGTGCTGGTTATGTATATGGTGACTATGGTATTGTAAATAATTTAACCATGATTAATAATTTTGCCGGTCGTGGTGGCGGTGCTGGTTATGTATATGGTGACTATGGCCGTTTGTACAATTCAACCATGATTAATAACCGGGCAGGTGATGATGGTGGTGCACTGTTCTGGCAAGGTAACGGCGGTACTGTTTTTAATTTAACCTGTAAGGTTAACTATGCAGGTGATGCTGGTGGTTCAATATTTATTTTCGGGTCTGACTTATCTTTCACAGACTCCAGTTTCACTTTGTCAAATGCTTCAGACTATGGTGGAGCAATTTATATTTATGGTGATAATGTTTTAATTAATAATTCTTTATTTGAGAAATGTGCTGTTAATGCTTATGATGGTGGTGCTGTTTATGCTTCAGGTTCAAATACAACTATTTCTAAATGTAATTTTATAATGAATAGGGTTAACATCATGAATGGAGGTCGCGGCGGTTCTATTAATCTGCAGGGCAATGGTGCTAAGATTTTAGATTGTATTTTTGAGAGATGTACTGCTTATGAGGGTGGTGTTGTTTACATTAACGGTACTAATGCTGTTCTAGATAATTTATCATGCATTTACAGTTTCGCTACTAATGGTGGAGCATTTTATCTGAATGGTAATAATGCTACTATTTTCAATACTAAAGTTTCATTCAATAATGCTACTGATTATGGTGGTGCTATTTATGTTGCCGGTGACTTTGCTTTAATTGATAATTCTAACTTTACAAAATGTATTGTTTATCAGTATGATGGCGGTGCTATTTATGCTGAAGGTTTAAATGCTACGATTTTAAATTCATACTTCGGGGAAAATAAGGTCATTGGTAATAAAGCCCGTGGTGGATCAATGTTTATTCAAGGTGATTATTTGAGCCTTGAAGGATGTACTTTTAACAGATGTACTGCTTATGAAGGAGGAGTTATATATATTAACGGTTCTAATGCAAGAATTGAAGATTCTTCAAATACTTTCAGTTTAGCGCAGTCTGGTAGTGCAATTTATGTTGCAGGTAATAATGTAACTATTTGCCACTTCAACTCTTCTTATGCTAACTCTACATTAAAAGGAGGATCTATTTACATTGAGGGTAATGATTCCAATATATTTAATTCTAACTTTTTACGTGTTCATTCACTTTTAGGCGGAGCCATTTATATTTCCGGTGATAATGCGATTGTTAATGAATCAACATTTAATTATTGTATGGGTAATGGTACATATGAAGGTGGAGTTGGTGGAGCCGGTGGTTCTATTTATGTTGAAGGTGAAGATGCAACAATTTCAGGCTCTCAATTTAAATTTTCATCAGCTGCAAACTATGGTGGAGCAATTTATGTAGATGGAGCTAATGTAAATATTTATGGAACTTCATATGATACTTGTAGTGCAAATGCATATAATGGTGGCGCTATCTATGTTAAAGGTTTAAATGCTACAATTTCTGATTCAAACTTCACAAGAAACAGAGTTAATGTTTCTAATTTTGCCCGTGGAGGATCTATTGATGTATACGGAGACAACAGTAAAATTTCAGGATGTATTTTTGAGATGTGTCTTGCTTATGATGGTGGTATTATTTATGTAAACGGTAATAATGCTATTATTGATAATTCTACACTTACTTACAGTTCTGCGGTTAATGACGGTGGTGCTATTTATATTGCAGGTAGTGATGCTACTATTTCTAATTCTACTTTGAATTTCAATAATGCTACCAGTTATGGTGGTGCAATCTTTGTCGATGGTGCTAATGCCTGTCTTGATGGTGATGTTTTCGAATATTGTTCTTCTGATAGGTTAAATGGTGGTGCTGTTTATGTTAAAGGTGTAAATACCACCATTTCCAATTCTAACTTTAGTAAAAACAGAGTCAATGTTTCTAACTTTGCCCGTGGTGGATCTGTTTATGTTGCGGGTAGTGATGCTGAAATACTTAACTCCACTTTCGATTACTGTATAGCTTATGACGGTGCTGTTCTTTATATTGATGGTGCTAATGCCCATATTGACGGTTCTGAATTTACTCACAGTTCTGCTGTTAATGATGGTGGTGCGATTTACGTTGCGGGTAGTGATGCTACTATTTCCAATTCTGTCTTGAATTTCAATAATGCTACCAATTTTGGTGGTGCAATCTTTGTCGATGGTGCTAATGCCCATCTTGACGGTGATGTTTTCGCAAACTGTTCCTCTGATAGGTTAAATGGTGGTGCTGTTTATGTTAAAGGTGTAAATACCACCATTTCCAATTCTAACTTTACTAGAAACAGAGTTAATATAGCCAATTTCGCTCTCGGTGGTGCTGTTTATGTTGCAGGTAGTGATGCAAAAGTATTCAATACTTCATTTGAAATGTGTATCGCGTATAATGGTGCAGTACTCTATCTTGATGGAGATGATGCTGTCATTGATGGATCTACTTTTATGTATTCTTCCGCTTTTGATGATGGTGGTGCAATTTATGTTGCAGGTAACAACGCTGTAATTTCAAACTCTACATTCACTCTTAACAATGCAACGCAAAATGGTGGTGCTGTTTATGTTGCAGGTAACAACGCTAATATTGATGGAACCACATTCTTTAAATGTTCCACAATTAACATGAACGGTGGTGCTGTTTATGTTGCTGGTTTAAATACCACCATTTCTAATTCAAACTTTACTAAAAACTCCGCTAACGGTACTAATGCCCGTGGAGGTTCCCTTGAAATTCAAGGTAGCGGTACTAAAGTTTTAGGCACAACATTTGATCAGTGTATTGCATATGAAGGTGGTGCAATTTATGTAAATGGTACTGATGCGATTATTGACGATTCTTCATTCACTCGCTGTGCTGCCAGAATTAATGGTGGTGCCATTTATGTTGCAGGTAATAATGCAATTATTTCAGGTTCTGAATTTGAATATAATAACGGTACTGATTACGGCGGATCAATTTACATTGAAGGAGACAATACTTTAATAATAGGCGACCATTTCGAAAGATGTTCAGTTATCAACCGCTATGGTGGTGCTCTTTATGTTGCCGGTTTAAACACTACTATTGCCCATTCCAACTTTACTTTGAACTCCGCTAACGGTACTGAAGCCCGTGGTGGATCCATTGATATTCAAGGGGATGACACTACTATTTCATGCTGTAACTTCATGAAATGTGTTGCATATGAGGGCGGTGCAATTTATGTTAACGGTACTAATTCGGTAATTGATAATTCTACAGTAACATTCAGTTTAGCTTATGCCAATGGTGGTGCTGTTTATGTTGCTGGTGAAAATGCAACCATTTCAAACTCACAAATGACTTTAAATAATGCTACTGACTATGGTGGAGCAGTTTATGTTTCAGGAAGCAGTGCACTTATTAATAATACTGCATTCACTATGTGTGCTGCCCAAAATAAACACGGTGGTGCAATCTTTGTTGCCGGTTTAAACACTACCATTTCATATTCCAAATTCACTCAAAACTCAGCAAACGGTACAGGTGCTCATGGAGGAGCAATCGATGTAAGTGGTAATGACACTACAATTTATAAATGTATTTTCGATAGATGTAGTGCTTATGATGGAGGAACACTTTACATTTATGGTGAATGTACTGTAATTGATGGCATGGACTTTAAACGCAGTATTGCACTCCATGATGGTGGTACAATCTATATTTTAGGTAATGATGTAACCATATCAAATACCAGTTTCGCATATACTAACGCTTCCCATAATGGTGGAGCAGTTTATGTGGCAGGAAACAATTCCAATATTGTTAATTCCTCATTCACTATCTGTATTGCTAAGAATGGCGGTGATGGTGGAGCTATCTATATTGCCGGTACTAATGCTACTGTTGAAGCTTCCAGATTCAATACCACTCAATCTGCTCAAGGTAAAGGTGGTGCTATATTTATTGCTGGTGACAATGCTACTGTTGTTGATTCTACTTTGGTTTTAGCTAATTCCACTTCCGGTGGATTTATGTATATTGAGGGTGATAATGTCAAGGTTCTTAATTCCAGCATGATGTTTTCATATTCCAACATTGTTCCTAACGCTACCGGTTTAGGTCGTGGTGGTGCTATATTTATTGCAGGTGATAATGCGGTTATTTCTGCAGACTTTAAATTTACTAATGCTACTGGATCTAATGGTAAACCTGGTAATGGTGGAGCTCTATTTATTGCCGGTACTAATGCTACTGTCATCAATTCCACTTTCTTCACAACTATCGCTAAGAATTGTGGTGACGGTGGTGCTATTTACATTGAAGGTATTGATGCTACTGTAAAAGAATCCTATTTCGATACTACCCAGTCCGCCCTTGGCCGTGGTGGTGCTATTTATGTTAATGGTTATAATGCAAATGTTTTAAATTCCACATTCATCAGAGCCAATTCCACTGCCGGTGGTTTCATTTATATTGAAGGTGCTCGTGCTGATGTTTTAGACTCTAGTTTCATGTTCTCATCTTCCAATATTATCGAAAACGGTACTGGTGATGGTAATGGTGGTGCGATTTATATTGCAGGTGACGATGCGGTAGTTTCAGGTGACTTTAGATTTATCAATGCTACAGGTGGAAAAGGAATTCCTGGTCACGGTGGTTCAATCTATGTAGCAGGTAATAATGCAAACATCACAGATTCAACTTTCTTCGGTACACATGCAAGAAATTACGGTTTCGGTGGTGCAATCTATGTTACCGGTAACAATACTTACATGAACAACGATACATTTGACAATGGATTTGCATACAAGGCAGGAGCAGTTTACATTACAGGTAGTGATGCTACAATCAACATGTCCAACTTTGTTTCAAATAATTGTATGGATGACGGTGGAGCACTATATATTACTGGAGAAGATGTTAAAGTAATCAATTCCAATTTCACCCGTAATACTGCTGGTGATGACGGAGGTGCAATCTACTGGGAGGGTAATGACGGATTAATGGAAAACATCACCTGTGATGATAACAAGGCAATCAGTTCTACAGGTTCCTCAAACGGTGGTACAATCTGTCTTACAGGTAATAATACCAATGTTACCAAATCCACTTTCACAAAAACTTACGCTTTCATTTCTGGAGGAGCAATATTTGCTACAGGTAATAACATTACTATTTCCGATTCAGCATTTTCAGACTGTAACGTTTCACTGGATGTGGAAGAAACCAACAAGACCTACGCTAATGGTGGAGGAGCACTTTACGTTTTAGGTAGTGACACAAATGTTTTAAACTGTACCTTTGAAAATTCCAATGGAAGACAGGGTGGAGCAGTTTATGTTCAAGGAAATGATTCCATACTCGACATGTTAATCTTCGATTCAAATTATGCTAGTGATGACGGTGCTGCTTTATATGTGGCAGGTCAAAACGGTAAACTGTACAATTCCAACTTCACAAACAACATTGCCGGAGACGATGGTGGTGCAATCTACTGGACAGGTAACGGCGGTTACATATATAACATTACCTGTTTCGATAACCATGCAATAAGTACTACAGGTTCATCCAATGGTGGTACGCTCTGTATTATAGGTAGTAACTTAAACCTTAACGCATCCAGTTTCGAACAAACTCATGCATTAATTGCAGGTGGAGCTATATTCATTACAGGTAATTACGTAAACATTACAGACTCTTCATTTAAAAACTGTAATGTGGCCATGGATATTGAAGATACAGGTAAAAACTATGCAAATGGTGGAGGTTCCATTTATGTATTTGGTAACTACACCAATCTCTTGAACTGTAAATTTGAAGACACACATGGCCGTGAAGGTGGAGCTATTTATGTTCAAGGAAATGACGCTGTAATAGATGAATTGAATTCAACAGACACTTATGCGAAAGAGGGTGGATCAATTTATGTTGCAGGCGCAAATGCAAAATTATTAAACTCCAATTTAACATACAGCCATGCAAATGATGGTGGAGCAGTATATGTAATGGGAGATAACACACTCATTGATTCCAGTTTATTTACCCACAACAATGTCAGTTTAGCTCCTGATTCATTAGGTAGTGGTGGTGCAATCTATGTAAGAGGTGCAAGCACAAACATTACACATTCCACTTTCTTGGATTCAACCGCTTACGGTGGAGACGGTGGTTCAGTATATATAGGTGGTTATAACACCAATATTGAATATTCTGAATTCCAACACTCCATAGCCAATGAAGGTGAAGGTGGAGCTATTTTCGTTGCAGGTAACCTGGCACATGTCCATGATTCATTGTTCAATGACACCCAAGCTGGTGACGGTGGTGCTATCTATATCGGAGGATTCAGAACAGGAGAAGACGCAAAAATCCTCAACTGTATCATTACAAACAGTCAAAGTAAAGATGATGGTGGAGCAATTTACGTTGCAGGTGCAAATGCATTGATTTCCGTTGATGTTTCAGACAGTAAATCTTTAGGTTTAAAAGATACCACAGGTTATGGTGGTGCAATTTACGTTGGAGGAGACGATGCTAACATTACCCAATCCACATTCAACAACTGTAGTGCAGGAGCTGATGCATCCGGAGGTGCAATTTATGTTGAAGGAGACTATGCAAACATCGAGAAATCCAAATTCCACAATACCTATGCAAATGATGGTGAACTGGCTTCAGGTGGAGCAATTGCTATTGAAGGAAACATGGCAATTGTAAGTGAGTCCGAATTCACAGAATGTTTCGCATCCAATGGTGGAGTGCTGTTTGTTGAAGGACGTAGAGCTGAACTTCGTGATTCCAATGTCACTGACTGTTATGCATACGGCTATGGTGGAGCAATTTATATCTTATATGGTGAAAAAACAGTTGTTGACGGTTCTGTTTTCGATAACTGTACTTCCATCAATAAAGAAGGTGGAGCAATAGTAATCAACGGTGACTACACGATTATTTCAAATTCCAATTTCACAGACTGTAACGCTTCTTCCGCAGAAGGACTCGGAGGAGCTATTTATATTGAAGGTGAAGAAACTACAATTCAAAATGCAATATTCAATGAATGTATAAGTGTAGACGGCGGTGCAGTCTTTATCCAAGGTAACGATGTGCACATTTCCGATTCTGCATTTGTAGCAAATAAATTAAAAGATTACACTGATGATGATAATTATGGTGGAGCTATTTACATAAATGGTGAAAGAACAATCATTTCAACTTCAACATTTGAAGACCACTCCGCATATACAGGAGGATCCATTTACATCAATGGTACTGATACGACCATATTGGATTCTAATATCACAAAATCCACTGCAGATTACGGTGGTGCAGTCTTTATCCAAGGTATTAATGCTAAAATTGAAGGCGGTAACATATCCTACTGTACCTGTACCTATGACGGTGGAGCAATCTATGTGAACGGTACTAATGCCCACATTTCAGCTGACTTCGCATACTGTAACGCAAGTTCTGCTGACACTCCTGACATTATAGGTAACGGTGGAGCTATTTATGTAAACGGTACTGATACAAACGTTTATGATTCCACTTTCCTAAATTGTATCGCAATGAATGACGGTAATGGTGGAGCTATTTATATTGAAGGTGTAAACACATTAGTCCAAACCTCTAAATTCCAAAATACCTGGACCAGCGACAATGCTGAGGGCGGTGCGATTTATATTTATGGTGCTAATGCTACTGTGGCTGTTTCAGAGTTCATTACCACTCATTCCAAAGAGGGTGGTGCGATTTATATTTACGGTCCTAATGCTACTGTGGATAAATCCAAATTTGTTGATTCTCATGCGGCATTTGGTGGTGCAATTTATATTGAAGGTATAAATACAACGGTTACTGATTCCGGCTTTATCAATACTAATGTCGGTCAGGTCTGTGAATGGGGCGAT
>Ga0326511_10003862_pt1 | contig 12021 bp, 17 predicted proteins | sample 0_2496_0518_D_FD_203701 | JGI IMG/M metagenome (GOLD analysis project Ga0326511, IMG submission 203701) | Bovine rumen microbial communities from UC Davis, California, United States - 0_2496_0518 | ecosystem: Host-associated > Mammals > Digestive system > Stomach > Rumen | place: USA...
TACGGGAAATGCGCAGGAAGGAGAGACATGGAAATCGAGGAATGGAAAAAGATCCGATCTTGGGTAAAGCGTAATTGCCATTTCCGACAAAGAGTATCATGGATGGCACCAAGTTACTTCTTTGCCTTTCTTGAGGTATTTCCGTCTGGAGACTGTGCGCTTTTGGTCGGAAACAATAAGAAATATTTTCTTGATAACCCTGTGGTTATCCATGGGCTAGACCAATACGAGATACCGACTAGGGACCTCCAAAAGTATTTCCTTGTTTTGGATAAGTCTGAAAAGTTCGAGCCTCCTGAAGGTTCTGCGCCAGTCAAGATTCGACATGTCGAAAACACCGCGTATTACCCGCTGTGCATTATTGCGGATGCATGGTGGCGTATAAAAGATGTTGTCGCTCGTGTAGAAAAACATGAAATGAGAAAGGCTAAAAATGGCAAAAATTGCGATTGTAAGTGATGTCCATCTTGGCACGCGCCAGTATGGGCTTAGGGAAAGATACGAGGACTTCCTCAAGGCATTTGAGGAGTTTGGCAAGAGCATTCCGATTGGGGTGGACGTGGTCGTCATCGGAGGGGATCTGTTCGATTCCCCGAGACCAGACGCGAAGTCCGTCCTGATTGCGCAGCAGGTGGTCGGCGAGATACAAGGACGTGGGATCCATGTCTATGGAATCGACGGCAACCACGACCTTTCCGATGGTGGATGGCTGTCTGTGATAGGCGCGAACGTGCTGGACGATACTCCAGTGCTGCGCGACGGAGTCTCCATTGCCGGGATCAACTATCTCAGCGGGAGGGATCTGGTCGACAAGCTGCAGAAGATGGTTGACTACGGAATCAAGACAGACGTACTCGTCATGCACTTCGCCCTCGCAGAGATGAACGGCGGCGGCAGTGCGGACACCGGAGTTCAGGAGCTGAGTCCTCTGCTCGACAAGCTCGGGGTGAAGGCCGTGCTCATGGGGCATGTCCACATCCCCGATGTGCGCACATGGAATGGCGTCCTCTACGTCAATCCCGGCTCCACGGAGATGAAATCCTACAACGAGCCCAGGGACAAGTTCTTCATGGTGGTCGACACCGACAACCTGAAGCCCGAGGCTGTGGAAAAGGTTCTCATTCCCACCCGCAAGGTGGTGGATGTGGAGCTCAATTCCGAGGACGACGTCATTGCGTTCAAGGCGCGCCTCCAGGACGACGAGAAGAATGGCGTGAGCCGTTTTACCAACGGACCGCTGTACAACGTCATTGCCGACGCGGAGCTGGAGGATGTGTTCAAGCGCGTCTCCCAGTTCGTGAAGGAGACGAACGCGCTCTGCCGCATCGTAGTCTGCGCCAAGCGCGACCGCGACGTGGCGCCCGTCATAGACCGGAAGGAGAGCGTGGCTACGCTGGAGAGCGCAATCGAAGCGCGCTTCCCCATCGAGAGCCAGGAGGCCAGGCTGATCTCGGACATGCTGAGGTCCCCGGAGCCTTCGGCGATCCACGCCCGCGTGGAGAAGTTCATGCAGGAGGATTAGCCCTGCGGGGCGCCGGCAAATACCGGCGCCCCTTACTGTGATAATTTTGTGCTTGCGCGTGTGCCGACGGCATCCCTGGGAAAACTGTTCTCTCAGAGGAGCCACGTCGGTTCCCGGGACAGCGGCGCGGAGACAAGCCCCCACAAGGGGACCGTGTCGTAATCTCAAAAGGAAAACACCAATGCACAAGCACAGAGACAACAGTTGTCAGGACGGACACGAGAGTGACGGAGCCTATGTGATAAACAATGTAGTGGTCGACGAACGCACCTACATACAACAGGTTCTTGGATGGGACGCATTTTCGCAGCATCCATACTTGTACGGAAGACGCGAAAAGCCTCATCGGAGCAACCGGAAATACCAAAAGAGGGGCATGTGTGAAAAACACAGCAAAAGCCGTCTGCGCCCCAAATGGGGTCCGACACTGGCTGCCCTTGGGATTAGTGATGGTCGCAAGTATACCGATTACGACATGCTTTCCGGAAGTGTGAAAAACATGGCAGTGTGCGCTAACAATGCAGTAGACTGCGCCTTCGATTTCGTGGGCGGATGCTGCAAGGCGGCGTGCGCGATAGGAAAGTGGCTCTTCTGTGATGATGACTGATGTGTCGATACCGTCGGAGACGGGTGCCGGCCCCCTTAACCGGGGGTCGGCTTTATACAAAAACACAAAACACAAAAACACAAAAAGAAAGGCAAACGAAATGAAGGATGAAGTGATACTGTCAATCAGCGATTTCTGCCAGGCCTATAGCCTTGTGGCAAGAAACATCGCGGCGGCCGTGGGAATTGTGCTTCCCGTTCTCATGCTGGGCGGAATCTGGGATATGGTCCCGCATAGCGTGGTTGTCGTGGCAATGGTGTGTGGCGCGGTTGCGCTTGCATCGGTTATGGTGTTTGTGGTGGCGGGGCTCGTATCCGCCTTTATAATCGAACGTAGGGGTGGGGAGGAAGCCGTTGCGCAGCGCGTGCACGAGCGATACCTCGCCCAGTTCTGATTATGGCCACGATACATCTACGCCGCGGGCAGATCATAGTCGACGATCCGCCGGCAAGTCTTGCCGATCAGCTTAAGTTCTTCCGGAGAGGGGTCGGAAGAGAGGACGGCAGATACGAGGCGCTTGCGCAGTTCCAGGACAGGCGGCTCGTCACCTTTCCAGGGTTTGCGCACAGAATAATCGGCCTATGCAGCGGGGCCAGGGTGGTGGACGAAAGAGTTCCGTTGCCAACCCCAGACCTTGTGGAGGCGTGCCGCGGTCTGCGCGACTATCAGCTGGAACCTGCCGTCGCCATGATCCGCTCAGGAGGGGGAATAGCCTCGTTGCCGACCGGCTTCGGGAAAACCCACCTCATCGCGGCAATCATAAAGGCGTTCTCCCATGAGGAGATGCTGGCGAGGGGTACGCCCCTTGTAGTGGTCGCCGCGGCCGAGAAGGATCTCCAGGCACAGCTCTACACCAAGCTCAAGGAACTGCTTCCCGGAAGGGAGGTGGGGCGCGTCACGAGTGCGTCGTCTGAGATGTCGGACGACATCATCGTCACGGGCTACAAGCAGCTGGAGGAGCTGGACGCCAACTCGGTCGGAATTCTCATAGCCGACGAGGTGCACACATCCGCGTCAACGCAGCGAAGCGCAGCTATATCCAGGCTGCACAACGCCGCGCGATGGGGAGTAAGTGCAACCCCCACCGGAAGGTTCGACGGGGGAGACATAGTCACCGAGGGGCTGTTCGGTCCTGTAGTGACTAGGTTTACGTATGCCGACATGGTGCGAGTGGGCGCGCTCGTTCCGATCGAGGTGTACTGGCTGAAGGCTCCAAGGCCCAAGTATCTGTCGCATGGCGGATACCAGGGGATGGTGGCGTCTGCAACCAGGGACAACCCGGCCATGTGCAGGCTGGTCGCCGACATAATGGGCAAAATACCGGAAGACAAGAAGGCCATATGCTTTGTGGACCACGTCCGCTTCATGGCCAAGATACTCGATGTCTGTCCGGACATCCCGTTCGTGCACGGCGACGCAAGCGGGCAGCCGCCCGTAAGCGCCAAGCTCCGCAAGGAGCGCAAGGCTGCATTCGCGGAAGGAAAGATCACGAAAATCCTCTCCACTGGAATCTGGCGTCAAGGCATAGATTTTCCGGAGCTGGACGTAGTGGTCTCCACGTCCTGCGGAAGCGGCGAAATAGCGGCCACGCAGATCCCCGGGCGTGCGTCGAGAAAAGCAGAGGGGAAGGACCGGGCTTATCTGGTAGACTTTCAGCATTCCTGGGATTTCCGAAACGGGAAGCCCGGCATGCTGTGGCTCAACGACAAGTCCAGGCAGAAATGCTACCGCGAGCTCGGCTTCAAGCAGGTGTTCGTGGACAGCGTTTCAGAACTGCCGTTCGTCAACGCATAGGGCCCGCGTGGGCCCGCGCCGGCGCGGCAATAAAGCCCAGGAGATCCCTGGCAAAAACAACAAGCCCTACCAAGGGCAAAACACAAAACAAAAAAAGGAACAAGAAAATGAAGAAGATGACCCGTAAGAATGAAATCGTGATGACCGCCATCAGCGCGAAGGTCGAGGCGGCGAACAAGGAACTCAAGGAGATCACGGCAAAGGGATTTCCCTTTGTATATGGCGACGTCGAGCTCAGCGTCACTGCAGACGAGGGTGGCGTATACGTCCGCTCTGGCGTTGATCCCATTGTGGTGGCGGAGTGGCCGAAGCGCTTCGACCGCGAGGCGGAGGAAAGCGTGATACGCACCGTGCAGCATTCCATCAACGAGGAGGTGCGCGCCATTCGCACTTCTGCCGCAAACCGCGGCAGCATCTCCGACGAAGCCAAGGCGCTCGAGAAGGAGGGCGAGGAGGCTTTGGCCGCAACAGAGGCGATAAAGGCCGCGGGGCTCGATCCTGCCAAGTACGTGGATCCTGGTGTCAGCGACGACGTCAAGGACCAGGTGTACAAGGCGGCGAAGGAGGCTGTGAAGGAGGCGAACAAGGGGCTCGCCTTCCACATTATCGGCACGTCCCGCAAGTACGGGACGGAACGGATGACGATCCGCCGCATGCAGGCTGGCTTCATTGTCAGTGCTGCGGGCAAGCCCTGCATCGTCACCCACTGGCCCAAGCTGGGACAGAAGGTTGACGGCATGATCCGCCACATCGTGGGCATCATCGCGTCCTGCGCCGAGAGTCGCAGGGCGTATTTTGCCCGCATGGCGGAGGTTGCCCGCGAGGAGGAGCGCCTCCGCAGGGAGGCGGAGCTGGCGGAGGCGGCTGAACTCGCCGTCGCCCAGTTCTGATAAAATATAGCACCCGGCCCCTAGTGTTCGGGGTCGGGTGCATAACCAACAAGGAGAACGATGAGATACAAAAATCTATTTAGCTCGGGAAGGGCCAAGCCGTCCCAGGGCTATTTCAAGGAGGGCGTGGAGCTTCTGTATCCGGCGCAGGACCATCCCATCAAGATTGCGCTCCTGCCGGCATACGATCCACTGCGGCCGGATGACCCGACGGGATGGGTTCCGGCCGTGACGGACCGGGAGCAGATGGTGGAGAGCGACTTCTACACAATAGTCCGCTCCGCGAAGTTTGTGGGCCATGGAAGCAAGAGCAACCGTGTTTCTTTTGTTAGCCCTCAGACATTCGACGAGAATGCCGTCGATCCGTACGCCGCGCTATACGACTACTGTCTGGCGAGCGACGAGTGGTCGTATCTGACCAAGAAAGGCGGCAAGTCCCTGAGCGGAGACTACGAGGGACCGGTCATACCGGCCCCGCAGGACAGGTTTGTGGCCAATGCGATAGACCTGTCGCTGGGCGAGCGCGGAGGTGTGTTTGTAGTAGAGCTGGGCGAGACCATAACAAGGCAGTTCCTGTACGAGAATAAGGACGGCGAGATAAGGCGGGGGTTCCTGTTTGGGGATGAGTCGGAGAAGTTCGGCGACATCACCGTTCCTGGCGCCGCACTAGGCTTCATCGTGTCGTGGGGCTCCCGCGGCTACTCGATAAAGCCCCTTAAGGACGGCAAGGATGATGTGCTCGTTTCGATACCTGAGACGTTGCTTCAGCACAGAAGGCACATGGAGGCCCCCGAGACGTTCATAAACGCCCCCGGGAGTGCGCAGGAGATCGTCGACAGGCTCGCCAAGATACTGACAGGCTACAAGAGCCCGTCTGGGCGGGACGAATCCTATGCGTTGATGGAGGCCATGGACAAGACGTTCGGGAAGGGCACGTACAAGGTGGCTGTGCCCGAGGAGAAGGTGAGGAAGATGTCCCCCGACATGCAGGCTCTCATGAAGAAGCAAGGCTTCATAAAGGAGCCAGAGCGTAAGAAGGAATCCCCGAAACCCGCCTGTAAGCCTGCCTCCAAGAAGCAGGAGAAGGCTAAGGTCGAGGTGAACGCGGCGCTGGCGTCCGTGTCGGAGGCCATTCCCGGGGAGAAGGTGGATCTATCGGACATAGTTGCGCTTCGTGCGCAGCTGGCGGGAGGAAAGTAAAAGGAGGTGCAACATGTTGGCGGCAATAGTAGGCGACGTGTCTAAGGATCCGGCGTACGAATGCCCGTACTGCCACGGAAGGAACTGCGAGTTCCACGAGGCCGACGACCAGCCCTGCGAGGGGTATTTCAACGGTGCAAAGCTAAACTCGCAGTTCTTCTGCAATGACTGCGAAAAACCGTATAATGTCCAGTTCACGCTGGTCGCAAAGAGCTATCCAAACGAGGATGCGGACAAGATAAAGGAGAGTGATAATGGCGAAGGATGAAATTCCGCCTGAGATCAAGCAGGTCATAATAGGCGCGGTTGACTTGTGTGGACGTGTCTCTACATGGACAGAATATGTGATGGATAAGTCCAAGAGCGACAAGGAGACGTGTGTTAAGGCATATGATGTATGCATGAGCGCATCTAAGCTCTACGCAAGTCTCCACAAGGCGTTCACATGGAAGGACATCAGCAACATGATGGACGACCTTGGGATCAGCGGCCAGCATATTGACCTGTCAAAAGACAAGACCATCATGCCAGACGGCTCCGTTGTGAGAGTTGGCACCAGGCTTGCCGAAGTGTTAAAGAAGGACGTACAGGCAGAGGCAAAGAAACAACAAGGAGGAGAAAATGGCTAAGAAGGAAAAGGAAGACAGCCTGATGGCTGCACTGTCCGGCGCGTTCAAGGCCGCCGGCATCGACGACAAGGAGTCGATCACGACAATCCAGGACTACTGGAGGTCGATGAAGTATATCGACATGTTCGACCCCATAAACGACCGCCCCTGCATCGCGGAGGAGTGGCTGCTGGGCGCAAGGGGCTTTCCGGCGGGGAAGGTGTATCAGCTCCGCGGGTCGTTCTCTGCCGCAAAGTCGACGTATCTGTACCATGTGTACGGATGCGCGCTGAAAGGCAGTACGATGTACGACCGCAAGGCGTGGGTGATGCACATTGAGACGGAGGGTGCGCCGAACTCGGACGACTATGTTGTTCGCTTTGGGTGCGATCCGAAGCTGTTCGCCTACGTCAAGTCGAACGACCTTAACGATCTCTTCAAGAAGATCGACACCTTCGACATGGCGTTGCACGGAGGGCGGGACGGGACTATCAACCCCGAGACCGGGCGTGCCACAAAGTCCAAGTTCTCGAAGGAGGATGCCCTTGACCCCAATATGGAGAAGCCCTCCATCGTGGGCGTGGACTCCCTGTCGAATGTCGGAACCGACGCCGGCGGGGACTTCGTGGACCTGGACAAGAGCGAGAAGCCAGGAGGCGACTCCAAGGACGTCCGCCGGTTCTTCAGGGCGAGGGAGCAGGACTACGACAAGCACCAGCTCACGCTCTTCGTGACCACACACGAGACGACCGAGATCAAGACTGGTCCGGGCGCTGGATATGGCGGGCCTAAATCAACAGCGCGAAACCAAAAGGCGATAGGAATGGCGCTCACGATAGCGCTCGACACCATCGACTACCCGTGGAAGGGCGGCAAGGAGGGCAAGGAGGTTCTGGGGTCCAAGCAGATCCTGACCACCTTCAAGTCCAAGATTGCGCCGCGCAACCGCAAGATAACGCTGTTCAGGAAACTGCTCGGCGGGTATGACCTGGCGCAGACCGACCTGGAGTTCTTTATGGGAGACCCAAAGAACAACAACTGCACGAGCAACCCGTTCATGCCGGGCGGGTTCCTGTGTCCCGAAGGCGCCAAGTGCGGGATCACGAAGGTTCGCGGAGGGTATTCCGCGCCGCTCGTGTCCGACAAGGTGTTCAAGAGCGCGGACGAGTTCGTGTCCGAGCTGTACTCCGACAAGGACAGGCTGATGAAGATCCGGGAGAGCCTCCGCATCCGCGGATTTGGCTTCGACTTCGAGACGAAGTACACGGTCAACCCGGAAGACCAGGGCTGCGAAGACGGGCAAGATGGAGACGGAACCACCGAAGCGGAGGACGGATCGCAAGAGGAGGTGTAATGGCGGACAACAACAAGTCGCGGACGGCGGTCCTTAACTGGGCCGCCGCTCGCATCTATTTCTGGGCCGCTGCAAACGAAGTCCTAGGCAAGGCAGAAGCCACGGCCCGCCGCATATGCGGCGAGGCTGGCTTGTCTGAGGAGGACACTGATGCCGTGGCCAACAAAGTCAAACTGTACGTGAAAAGCAGAAAGGAATCCAAGAATGGCACTGATAGATGAAATTCAGGACGACATAAAGAGCCAAAGGAAGTCGGCTCCGGAGGGTCAGGCCCCGGCAGAGCCGAAGAAAAAGCGCCATCGCCGCACAAAGGCGGAGATGGAGGCCTATAGGCAGAAGAAGATAGCCGAAGAGGAGGCGAGGTATCTTGCCATGCAGAATTCGGGCAAGTCCGATGCCGGCGCAAAGCAAAGGAAGAAGAAGGCTCCGCAGAAGGCTGCATCGAAGCAGAGCACTCCGGTCGGCATCCAGAATACGGTACCTCTGTCTCCGTTGACGCCGCTCTACACCCTGAAGATACCAAACCTCCCCAAGGGCGATTGTCTGGTTATCTGCTATGGGCGGGGGATGGCGAAGGAGCCCAAGTCAACCCCTTGATTTCGGCGGCCTTTTGTGAGACAATAGTCCCATGAAAAAGAAGGGCAAGAAGAAGCGGCTGGAGAAAAAGACGCGGATACGGAACAGGCTTATGAAGCTGTGGACCGCCCGCGTCCGGCTTCTGCATGGGGATAGATGCGCGGTATGCGGTCGACCTTATGGAGATCCTGATCCAGATACAGGCAAACCGTGTTATCTCAATGCGCACCACATAGACAGCCGCAAGACAAACCCGCGGATGAGATGGGATGCGCTTAATGGGATTCTCCTTTGCCCAAAGCACCATGAATTTGGCAAGAACTCAGCGCACCGTGGATCGATATGGTTCATATCGTGGCTGATGAAGAACCGCTGGAAGCAGTATGCGTATATCATGGCGCACCGCGACGAGGAGATAGACATCGAAGACCGCGACACTCTCGCGGCCATTGAAGACAGGCTGACAGGGGATGTCACAGGAGAAGAAATTGCTACAATATCATCAACAATAACGGAAGGGCAAGAATGAATGTCAGTGTAAATATGTCCGAAGGGGCGGTTACCCAGAAGGCCGATGTGATGGACATGGTGAGCCATCTCTCCTGGCTCATGTTGTACAGCGGGATAAAGGAGTTGTCCGTACGTAGTTTCAGCGCCGGCGTTGCGCACAGGGTGATTGCGGACATGGAGCCTTACGAGGATGCTCCTGAAAGTGTCCGCATCAGGGGAGTGGTGGTAAAAGAGGATATAGGGCACATCATGGCGTCAATGGGAATAATGTCGATCAACATAAAGTCGGTAGACAAGGCAGAGCTGAAGACCCTGAAATCCAGATGGAAAAAGATGGATGAGGCTCTTATCTCCGCCGGCGGGAGCTTCCAGGCATGAGGGTATTCTCCAAGAATAAAGACGGGGCTCGGTACGAGGTCAGCAACCTGTCGTTTATGAGGACGAAGCAGGCCATATCCGTGATGGATGCCATTGGTCGGCTCATACCTCAGGAAGGCGTTGACTATGGCGTTGAAATAACGTTCGACGACACCAATCCGTCTGCGGTTTCGCTGGGCATAAAAGCGTATACCGACAAGGGGGAGCTGTGGAAAGACTATGTCGAGAAAATGATCGGCAAGTATCCACCTACTATCACCCCGCCCGGGGAGGCGCTTCCGGACGACCAACCCAAGGAGGATGTAGATGAGGAAAACCTGTCTTGAGTGCGTGATGAAGCATCTCGGTTCTGCCGCGGTGTTCATCAAGGAGTGTGAGATGGGATACCCCAACTACAAGGGGTATGTATACGGGGAACTGGACCATGCGGCGGACGAGTGCTACGACAAGTACCCCAGTCTGGCCATGTGCATCAGGGAGCACAGGTTGAACTGGGCCTCCATGGAGGGGTACAAGATCCCTTTCGAGGCTTTGTTCTGCTTCATCGACACCCTGGAGAAGATAGAGCCAGATGAAGATGTGCTGCTCCCCGAAACCGTAACCGAGGGCATTCCGCTCGACGGCGACGGACATCCGATATTTTCTATGGATACGCGTCCATAGGAAGTTAACACAAAACACAACCATGCTCGCCTCGGGAGAAATCCCGGGGCGTTTTTGTTTTAAGGATAACATGAAAAAGTATTTAGACAAGGCGGCAAAGGCGTGGGCCAACGCCACGCTTAACATAAAGCGGTTTGCGGATGCATACGTAGAGGCGCTGGACGAGAATGAGGCGGAGGCCCAAAAGGCGTTCTCCGCGGCGTACCCGATGTTTGGGGCAAGGGAATGGCAGCGCATGTACTTTGTGGGCAAGGACATGCTGCTCCCGCAGTTTGTGTTCAAGAGCGATTCGTTCGTGGCAAAGCTCATGAAGATGAGTTTCTCCATGGAATGGCAGAGGTCCCTTGTCGGTGCGTCGGAGGACGGGAAGCTTCGCGTAGACCGCGGCAACGGCCCAGAGCGCGTGGCGCTTTCAGACCTCACTAAGAAAGAGGAAAAAGCCCTTGAGCTGCTTATGAGCGAGGGAGACTCCAAGTTGTCTCCCGAGGAGCTGATCGAAAAGTTCAGCACGATGGTGAGGACTGTTAACAAGGTCGTGGCAAAGAGGACGCGTCCGTGGGAGATCCAGGACGTGAATGGCGAGAGGGCGCTCCGCGTAAACAGGGCATGTACGATATATGCACATGAAATCAAGGGCATTGGCGACGCGATAGACGCGGGCAGGTATTCGATGGTGGAGCCCAAGGACGGGGACATCAGGAAAGCGTACCGCGACTTATGCGTGCTTGCCACGGACATGGCCAATGAGCTCGTCAAGTATAGCGCCCTCAGGGATGACGAGTGGGACTTCTGCGACAAGCATGGCTACGACAGCGCAATGTGGAACGCGGAAGAGGAGAAGGAACATGAGGAGATCATTGAGGACATCCAGACCAGCCGCACCAAGCTGCAGAAGTACGCGCGGAAGGTGCTGTGCAACAACAAGGTAACAGTTTGACAAAGGAGTAAAAATGAACCACATAGAGACAACACACGAAAGCGAGACCAACGCCAGGGAGCTCTACAAGGAGGCGAAGAGCAATTCTATAACAGCAGACGACAATATCGCGTCTGCGGCGAGGGGGCTCCTTGACATATGCAGGAACATAGACGAGCTGGAGTTGAAGGCCTCTGCGATAAGGGGTCTTATCATGGGCTACATGAAGGAGAACGACACGCTTGTCGACGCGGACGGTACCATCCTTGCAAAGTGGGTCAAGGGGAATGCGTCCAAGAAGGTTGACTACAAGGCGATCTTCAAGAAGTACAAAGTCTCCGACGAGGACGTCGCGGCCAATACCAAGGTATCTGTGGGAGGCAGGAAATTCTCGCTGGAGCTGGACTGATGGAACCGGTGTTCGAGATAAACTCCGTCGACCTCTTCTGTGGAGGCGGCGGAGCGTCCACGGGGATGGACAAGGCGGTCCACAAGCTGAATTTCAGGCGCAGGGGCGTGGCCATAAACCACTGGAGCATCGCCGTAAGCACGATGAGGGCCAACCACCCTAACCTAAACACGCTGGACTGCAAGATCGAGGAGGCGATACCCGCCGAGCTGGTACATGGGAAGGTGCATCTGCTGTGGGCAAGTCCCACATGCATCCATTTCAGCCGCGCCCGCGGCGGAAAGCCGAAGGACAACCAGATGCGAAGCCAGCCTGAGTTTGTGATCACTTGGCTCACTCAGTGCGATGTGGACAACCTGATCGTGGAGAATGTGCCTGAGTTCATGGAGTGGGGGCCGCTGAACAAGGACAATACCCCCAACAAGAGGAAGAAGGGCGTGTTCTTCAACGCGTGGGTTGAGCATATCCGCGCGCTAGGATACAATGTCATATACAAGGTCCTGAACTGCGCGGACTACGGTGACGCCACGACCAGGAAGAGGTTCTTCCTTATGGCGTCCAAGAAGGGGCTGCCCATGCCCAAGTTCCCCGATC
>Ga0326511_10003863_pt1 | contig 12020 bp, 6 predicted proteins | sample 0_2496_0518_D_FD_203701 | JGI IMG/M metagenome (GOLD analysis project Ga0326511, IMG submission 203701) | Bovine rumen microbial communities from UC Davis, California, United States - 0_2496_0518 | ecosystem: Host-associated > Mammals > Digestive system > Stomach > Rumen | place: USA: California...
TATCTCTTCTATCTTTGCTGCCATGCTGCAAAGGTACGAAGATTCTCTCAATTGGAAGCATATTCATATGTTAATACTCTTAACGAATGGAATTGTTAACTCACACTAAATCCTGTAGAACCGATTTTATAAAACTGTGGTATGGAAGGTGGAACGTAAAAGCCCCAGGAAAATTAAGACTTAAGTACATAACAGAATTACCGAAGGAGAATCTTGATGAGAAGGTAAGACTGGATTATGCCAAAAGGGTGACGGAATGGCTGTTTAATACGGATATTAGCGAGAGTGCCTTTGCTGTGGGTATTACAAGTGAATGGGGATCGGGTAAGACTTCATTCCTGCTAGATATGAAGAAGGCAATGAAAGGGAAGTGTTATCTGATTGATTTTAAACCCTGGCATTGCCAAACACCAGACCAGATTGTAAATGAATTCTTTGAATTGTTCAGAAAGACTATCAAAAAAGTGTATAGCCCGCTGCAGAAACCTATTATAAGATATGCTCAGCTTCTGAGTGACGTGGGCTTGCCCAGCTATATGAAACCTCTATTTACTATTCTTCCTGGCATGGGGCACAGCATAGATAGCTATAAATCGAAAATCGAGTGCGGACTGAAGCAGTTGGATAAACCGGTGGTGGTTACCATTGATGATATGGATAGATTGGCTGCCGCAGAACTTTTTGAAGTGCTGAGGCTGATTAGGAATACTGCAGCATTCCCGAATCTGATATTTATAGCCTGCTATGATAAGGCGTACGTTGTAAGGCAAATAGTGAATATGGGAATTGATGAAAGTGACTTGTATTTAGAGAAGATATTCCCATTGGAGTTGTCGTTGCCGAAGACCGAAGATGAGTCGTTGATAGAAACCTTCAGGAGGTCTATGATAGATATGCATTTCCTGCAGGGGAAACATGACAAACTGAGAAGCAGGATTACGGCAGATGACGAAAAAATGATTGTGAAATTGCTGCCTACATACAGGAAAATAAAGCGTTTTGCCAGGGCACTTATGACCAATACCATGTTTATCATGGAAAAGATGGGTAAGAAAAACGTTGACCTGTATGATATCTTTTTGATAGAATTGGTTCATTTCAGTATGCAGGATGTGTATATGATATTAAGAGACACGCCAGAAGAATTGCTGCAAGTAACAATGGATGATAGGACAAGGCAGGCAAGATATGTTCTACAACCAGACAGCGATGTTGAGAAAACGTTAGATAATAGGATAGGCAGAACTCTTGAAAAACATGAAATGAACTTGCTAAAAAAATGCTTTGAGCAAAGGAACGGAGACAAAACACACTATCTGCCTTATGTGGATTCGTATCTGAATTATTTCTGCATGGCTACGCCAACTGCTCATATCACAAAGGATGAGTTTGCTGCCGTGGTTGGTGACAGGTCGAATATACGAAGAAATGTTCACTGCTGGTTCTATAAACTTCCTGTGAAGAAGAGCGAATCGCTGTATAGTAGATTGATGGAGGTGAGGATAAAGGAATTGTCGCTTGAACTATGGAAGGATCATGTGTATCTTATCTATTCATGGTTGTGTGAAGATGACTGTAATTTGATAAAAGATGTTCTCGGTCCGTATCTTTTAAATGATAGTATCCATGTGGATGAAGAAGGCGCTGTAGATGTAGCGAGACAATATGCAAAGATAAAACTTGATAAAATCATCAGGGGACAGCAAGTGAACCGTATCAATGTGGCTAGAAATCTTTGTGGTTATTACAATATGATAGAGAAAAATGAAATCGACTACCTATTGGGATGTGGCTTAATAAAAGAAATGCTGCAACTTAATTTTGGACTATATCTGGAGGAGAAACAGATACATCAGGATGCTATAAATGTTGTGGCACTTAATGGAAATGATCTACACTCATTTGTAAAAGCGCACGATGTGTCAGAGGATGATCATGATCCTTTTGGCGACTTGTCACATACTCATAGGAACTTGATAATAGATGATGTGATAAAGTACTTTGAAGGCTATACTGAGAAGAGCTCGCATCTCCAAGAAGCTAAGACGATGTATGATAATGGGGTTGTAAACAGATATCGAAATCTAATATACGTGAATCATACGGAAATGCAAGAAGAAAAGTATTCTATATTTGGTGACGATACACATTTTGAAGAGTTTTTGAGTAGGTGTTTTGTAGGGAATAAATTAGAAAAGCTGTGAGGATATGTTGAAACTGCTTGCAATACAAGTTGAGAAGGAATGTGCGGAATACATCAAACGGTGTTTAGTACCAGGTTTGATGTATTATCTATGTTATGACTATGATATTTCGCAGTCATTGGATGGAGTGTGGCATATCATAAAGAGGGACGCTTATATCAATCAACTTGATGAGTATTTTTATAGGATTAAGCCTGATAGCGGTTTAAACATCAATATTTCTGCGATTGTAGGAGAGAATGGCTCTGGTAAAAGTACCATCGTAGAAATTATATTGAGGATGATTAACAACTGTGCTATCAGATACGACATAAAAGCGGATGGTGGCAAGTTGGAATACGTAGAAGGCGTGCATGCAAAATTGTTCTATATTCAAGGAGAAAGCATGTATTGCTTGTCTATAAAAGGGAGTAAAGATAGCGTAAGAGTTCTTGAAATAGCAAGGATGGCATATGGTGAAATGGTGCCATGCGAAAGAATGATGCCGAGTTCAGAACTTAAGGGAAATTTCTTCTATACGTTGGTCTCGAACTATTCGCATTACGCCTATAATACGCACGATTTTCGTAAGGAATGGCTGAAGGATTCGGATGAGAACACATGTTGGCTGAAATGGTTGTTCCATAAGAATGATGGGTATCAGACACCGATAACTCTACATCCTTACAGAGACCAAGGTACTATCAGTATTGAGCGAGAGAAAAACTTGTCGAACCAGAGAATGCTGTACTTCTTTATCAACTACGCAAAGCGTAACCAAAAAGGAGGCGTTTTCAGATACATAAACGGAAAGAAACCGAAATACTTGAATCTGCGGGAGGTGAAGAATTCTAAACTTCAGGAGGTGACACTGAAACGCTACTTCTATGATTATAAGAATGTGAATCTGCTGGGAGAGCAGATAACTTTTGTGAATAACTTTGCAGATAGTAAGGATAAAAAGGAAGGGGATTTGGATAAACTGATTCAAACAATCGTCCGACCACTCGAAGTGTATGCTGAAAAAGTACTAGGCTTGAAGGATAAAAGTAATTCAAGGCATTATAGTTTTTTCAAGTCTATCTTTAATTGGATAAAGGAACAAGATTTGCTGTGGTATCAAGAGCATCATGATAGCCTTTTCTCATGGAACAGTGACTTCAAACAGTTGCTGACAGCACTGCATAATCTGTCGCTGCCTTATGAAATAGGTATTAGGATAAACAGATTGTATGATAGCTTACAGGAATTCCTGGTCTTGAATATGAATCAGTTGCAACGGATTGAGATACTTGATGATGTTTGTGACTACTGGCGTGGAATTGAATTTGAGGAGCTGAAAAATAGCTATAGGTTTGATTTGAAACATGAAACAATCACAGATGACTACAAAAAGCTTTCTCAGAAAGAAAAATGTTATCATTATATAGCCTATAAGACTATTGATATTTTCGAGACTTATCCCAGTTACCATGATCCATTGTGGGGCTATTCTAATAATCCGGTACTCTTCTCAACTACCAAAGATGATAAGAAGAAAGTGTATAATGCCTTTGTACAGTTGCTTGAAGATGTGACGAAAGAGAAAAGCCATATAACGCTGAAGATGCGTCAGGGTTTCTATTACCTGAAGCATACAATCTTTAATCAACAAGGAAGTGAAGGGTATGTATTGAATGGTGAGAAGATAGACAAAATTGATGGAATCTGCTTGTCATCAGAACGTCTGGCGCATTATTACGAAAATGAGAACGAGCAAAATTTGGAGACCTTACCACCGCCTATATATGAGCGGCACTTGCTTTTTGAGACCAAAGAAGGTAAGCTGGTGGATATGGATACCTTCAGCAGTGGCGAAAAACAGTTGCTGAATACGCAAAGCGCCATTATCTATCACCTGCAGAATCTGAGTTCCATATTTAAAGACCCTACGAGGATGAGCTATCCACAGGTGAACATCATATTGGAGGAAATTGAACTATATTTCCACCCAGAATACCAGAGATGTTTTATCTATAGTCTGATTAATCTGTTGGAAAGTTCTGGTATTTCTGAGAATATCAAGGATGTGAATATCCTGATAATAACCCATTCGCCATTTATATTATCGGACATCCCTAAGAGCCATGTGCTGTTTCTGAAAGATGGAAAACCTGAACTAAAGATGCAGGAAAATACGTTTGGCAGCAACATCCATTCGATGTTGACAAATGGATTCTTCCTGCCGTCGTTACCTATAGGCGAGTTTGCACATGAAAAGATTAATTGTATGTTTGAGAAACTGAATGGGGCTCGTGTGGATAGAACAAACCGTATTGAGAGAATGCAGTTGTACTCTGATATCAATAGAGTAGGTGAACCATATTTGCGTGAGCAACTGATGAGGCTGTTTAATATGTATTATCCGCCATATTACAATGATAGACCTAAGGAGGAATAGATATCTTGAACCCATAGCACATAAGTGGCTGGGCTGGGTGAAAACTTACCTTACGACAGTTCATGCCAGTGGATTCTTGCCACATGAAAAAGTTGGAAACGGAAAAGTGTTGTATTTCAGCAGCCATGCGGAGAAACTGAAATACCAGTGCTATCACAAAGCTTTTCAATTTGGCAGGAGTAAGAGAGAACAGAAGTATTGCCTCGATGTTTTGGACGCGTTTTGGCGGAATCTGGATTCTATCATACTAGCTACACCGCCACAGATGATAGTATTTGCAGAACAGTGGGAAAAGAGAAAAAGTTGGGCATGGAACTTTATCAATGGTTTAGGTGAAGTACTGGTTCCTTATTATGAGGCAATATCAAAAAAATATGGTGGAAGCCTCGTAGAGGAATTAGGAATAAAGACATGCCCTTATTGTAACAGACAGTTTATCTATACGTTCAGAGGAAGAGACGTAAATAATCAAGAACGGCCAGAACGCCCTGAATTGGACCATTTCTTGCCGAAAGTTGATTTTCCCTTGTTTTGCTTGTCATTTTATAATCTTATTCCAGTTTGTCACTCCTGCAATCATGTAAAGCGTGAAAGTAGAATAGGTGTGAATCCTTATAGTACTCCATTCCGAGCCTCTTTCGTGATTACTGACAAAGACGGGCATAAACTATCGAAATCAAAAATATACCACCTGACTAAAAAGGAAATAAAGCTGGACTTTGAAAACGCTACAAACGACGAGAAAGAGACTATCGGTGTTCTTGGTCTTGATAATGTATATAATAAGCACAAAGACTATGTTAAAGAACTGATAGACAAGTCTATGGCTTACGATGAACATGTCCGAAAGGCGCTGGTTGAATCGTTTCAAGGAGCTGGGGTCAATCCAAGGCAAGTGTATGATTTTGTATGGGGAAGGCATCTGATGGATGCGGAGTATGAGGATAGGCCTTTGTCGAAATTGACAAGAGATATATTGGAACAGCTGGAGATAAAGAGGTAAGTATTAGAAATCTTAATTGGAAGGTATGTTGGTAATATTGCTATTTGTACTATTATTATCGGTCACCTTTTTTATAGCAATTCCTTTCGCTATCGTTGGCAGTGCTTCAAAGCACCAGTTAACTCTAGATTATAAGAAATGGTTAAGGCTGGTTTGGGCTTTTCTTAGAAAGAGAAGTGACGCCAAAGTTTTCCTTGCTTTTATGAGCATCGAGGCTGGATTGGCAGGCTTATTGCCGCAGGTGTATCTCTTTCACTTCGAAACGCAATACTTCGATTTATGGTTTGAAAAGGGTGGAAATGCTGATTGGATAAGCATGGTGATTGCTGTCATCATAGCCTATTTCTACTATTTGTACTTGAGAAGAAATTGTGTTTATAACCCTGAACGATGGGATGAAGTAGTCGATGCTTCAAGAATTATTAATGAGGAATTTCGTTTTGAGCCTACACCAAAATGGTTCAAGCAACAGAACGACAAGGCAATTACGGAACTTGGCACAAGATACTCAAAGGAACGGAATTTCCCGTTTGATAAGATGCAATGGTTGCTTGTCAGCCTGAAAGATAGTGTAGGGTTTAAAGACCTTCTTCGTGAAGAATTATCGGCATTTGCTGAGGAAGCGCAGAGTTATACCCTCATAAATAGAAAAGATGACAATCAAGACATAAAGGAGGTCGTAGGTTCCAAAGTTGATGATGTGATTGCGTGTGTTAAGGAGTTAGATGCAGATGTGACGGTATATCAGAATCTTCGAGAAAAAGTGGATGAGCTTAAACGCACGATGTACGACTTCGTTGGTAGAGATAATGGATACTCATTCAGGAGCTTGCGTACACAAGCCGAGAAACTGTATGCGGCACTATGTACACCTTGGATTGACATGAGCAGTAAGAAAGTGTGGCTAATGGTAGGAGAAGCTGGAACCGGTAAGTCGCACCTGTTAGGTGACATTGTAACCAAGAGAAAGGAACAAGGAGAGCCAACGATTCTCATTTTAGGAGAACAGTTCACTTCAGCAAGTGACCCTCTTACACAAATCAAAGAAATACTGGATATAAACGTCAGGAAAGAAAAGTTCTTGCAACAGTTAAACGATTATGGATGTGGTTTGCAGAAACCTGTCGTGATAATCATTGATGGTTTGAATGAGGGCGCTGGAGAACTGTTTTGGAAGATTTATCTTACGGGACTGATTTCTGACATCGAAAATTATGATTACCTGAGGCTTATAGTTAGTTTCAGAATATCAGGGCGGCATAATTGGTTTTATGACTTGACTACAACCCCAGGAGTATATGCGGTATATAGGCATCGGGGTTTTGAGGGAAGAGAACATGAGGCCTGCAATTTTATCTTTGGGTCTTTTGGATTGGAATTGCCGTCATGGCCTGTATATGGAACGGAATTTACGAATCCATTGTTTTTGGTGAAATATTGCAAGAACCATGAAGGTGACAAAGAAAGGTTGGAATTAGAAGACTTCTGGACCACAATCAATAAATACTGCAGAGATATTAATCACGAACTTGCATTGTCTAAACACTTCGATGATTCTCTAGACGTTGTTACGAACTCGATGAAGAGTATAGCAAAACTCATGGTGGAGAAGACTGGCAGATGGCATCTTACCTATAGTGATGCAATTGCAGAACTGACCCGTGTCGCGGAGTACACCAACAAACCCAAGGAATTTCTTAGTGTCATGATTGATGAGGGGCTTCTGAGAACAGATAGCTTTGAAGGTGAAACATATGTAAACTATGGTTTCGATCGTATTGGCGACTATTTCATAGCAGACTGTCTATGTACTTTGGGCAGAATGGATGAGATAGACAACTATACATTCAGTTATGATATGGGTGAAGCTTTGGCCATTATTGTTCCGCAACGAATGAATAAAGAGCTATTTGAGATTATCAAGGACAAAAGAAGGGGATTAAGAAGTTTTCTAAATAGTTCGGAGTGGAGGAATAATTTCACTGCTGAAGGAAGGAAAATATTGGCGACTTTGAGAGAGAAAGGACATTGGACAGATCTGTTTGAAGTTATCGCCAAACGCCCATTCAGAATCGATAATACTGCGAATAGTGACACACTTTATGAAATACTATGGCCCTTAAGTATGAAGGAGAGGGATGCTATATGGACTACTGTTATTTCTGACGAATGGGGGATTGGCCGGAAATTTAAGGATCTGGCAGATTGGGGCGTGCAAGCTTCAGAGAGTACCTTGTTGAGGTTAGATGGAAATTGTGTCAGGCTTTGTACAGAAGTTCTGTTGTGGACTTTATCTTCAACATGGAGACAACTGAGGGATTTAGCTACTCATGCCTTGGTAAATATTCTGTCAATCAGGACAGAACTGATTCTGCATCTCGTAGAGAAATACTATAAAGCAAATGACCCGTATATCGTTGAAAGACTATGGGCAGCTGTGATGGGAGCCGTCATTTGTTCACAAGATATCGAACTTGCTGAAAACATGGCAAAATGGATCTGTCAACAATGTTTTATGAAAAGGGATGTACCTGTAAATATATTGTCGAGAGATTATATGAAGGGTATCGTCCGTTATGCCCAAAGTCTGAATGCAAGACTGGATGTGGATGAAAAACTATTATCGCTACCACTATCAGACGAGGGTATTCCTGAATCCATTATGAGTGGTGATGAAATAAATGCTAGATATGGCGTTGAGTGGGATGGGGTGAAAGATAATGAAGAAGAGCGAGACCTATATATAGGTAACGAAAGAATACTTGATTCGATGAAAACCGAGCATTCTACTCGAGGTATGTATGGTGATTTTGGAAGATACATATTCGAGTCTTATATCTCATCTTTCCCTGTGGATCCAGAGGAAATGTCAAACTGGGCAATACAAATGATTTATGATGAATTTGGATATGAAGCCAAGTTGTTTGCAAAGTTTGATGTACATCATGAGAATTATGACCGTTCACGGAACAATATCGAAAGAATTGGAAAAAAATATCAATGGATAGCGATGTATCGTATCATGGCAATTCTAAATGATTTGAATCCAGATTTGACCTTTGAAGGCCGTTGGAGTACTCCATTATTGTGTGCTAGGAATATAGATCCCACCTACAGGATTGTTGATCCTCATCTACAGAAAGGTGTTAACCGATATAATGTCCCATTCTATGATATAAGTAGTCCTAAAGGAGATGTTAAATGGATGAAGGCATGGAAGAAGATGCCAGACATAAAAAAATATATTCTGACGGTAGATGACGATGGGGTTGAGTGGGTAAACCTATTCTCATATAACTCGATAAAGAGATTGCCAGATGTTGTAGGTGATAATCATACTCAACGCCTTCTGTTGACATTTATACAAGCCTTTGTGGTGAAGAAGGAACATCTTGCCACTATATGTAACAGTATTCACAAATACAGCCTTGAAGGAAGGAGATTCCGCGAGAATCGGGAGGTTGACAGTATATATGCCAGAGAGTTCTTTTGGTCAGATGAATACATTTCCTCCGTACGGAATGGTCATTATGGTTTCGAGCCGTTTGAATTAGGTGACAGGGAGCGTGAGGATATTAAGATAGCTCCCGCTTACCTAATCTATAGCCATTCTTCATCAGAGGATGCCTCGAAGGAAAGCAGTGAAGAGATGTTGCTGCCAAATGAGTGGCTATACAAAGGACTGTCTCTTCATTATGCCAAGCAGAACGGAGCATGGGTAGACAAGGATGGAAGGATAGTAATTTTTGATAACAAGGTCTTCGGTATGGGACACCCCGCCTTACTAGTGCGTAAAGACGCTTTGTTGGATTATCTTAATAGGGCAGGGTTAGTTATGTTCTGGCCTGTTCTTACAGAAAGACAAATATATATCAAGCATGGAAACTTTGCACATCGTGAGCAGAATGGAGGATGGGCATATTTGAATGACAGGGGTGTAATTCAGCATAAGTTCAGACGATATGTGCTCTCTAGATCACAGAAGATAATCAATGTGGTTCGAAGCAAGTGGATGAAAATGTGGATTCCACTGAAATACAAGACGATTCGTGTCCTTTATGAACATGGCCTGTTGAAAGTGTCAAGGGAAAGGATGTGGCAACTATTGGGATATGATACTGGTTTGCCAAGAGTCTATATCAATGGAGTCCTCGACCAAAGGTACGAAAATAATCGTGATTTTGATAGACTGCTTGAAATCTGTTCGCAATGGGATGAGGAAGATGGGGATAGTGATGAATGCATCCATATCAATATCGTCAGTCAGCCAGAAAAACAAGATGATGAGACAGAAGACAAATAGGAAACTCCTCTGAAATATTCAGAGGAGTCGAGAATACCCTTTTGGGTGAGAATACAAAGTGAGCAAACTAATGATTCTGAAGAACAGAATCCTCTTGAAGTGGATGTCCTTAGATGAACAACCCAATCAAGGTAGCGATAAAACTGAGAACTTCAACTATCGTTGAGAGGTTCTCCTTAAATTCTTTAGTCATTTTTTTTTATTTAAAATATAACTTCTCAGATAAGATTTTCAAGGGTATTGAACTCTTTTTGGGGAGTACAGCATAATATTTTTCTAAATTCTATTCCTTTCAAAATTAATAATGAGCGAAACATATTTTACCGCGTTTATCCAATTTGATGTTACATTTTTGAATGTTTTGCAGATTATCAGAGAAAGTTTATATGTTCATAGACGAGATAGACTATAAGACCAGAATGATGGCCATGCTTGAGACTCCTGCGGAGATAGAGAGGGCTTATCAGTTGTGTGAGGATGTGTTTGTGCAGTATGGGCTGGACAGATACTTGCTTACACTGAACGATTATAGTTTGTCTGTGATATTGAACTATCTGAATGTGCGTACATCTATCTTTCTGAATAGGACTGAATTTGAGAAGGCTTGGCAGCCCGTCCTGTTGTTTGAGCGGTATGCTAGCGGAAGGATGATTCCCATCAATATGGAAGGGATGCACAGAGACCTTAAGGCTGTGTTGATGGCAAGACAAGGAAGGTTGTCCGAAGCTTGTGACGTATTGAGAGAAGCACTTGAATTGGGATGTACATCGGATGTTAGGCAGAGACTTCTATACACATTGGGAAGTATAGAGACCAGCATGACCAGCCCTGATGATAAAATCAATACCCTTTGCGAGGCACTTGGCGAAGCAGAACAGGAGGGTAATGAAAACCACATTGCAATGTGCTATCGTGAACTGTCACGTATGTTCTCCTATTTGGGACAAGGGGCTACAGGGCTATCATTGCTGCAGAAGGCAGAGCAATACTACCTGATAAATCATAAAGGACATGAGTTGATGGGGACGCGAATGTATATGGCTATGAGTTATTTGGCGATGTACAATACGCCTAAATATACAAGTCAGTTGGGAGAAGATAATATGAAGCGGTTTTACCAGCAAGCCAAGGCATATATTGGCATGGTTGACGTTGACAAACTGCCGCTCGAATCGGACAGGGCGTTCTATTACCGTACTTACGGACTGATATATGTTGACATCGAAGCGATAGAGAAAGCATTGGCGTTTTACCGGCGTGTGAAAGCATATCAAGACATTAAAGACTGCGAGGGATATATCCAGACTATCCGTAACATGCAAACGCAATAGAAGCCTCAATCATGACTAAGGAAGAAATAGCAAAATTGCCTACCTTGTTGGACTTAATAGACCATTATCTGGCAGGGGAACACAACATGGAGCTAATGCAGGAGCAGTCCGTGTTCAAGGGCGCATTTCCAACACATTTGCAAAAGGGATTCTATGAACCGCTGCTGATGGAAGACGAGACAAGCATTCTGCTACCTCTATCTCCGATTCAACATAGTTACTATAGAGGTGAGAGCTGTCTTCATGAAGAATGCTATCCGTCACTCTATAGGAAAGGAATGGGAGATGCGGAGATATTTGTGGAACGTGTAAAACGATGTGAGTTGGAACTGCTGATGAAGGATTATCCTATCACTGGTATCGTGGAAAGTGGTATCCAGGCACAAGACCCAGCAGGGAATTGGCATCCTTTCTTCTTCAGGATAGGTTATGACGGAATGGCACAGCACTATGGCATTAAGACAGAGTATATGGACTTGACTTTAGACGTGTGGACAGCAGCCTTCTTTGCGGCTACTACATACGACTATACTACAGACACCTACTCGCCCATTACAGATATAGACAAGCACGCCTATGGTGCTTTCTATCTCTATAATGAAATACCGATGCTTCCGCCATTTGATAAAAAGAAAAGAGTGGACGTGGTAGGGCTGCAACCATTGGCACGCCCTGGAAGACAGTCAGGGTACGTGTTTAGGATGGAGAAAGGAGAGAATTTTAACGACCTGACTCAGAAGAACCTGTTCAGGCATGATGC
>Ga0326511_10003864_pt1 | contig 12020 bp, 7 predicted proteins | sample 0_2496_0518_D_FD_203701 | JGI IMG/M metagenome (GOLD analysis project Ga0326511, IMG submission 203701) | Bovine rumen microbial communities from UC Davis, California, United States - 0_2496_0518 | ecosystem: Host-associated > Mammals > Digestive system > Stomach > Rumen | place: USA: California...
TATACGTGCTTGTGAAAAACTATACCCAGATACATCGGCTCTATTTAAAGCAAGTGTGCTGATATTGCAGTTCTTGAAAGCATAGTCACCGACAGTGCTTGAACTCTCGATTGATACGTTGCCATATAGACCGCTGTCAGCGAATGCCTTTTCTCCGATATTCTTTGCGGACGGATAATTTATTGAAAGATTCGTGCATTTCTCAAAACAAGAATCAGGAATAGTCTCGACATCAATGTTCTCCACATTTGTCAAATTCTGGCAATTATAGAAACATCCTGTACCGAATGAACTGACTTTTGCAGCATCGAAATATGTTAACTGGCTTTCAGCGAATACATTTGCACCGACATTAATCTTTCTTACCTTGCTGCCGAAAGTGAAGTCTTCCAAATTGGATATATAGTCCTCGAATGCATCGTCATCGATGTCAAGGTTGGCAGTCAGTGTCATTGCTGTAAGTGTCTCGTCTTGCAGGTTGTTTTCAAGGATTACTGTCTGTACGGCTGAGGTAAATGCGGAATAGTTGACATCAGGTTCATTGGCCAATGTGATTGAATAAATGTTTCCGTCCGTGAATCCGAGTTTCATCGTTGTCTTGTCAATGGGTTCATCCGTCGAATAGAGCGACTTAAACAGTTTCTTTTCATTGGACTTGAATAATGATTTGTATATTCGCATTTTATTATTGTTTTTTTAATATGAAATTATTGCATCACCTGTATTGTCAACAAGTTTGAACCACATACCTTTGACACCTGCATCAAAGATTGTTATCTTCTCGTTCGGTTCCTGTTCACTTTCCTGCCATACAGCAACATCTGTAGGGTAATAGTCATAGCCATATTGTTCTTCCATAATTGGACCTGTTATTGAATAATATAAGGTATATCCACTGTCAGCACATTCAACAGAGAATTTATCAACAGGAATCTGAAATGGTGCATCACCGTTTATTTTGATTTGCATTTTGATTGATATTTTTTTAAAATTGGTTATTTTAAGGTGAACTACCCACAAACTAAAGATTTGTGGGCTTCTGACTTCTCAGCGGATTGCCCTTGAAAGGGTCTTACATCTACTCCATCAGTGTAATCGACAGTTCCTGCCGATTGATGCAATTCATCCCACCCACTGAAGATGAGTGGGTTTTCTTGCTCAGTTTATTATAAATATAAAAATAATCATAAATGTTTAACAAAACAAAAAATCCCTTCCAATGACGGAAGGGATGGTTGAATTGTTTTTATTTTTGAGTGTTAGGCGTGAATGTTCATCGAAGCGACTGCATCAGCACTCAATTCAAATGGGAACTGCAATGCATCGTCAGTGAGGGTAATACCATAGAAGTTACCGTCAGTTGAAGCAGTACCTGTTTGAGAGTTACCTACGCCATCTATAGGGTTATCAAATCCGAGAGCCCAATATTTTCCATTGGCATCAAGGACAACGATTGCTGTGTCACCTTTGGTGATTGACTCCATTTCTTTGCGTTTTGCACCGTCCATACGAGCGAATTGGATATACAAGGTTGTGGTATAAAGGTTTGAACCTGCTGCATTGTCTTTTGCTTGTGCTGTCTCGAAATGTGCAACGCCCTTCTTGAATGCATACTCATAGAAGGTTGTTCCTGAATCAACACTGTCAACATATTCACCGTCAGCATCAAGAGAGAAGATATTGTCTTTGTACTGTGCAATATATACTTTCTTGACACCACCGATTGAAGTGTCGCAAGAACCAGCAATACCTGCTAAATTAATAGGACAATATGCCATTTTATTTACTTGTTTTAAAATTGAATTATTTTATTGTGTGAAAAAAATGGAGGAGTATTAAACTACTCCAACCATTTTTAATTAAATTTAGTCTTTAGCAACTTTGCCTAAGACAATCTCATCAGGATATGCAACTTGAACACCTGCAATGAACTCAACCCTTACACGGAATTCATCTTCATCCTCACTATACCAAGCGCGAACATTATCAGTGTCAGTTTCACTTGAAATACCATAGAACATATTGCTCAAGCGACCTGCGATTATATAGTGGTTGGTTGCAGTACCGTTCAGACCATTTACCTTAACAACTTTTACGTTGGTGCCTGGCAAGAAGTATTCACCGTCACCCTCAGCAGGATTGAAGTGATACAAGTTAGCGGCAACAAGTTCTTGGATGAACTTACGATAGAAGTCAGCATCAACAAGGATAACAGTATCATCTTTCAATGCACGCTCAGGAATCAAAGAATAGACATTCTTGATAGCAGCATAAGCAGAAGTGTTCGATGCACCGCTGTAAGTGTTTCCAGATGGAACATCAGCAGAAAGAATCTCAATCAAGCCACTGAACTCGTTGGTATTGCCACTTGTTCCTTGATAAATCATTTTCTCGACACCTTCAGCAACACCGTTGGTGATACCTTTGATGAAGTCTTCCTCAAATGGAAGGGTCTTCTGACCAGCACCAACTTTGACCTCATAGTTCTTCCAAGTCTTTAACAAGTTCTTGTCACAGAAACCTTGTTCAACTTTAAGAGCGGTTGGTGTAAGCACACGTTGGCTGATTTCTGAACTTGTATTGCCACCCCATCCACAAGTATCTGCTTGGAATGCAACATCAGTTGAAAGCAAATTAAGGGTAACAGGACCTTTAACATTACCCATCAAGTTGAACAATTTGGCTGACTTTGCACCAAGGATTGAAGCCCGAATCAAACCTGTTTTGTTCTCATCAACATATTGGGTTAAACCCGAAACAATAGGATTTGCCATTGTAAATTATATATTTTTATTTTTAATTATTATTTTATGTTTAACTTAAATATAAATTTTTATTTAAGCGTTTTTATTTCAACCAAGATTTTTCTGAAAGGGTTGGTTTATTTATCTTTGAAAACTCTTCAACAACAGTCTCTTTAACTGGTTTTGACAATTCAGCCTTGATTGACTCTATCTCAGCCTTGATGTTTTCAAATTCAGCCTTCAAAGCATCAAACTCTTCCTTGCTTACAGTCTCAACAGTCACTTCTTCTGTTACAGTTTCATCTTCAAGTCCAACCTTTTCTTCTCGCGTTGTCTCTTCTTTTTCTACTTCCTTGATTTCAGTTATCTTACCTTCAGCAACTGTAACTTCTTTTCCGTCATAGTGATATACACCGTCAGCAACTGGTTCACCATTCTCGTCAGCGACTTCAATACCTTCTGCAAGTTCATCACCGTCAAAGTATATTGTGATACCTTCCTCAACTTCAACATTGCCGAATTCTACAAGCATCTTTTTCAATGCCTCTTTGATTTTACTAAACATATTTTTTGTTTTATTTTGAATTATTTTATTTTTAACTTCTTCAATACCGAACCATCCTTCAAGTGAAAAACCGTTTATTTCACCAGATTTGATTTGGTTCCATACATTCTCATCAGTTACGTGATACTGTGCAAAAAGTGAACCGTCACTAATGTCTGGAAACTGTACTGGATTGATTCCTTTTTCTGTATCCTTTATAAATGCTTGAACCAATTCCACACCTTTGATGTTGTGTCCATCGTGTTGCAGACTTACATTGCGGTAGTTGGTATCAGACATCATCTTTTCAGACATTCTTTTTATTGTTGAAGGTGAATATGTTATATAGTATTCATATCCGTCGTCGTTGCGGTAAATAGGATAATCTGCACGCATAACAACTCCCAATACCATATGTTCACTTTCGTTTTCTATTGCAAGTTTGACTTTCTCTTTTTTTGAAAACGCAACAAAGTTACATTCAACAGCAGGGTCATCAACCAATGATATGACAGTTATGCCATCATTGTCATCATTGATAAGAGCCTCGTATATTGGAATATTCTTTAACATTTTTTATTTGTTTTTAATTTAAATATAAATTTATTTTAAACTGTTTTTAAATCGTTTTTTAATAATAAAAAAAATGGAGATATACCTTTATGATATATCCCCATTAATTAGTTAGAATGTGGTCTGTGCTTCTCTTACTTCAACTTGCTCATTGGATTCAACGATGTCTGACTGTAGAATATATACCCTTTGTGTATATGGTATGTTGGCATTTATCTGTGTCATTCTTGCCAAGTCAGCATCCTCATTGATGACTGGTTGAACATTTGCAGTGGTAGTGCCTAACAAGGATGAAGATATTGAAGATGAAGATGATGCGTTTGCACCGTTCAGTTCCGTATTCTTGATTTCTGCTGTAGTTGCAATACCTTGTGCAAGTTGTGCTGCTGCAAGAGGTGCTTTGACCCAATAGGAAGGGATGCTTGAATCAGACATAATCTGTTCGATTGATGAAAGTGTGTTAATCCAAGTTACGGCATACTGCATTGCCTTTACTCTCTTGAACTGTTTTTCTGCTTCCTCTTCCGAGATTTTTCCTGATTCCAATTCTCGTTCAATTTTTGCTTGATATGCATTTGCAACAATATCAAGTACTTGTGCTTGTGCCTTTGCAGAATCCCTACCAACTTTAAGTCTTTCTTTGGCTAAATCCTGTTTTGATTTATTGTAGTTTTTTTCTGCTTGAAGTTGTCTCTGATGAAATGCTTCATCACTTTCACCTTGTTCTTGATACAAAGTATCCAACTGGTATTTGGCTTCTGCAACATTCATTCTCAAATCATCAAGTTCCGTTGAGCCAAACAATGGAGTTTTCTTTGTTTTTTCAAGATATGCAGTACGAGCAGTCATTAAGTTTTGGAATGTGTCATTGGTAAACTGGGCATATTCGTTTTGCATTTTTTTAAGTTCATCAAGGTATTTCTGCAATCTCAACTGGAATTGGTCAAGGTCTTCTCCTGGAAGCATCATTTCCTTGAACATTTCCATAAATGCTTGCAGTTTTTCCTCATCAACACTACCATCGTCTAAAACTGGTCTGAACTTAATTATATCTTCAATGATAAAATCCTTAAAGCCAAACTTGTCATATTCTATTTTGTCTTGTGCTTCTTGTATTTGTTTGTTGATTTTATTCCTCGTTTTTTCTGCTGATTTAAGGCGTAATTCAGCAACTTTTTCTTCATTTGTAGCAACAGTTGCAATTTCGGTGTCATAGTATCTTTGCAGGCTATCTATGTCTTCCTGATTATGCTGTTGTTTTAATGCCAAATATTTTGATTGCTGTTTGACTAAATCGCTATTTACTTTAGCAAGAATACCTTGGAGGAAAGACCTTCGGTTTGGTTCGGTTTCTGTTTCAAGTGTGTTTTCCACAATATTCTTGTATTCAGAAATCTTTGCGATTATTTCTTTTTCACCTTTTTCAACAAGTTTAAGATATTGCACACTTTGAATGCCAAACTGGTTCTTTGCAGCCTCCAACGCAGTTTCATTGGTTTGAATAATATAATTCTTTACATTTTCATAGTATTCAATTCTGGCTTCTGTGGCTTTTTTGAAGTATTTGTCATCTTGAGCCAACAACTGTTCATTTTGTTTTTCTTTTGAAAGTTTTTGAAATTCTGTAGAATTTCTTAAAATTTCATATTCTTTTTCTGCTTCTGCCGCTATCTCTTCGAGTCTATTGTTTAAATATTCTTCATCATAATTGGCATAAATGTTAGAATTTTGAATTCGTTGCAGTTCAAGGTCATTCAATGCTTGAATCTCTTTCCTACGCTCTTCTGTTGCTTGCTTCAGGTTCTTGTTGTTGTCTGACCTTACCTTTGCAAGGTTGGCTTCCGCTTCGATTACCTTTGCTTGTGCCTCTGCCAACTTGTCATTCGCTTCCTTGTCATTGTCAGTCAGTTTTGCTTGTTCCTGTAATACAAGGTTTTCTTGTTTTGCCAACTGTAGATTCTTTTCAGCCTGCTGTTCACGCAACTTGTTGGCTTGATTCAGTGCGTTGATTCTCTTGTTGATGTCAAGTGTCTGGTCATTGTATTGCTCCATCAACTCGTTTTCCTTTTTTGACAGGTCTGCAAGTTCAATCTTTATTTGTCTCTGCATATCTGTCAACTTGTTCTGTTCGGCAAGCACCTTGTTTTCTTGTTCCATCTTCTCAGTCAACTTGGCTGTTGCGGCATCTAAGAGTCCTGTAGTCGATAAAACCGCTCCGAGTGGACTTATCAACAATTTACTCCAATCTGGTAATGATTCATAAAAGTTAACAAACTTTACAACGAGATTTCCTACATATTCTGCCAAGTCCAAGAACCATCCTGCAAGAACTGAACATCCGTCGCTTATGAGGTCAAGCGTTGCTCTGAATGGTGCTAATACCTTTTGGAATCTTCTAGTGTTCTCTTCTGAACCAGAGATACCCTTTGATATTAGAGAGATTGCAGCGGTGATTGCAGCAAGTGCAATACCTATCGGGCCCATTGAGGCATACAATGCCTTGAATGCCATAGCCAAGTTCTTTACTCCACTGATGGCTCCTGCTGCTTTTTGACCTACTCCACCCAATGCACCTCCAACACTTTGGAATGCAGAAGTCCAAGCATTTGCATAGTCACCTACATTTCTCTGATAATTGCCGATGGAAGCATCCATATCCTTCAGTTGGTTGTTGAGTTCAAGAATCTTGCCACCCAATTCCATTCTTTTTGCTTCATCGTTTGTCGCTTTCCATTCAGCCTTGAGTTTTGCCATTGTGTTTGCAATATCCTGATAAGAACCGCTCAATGCATCGCTATTCTTTTTTCCTGCTTTGAGAGCATCATCAAGGTTTGTCTGCATCTTTGTTATTTCTGCTACTGTATCCTTGTATTCCTGTGAATCCTTGTCAAGGTTCAACAGTGAAGCCCTCAAGTCTTCTATAGCCTTTTTATAATCTTTTAAACTGACATTTAAAATTTCTTGATTTGCCATACTTGTATATCTTTATTTTTTATTTTTATATAAATATAAATTTGTGCTTAATAGTTAATTTTAAAATAAAACAAAAATATCCCTTCCATTATTATTTATTTTTTTTGGAAGGGATAATGATTGTTTAATTGAGATAGTTGCTCTTGTCTTGGACTGATATGAACTCACATTTCGTCGGTATGTTGTTTTCAACATTCCAGTCAGTTACCTTGTTCAATATCCATAGACATCCATCAAACTGGTAGAATTGTCTGAACAAGTCGTTCATATTGGTATTTGGTAGAAATACACTTAATTCAACTTTCTTTGTTTCTTTTGAATATTGGTCTTCAGTCCATTTCTTCCACCAATAGTTGTAGATTGTCAAATCCTGTTGTGCTTCAGTGGTTTCTTCTATAAACTTGTATGTAGGTATTTCAAAGTTCCAACTTGAACTGTCTGTTGACTTTACAAACTTAGGCAATGCATTGACTTTCTTGAATATCTGTTTATTGTTTATATCGTATTCAGAATTTGTCAGTATATAGCAATAATTGCCGTTTACAGTATTCTGCACTTCATTGTCATCAGATAGGTAAATATTCTGGTCTGATACATTTATTGTACCATTCAAGAATACAAAACTCAATGCAACATTCTCAAACTCGTTGTCCTTGTTGAATGATGCAATCTTTGTACCTACTGGGTCATTGACACTCACCAATGTCTGCTGTGTCGAATAACCGAATCTCTGTTCCTCAATCTCATCATCACTGTCATCCCAACTTACTGCGGTATATATAGGCAACAGTGTTACAACTGGATAATATGATGTACTGTATGCTATCTTATTGAATGTCTGTGCGTTCAACTGATATGGGATATTGTTCACAAAAGATGAATCTTCAAGCATTTCATTCTTTTCATTTGAAAAATTAACATTTGTTGACAATTGCAATGCACCATAGTCCAACTTGTTGTTCTTCTTTGAATAAAGCACTGATGGATATGTTTCTGGTGTTTCCAATGTCCATAGGTTCCATTTCTTGTCTGTCAAATAAGGTACAACCTTGATGCTCTGTGATTTATCATAGTTTATATCAACTATCTTATCTAAATAATAATTTTTATGTGTTACAATCTTTATTGTTTTTTCTGTAGTATCTGTGATATATTTGAAACCGAACATTTTTGTGAAGTCAGTCAAGAACTTATATGGTGTCGGAAATCCTGCAAACAACATATTCTTTGTCACATTGACTGTCTTTGAACCGTCTGTTGCACCTTCATAAACACCTGATGTAAATCCATTTGCAAATGGTATTGTAGGGTTTAACTTGTCGAATCTCAATCGTATATAGGATACTCTGTTGGACTGTGTTATCAACGCAGGATAATATGGTACGAGAGTGAAGAAACCGACACTAAGTCTTAATGTTGAAGCATTTGACTTTACCAAATTCAAATCAAACTTGATATGTTCATCACCAGTATATAACCAAGGATATTCGACAATCTGTGTGAACTGTTCTTCCTGTTTTATATATGTGAAGTCTTCTCCTATAAGGCTTTTTATGTTTGAATAATATGCATTAAGGCTTATGCTTGAATCTGTGTTGGTGTAGAAATAAGTGTCACTTTTTGCAACAACACTGCCGTTTACAAGTTGTTCCACCTTGATTGCTATACCTCCCACACATTCTGTCCTTTCATATTTGTATACTGTTTTTAGTAGCGGGAATCCACCATATATGTTATTTTTATCACCATCCTCGAATACAGGCAATATGTCAAAACTTAATACAGGATTCAACATCGTATTGGTATTGAATGTCGTTGTACCACTGTCATTTGTTATGTATGATGTATGCCATTGGTTTTGAAGTCCTATTGTAGTATCAATTGTAGTTGCTATCTTCACGCTCGTATCCGTACTTTCTTCAAACTCCATTTGGTTACAGATTACATAACTGTCTTCATACCAAGGGGTTGATGTTATGTCACTGTCCCATTCAACAGTATAACCGCCATTATTATCTGGGTCACTTATTGCATTGAGGATTGTCCTTGTCCTTACTGCCAACTGCTGTCTGTTTGCCCTCAATGACTGTGTCTCCCATTCTATGAGGTCTCTGTCTCCAGCGTCCAAGAGATAATAACCTTCCTTTGTGTTTCCGCTCCAATTTACAATATCACTCCATTGTGAGGGCATATCCTTTGAATTGACCATCACCTTTGAATTGTCGAAATCTTCATATACACCTTGGTTCAATGGTATCGGTGTTATATCTGGTTTATAACTGCTATTGCTGTTGAACTTATCAAATATTTTTCCCAAATAATTGGTTGACATTGAAATGAGGGTATAGTTGTTTTCATAATCCTTTGTAAAGATATTGTTGTCAACATCGTGAAACCTGAAATATAATGAATCCATTGTACGTTCATCACCATTCTCATCATACATAAGGTTATAGAAGAAATCTCCTGTATTGCCATAGAATGTGAATGAATAGGATATACCTTTTTTTGAATCATTCGTTATGCTGTCAAGGGTTATATAACCAGAATATATCACCGTTTCTCCATAACATATGATTGCACTTATTCTTTCCTTTGGATTGAAATTCACATATTGTGTATCAACTTTCCATATATTTTTGAAAATCTGATTGTTACGTTTTGTTCCTGATACTGTAATGGATTTGGTATAAGCATTCTTTACTGCTGAAGGGTTATCAAAGTCAGTACCTTGGTTATTCAATGATATGACAGTGCTTGAATCCAAATCCAATTCTTCCCCTTGTATATATATTTTAATCATAATCTTATTTTTTATCTAAAATGGTCATTTTCAACAATATATCTTCCAATCTTTTGATTATATCCTTATCTTTCTTATAATAGCGATATAGGAAATGGACACATTCGTGTGAAGACTTGTTCAACGGTATGAAGTTGTTTCTGTCTGATATGTTTTCGTATTGTGTTTCATCCAGACACATATGGTGGAGATTCCAACCCTTTCTAAGTTTGGATTGTGTCAAGGCATCGGTTTCCCCATCATATGATTTTCTGAACTTCTTCCACTTTGATGTTCTCCTGAAATTGCTCTTTATGTTAGATAAACTTCTTTTCATCTGCGGCTTCAATTGTGAATTGGTATTGATTGAATTTTCTTCCGTTTGCAAAAAACTTCTTCAATGTTGAACTTGTATTGGTTATATTGACAGGAATCAAGTCATATCCGTAAAGTACTCCTGATTTTTCTTCATAGATATAGCATTCGGTGCTTGCAAATGCATCATTCACCAAATCACTCTTGCTGTCAGTTATCCAATCCGTATTGCACTTCCATTGTTGTGTATAGTTTTTCTTGTACTGTACTGTTCTGTTGCCGTTTACAGTAGGTGATGTGGTGATATAGTTCTTTATCGTATAGTTATCAGTTTCCTGACTTGTACGGTTGAAATAAAGTGTTCCCCATCCTCCAAGTTTTGTACGGAAATACAATGTCATCCTCTTGTCGGCATTCGTAGGATAGAAGTTCTGTTCAATTGATGTGCCATAGGTAGGAACAACAACAACCTTCCAATGGTCAACAGTGTCTGATGTGACTGGCATCAATGTTACCCCTACTGATGTCTGGCTGAATGTTCCTGTTGCCAATACTGTTTCACTTGAATCAGTGTTTATCTGAATGACTGAAACTGTTGCTGTCCTTGATTTCTGTAGCCTGTATCTCAGGAATATCGGAACATTGTCATATACCTTATTGTCTATATAGTAGTTGGTATCCATCGTTATTGCAGTAGTTGCAGGATAAGACCAATCGTTATATATCTTCAACAAGCCATCACCAAGTGTCAATGTAGTTGCACCGTCATCATTTGTATAATAGAATTCAAACAATGAATAGTCTGTTGATTTATAAATACCTGTGTGTGATTTTGTCAATTCTTGTGAATTTATGTAAGATTCAACAATTTCATTTAGCCTTAATGTAATCGTATTCTTTGGACAATACAGTTTTCCTTGATATATTGTTTCTGCACCGTTTACTATTGCATATTCTATGTATTCACTTGTACCTTTGTTAAGAGTGACCTCAATTGGAGTTGATATGTTGTATTCCTTGTATATCACAAGGTTCGGTTGTATGATTGTCAATAAAGAATACAGCCTTACATTCGGATTGTTTTGCTGCATTACTCCGTTATAGTTAAGAATACGTGCAGTATATGAAGTATAGTCACCGATGTCTGTAGTATCAGTTTCAAGTTGTTCATCATCCTCTTCCCAATAGGTGATTTCTGAACCTAATGATATGTTTGTCCAAGTGTCAGTACCCTGCAAATCCGAATATGAATAAACATATCTGTCTTCACTGTTATTCCTGAATGGAGTGATACCAAAGTTTACTTGATGGCTTGCAGTGTACTGGATATAATATTCGTTCAAGTTAGGACAATTGTCAAATGCATAGTTTCCGATATATGTCAATGTCTTCGGAAAAACAACCTTATACAAGTTGGGACAGTCACTTGCACAGTTCGGATATATGTTCTCTACTCCATTGCAGAATTCGATTTCCGATAGGTTTGTGCAGCCCTTGAAACACTGCATACCTACCAAGGAAAGATTCACCTTGACAGATACAAGTTTCTCGTTCTCCAAGAAAAAGTACAAGCCACTCTCGCCGTCCTTCAACTTAAACAAAACCTTGTGCTGTGTCGACTGTGTAGGCCAAGTCACCTCGCCTTGGTCATTTATCTCTACGTCTTGACCGTCAACAAGTGCATATTCTATCTGGTCAACACCTACAATGCCACAAATCTGGTCAGTGGTGTCCGCTGTGGTAGTTTCATATATACATTCAAAGTTGAAGTCTGGTAATGTACTCGCTGACAGTGTGAATGTCTGTTGTGACGAGCCACCTTCATTTGCTACGGTAAAGTTTACAGCACCGTCGTTGTAATATGTGTCGGTTATGTTTGTACTTGACGGTAAAAGCAATACCGTTGAGCCAAAGATGGTGTTGAATGGTACACTGTATGAATCTGGTGTAACCGCTACGTTTATACTGTTAGTTTGGAAACCGTAAACTAAATCTGGATTTATTGGTGTATATGCCATATTTTTATTTATTTTTATGGTTAAATATATTTTTTCTTGTTATTGTAGTTTTTCAAACAATTGCATTGAAA
>Ga0326511_10003865_pt1 | contig 12017 bp, 6 predicted proteins | sample 0_2496_0518_D_FD_203701 | JGI IMG/M metagenome (GOLD analysis project Ga0326511, IMG submission 203701) | Bovine rumen microbial communities from UC Davis, California, United States - 0_2496_0518 | ecosystem: Host-associated > Mammals > Digestive system > Stomach > Rumen | place: USA: California...
CTGAGGGAGCAGGCAGCGTGACGTGCAATCCGGCGGGAAATCAGTTCGATGAGGGCACCCGACTCACTGTCAGTGCCACCGAGAACTTTGGCTATCACTTTGCAGCCTGGGTCGATGCTGCAGGAGCAGTGGTGTCTACCGACAATCCTTATTCTTTTGATATTCAGCAGAACACGGAACTGGTGGCCACCTACACCAAGAAGAATGTTTATGCGCTGAATCTTCAGCTGCAGGGTGGTGCCAATGCCAACCTGGTGCAGTTTGCGCCTGAGGGCAATGTGCTCGACGGGGTGCACTACTATGAAGAAGGCACCGACGTGAAACTCACGGCACAGAACAACCTGATCCTGACGTTCACCAATTGGGAAGACAACACCACGGCTGTAGAACGCAATGTGAAGATGGACGGCAACAAGAACCTCACGGCCTGTTTCTCGGCCATTGACTACATTGTGGGCTGGGACTTCTACGACGATGCTCCCAAGAGCGAGCGTGCGGCCGACTACAAGGCCGACACGGAGAATGCTGGCTTGCTGTCGTTGCGCAAAGCCGACGGCACCACCACCAGCTGGCTGGCCAATGGCGTGGCCGCAGGAAAGGTGCAGGGCCGCTATGGCATTCGTGTTTGGCGTCCGCTTGAAGACAAGTATTATTTCGAAATATCGTTCTCGTCGAATGGCTACCAGCATCTGACGCTTTCGGCTGCCGTGGGCGACGACTACAATGCTCACAGCATTGTCAATGTGCAGTACAGCATCGACGGCACCACCTTCACCACCTTTGGCACCTACGAATTGCCCAACCGTGGCTGGACCGACGGCAAGTTTGAACTTCCTGCTGAGGCCGACAATCAGCAGCGTGTGTGGATTCGCTTCCTGCCCGACTTCGATTCGCCGCTGGTGGGCGTGGCACGCGATGCCGATGGAACCATGCTCACCGATGTGTTTGTGCTGGCCAATGCTACTGGCGCTGCCGACGAGGTGGCCACGCTGCTCTCTACCAATCCCGAACAGAACGCCAAGGGCGTGTCGGCCAGTGGCTCGGTCATTCTTAATTTCGACCATAAGGTGAAGGCCGGAACTGGCAGTGCCACGCTGAATGGCGAAGCCCTGGTGCCCATTATCAGTGGCAAGACCGCCATTTTCAGGTACAGTGGCCTGAAGTATGCCACCAGCTACACTTTCTCCATGCCTGAGGGCGTGCTGCTCAGTCGCAGCGACAAGCCTGTGGCTGCCGCGAGCATCGATTTCACCACCATGGAGCGTGTGCAGCCCGATAAGCGGCTCTATGACGCTGTCGTGGCTGCCGATGGGTCGGGCGACTATACTTCTGTGCAGGCTGCCGTGGATGCGGCTCCTCAAGGAAGGGCCAAACCGTGGCTCATCTTTGTGAAGAATGGCCAATACAAAGAGCATGTGGACATTCCTGCTACGAAGCCCTACCTGCACTTCATTGGCCAGGACCGCGACCTTGCCGTGATTAAAGACGACCGCATGGCTGGAGGCCCCAATGCACTGCACGTGAGCTTGGCTGCCACGGTGGTGGTGAATGCCGACAACATCTTCTTCGAGAACATTACCTTGGAGAATACTTATGGCCACGAAATGCAGGACGGGCCGCAGGCACTGGCACTGAACACCATTGGCGACCGCATTGCGCTGAACAATGTGGCACTGCTGAGTTATCAAGACACATGGATTACCACGTCGGCGCAGAAAAACCGTCATTACATCAAGAACTCGCTCATCGAGGGTGCCGTTGACTTCATCTATAACGGTGGCGATGTCTACCTGGATGGCGACACGCTTGAAATCAATCGTCCCAGTGGCGGCTACATCGTGGCTCCCAACCACACGGCTGAGACAAAGTGGGGCTACGTGTTCCAGAACAATGTGATTCGCCCGGGCAAGACCAAGACGGGGCAGCCCATGAACGTGACCGATGTGTGGCTGGGACGTCCATGGCACAATCAGCCCAAGACGGTGTTCATCAACACGCAGACGTTTGTGAATCTTCCTGCCAAGGGCTGGTATAACACCATGGGTGGTTTGCCTGTGCTGTGGGCCGAGTATAACACGGTGGACAAGAACGGCAACCCTGTTGATCTCTCGCAGCGCGAAACCTATTATTATTATACCGACCGCGATACGGGCGAAAAGTTTGAGACGTTTGGCGTGAAGAACACACTTACGGCCGAAGAGGCTGCCCAATACACTCTGAAAAACGTGGTGGGGGGTAGCGATAACTGGCAGCCCGACCTGATGTGTGAGCCATGCGATGCCCCTGTGGTGACGATGACGGGCAACCAACTTTCGTGGCACCCCGTGCCCTACGCCATTTGCTACGTGGTGACGCGTAACGGCCATGTGGCTGGGATGACCACTGAGACCAGCTTCGATGTCAGTGCAGCTCCTGTCGTTCAGTCAGCATCAGGTGCTGAGGCCGTAGCCGATGTGTGGCAGGTGCAGGCCGTGAACGAGTTTGGCGGACTGAGCCAGAAGTCCACGGTTGGTGGTGAGACGCCTTCGGGACTTGAACTTCGTGTGGTGAGTTCACAGGCTGAGGCTGTCGATTTCTTCACCCCCGACGGGCGTCGTCACAGCTGTTTGACTCGTGGCTTGAACATTGTCCGCATGAGCAACGGAATCGTTCGTAAGTCGTTTGTCATGTAGTAGCGGCATCGTTTCAGCTCTTTTCTGAAAACATTCAGGGCTCCTTCTGCCTCGCGGAAGGAGCCCTTTCTTGTCGATTCGTTGTCAGATTTTTTGCTCAGATTGCTGCTGTAGCCTGGCGCAGCCACTGCTGTTCTTCATCAGTGAGATGGGGGCTCAGCCGTTCGAACACCATGGCGTGATAGTCGTTCAGCCATTGGCGCTCGTCGGTTGAGAGCATGGTTGTGTCGATGGGCTTGGTGTCGATGGGGCAGAGCGTGAGCGGTTCCAATTGCAGGTAGCGGCCAAACTCGTTCTCCATGGCCGGTACGATGAGCATGGTGTTCTCGATGCGCACGCCGAAACGACCAGGCAGATAGATGCCAGGTTCGTCGGTAATGGTCATGCCGGCCAGCAAAGGCTGTGGCTTCCACTCCATGCGGAACTGGTGAGGTCCTTCGTGAACGCTCAGATAGGAGCCCACACCATGACCTGTTCCGTGCAGGTAGTTCAGCCCCTCGCGCCACATGAACTGGCGGGCCAGCACGTCGAGCTGTGTGCCTGTGGTGCGCTCGGGGAAAATGGCGCGGGCCAGTTGTATGTGGCCTTTCAGCACCAGCGTGTAGATGTGGCGCTGCTCTTCGGTCAAGGCACCCATGGCTATGGTGCGCGTAATGTCGGTAGTGCCGTCTTGATACTGGGCACCGCTGTCGAGCAGCAGCAGTCCCTTGGCGTGCAAGGGAATGTCGGTTTCGGGCGTGGCCTCATAGTGAACGATGGCCCCGTGCTGTTCGTAGCCGGCAATGGTGTCGAACGACAGATCGCGATAGCGTGGCTGTTCTGCTCGCAGGGCCGTCAGTTTTTGGTCAATGCTTATTTCAGTCTCGCCTTCGGTGTGCTGTTCCAGCCACATCAGAAAGCGCACCATGGCCACGCCGTCGCGTGTCATGGCGTTGTGATAGCCTTCTATCTCGACCTCGTTTTTCATGATTTTCATGGCAGGCACGGGTGATGTGCCGCGCACCACGTCGCGGGTGGTGGCTTTCATGAGCGTCAGGCTCGTCTCGTCGGGATCCATCAGGATGTTCTGTTCGAAATAGTCCTTCAGTCCCTTCTTCACGTTCTCGTAGTCACTCACTTCCACATGGCATTCCTTCAGATATTGCTGCACCTGGGGAGTGAGCTTCTGTTGGTTCACAAAAAGCGTGGTGTTGGTGGTCGATATGAGCAGATAGGCCACGAACACGGGGGTGCAGTGAACATCCTGTCCGCGCAGGTTCAGCGTCCAGGCAATGTCGTCGAGCGCACTGATGAGCATGCCGTCGGCGTGCTGTGAGCGCAGGGCTTTGCGTATGCGGTCTATCTTTGATGTGCAGGGTTCGCCTGCCAGTTCAAGGGGTTGAATCTCGATGGGTGTGGCGGGCAGTGCAGGGCGATCGTTCCAAATCAGGCGCAGTGGGTCGAGATTGGTGCGCAGCGTGATGCCGCCATGCAGCCGAAGGTCTTTGATGAGCTGTTCGGTCTCGTTGGCTGAGCACAGCATGCCGTCGATGCCCACCTCGGTGTGCTGGAAATGGTAGGTGGCAAACTGCGACTGAATCCATTCGGCAATGGTGGGTGTGCCTTCAATCTTCAGTTTCATAAGCTGAAACTCGGTTCCTTTCAGCTGTTCTTCTGCTGCCAGGAAATAGCGTGAGTCGGTCCACAGGGCGGCGCTGTTCATCGTGACCACGGCTGTTCCGGCCGAACCGTTGAAGCCGCTAATCCATTCTCGGCCTTTCCAGTGGTCGGCCACATATTCGCTCTGGTGTGGGTCGGTACTTGGGAAAATGAAAGCACTCAGGTGTTCGCGCTGCATCAGTTCGCGCAGCAGTTTCAGTCGTTGGTTAATCATGTTGTTTGTTTTTTTTGTTATTTTTTATCCGCCGATCACAACGTTCAGTCCTACAGCCTCAAGTGTCTTGGTGCAACGTTCGATCGTGGCCTCGCTGGGAGCGTCCATGGCAATGCCATCGGGGTTGAAGCGGCTCCACATGCGTCGGTGCTTGTCTTTGCCCACGTCATGATAGGGCAGCAGGTTCACCGTGCGTTGCTTCCATGGCAGTTGTTGCAGGAAACGTGCTGTTTCGCGCATGTTTTCTTCGTCGGCATTGATGCCTTCGATCAGGGGGATGCGTATGAAGAAGTCGGCTCCCAACTGTGCCAGGCGTTCAATGTTTTGCAGAATGACGGCATTGCTTACGCCGGTGAGCAGTTGGTGCTTGTCGTTGTTTGTCAGTTTCAGGTCAACCAGCCAAAGCTCGCACTCGCTGGCCAACAGTTCCACGGTTTGCCAAGGGGCAAAAAGCGTGGTGTCAATGGTGCGGTGCAAGCCACGTCGGCCCAGTTCGCGCAACAGTTCCAGTGTTTCTGTGGGGTGCATCAGTGGTTCGCCACCACAAAGGGTCACGCCGCCACCACTGTCCAGCATGATGTCGCGTTCTTTCTCAACTTCGGCCATCAACTCGTCCATGGCGTAAGCCTTTCCGCAAATCTCCAAGGCTGTTGTGGGGCATTCGTCGGTGCAACGCCCGCACACCGTGCAGCGGTTGGCATCCTGCTTGATGCCGTCGGTCGTCAGTTGCAGGGCCTGTTCCGGGCAGACTCCCACGCATGTCTGGCAACCAATGCACTTCGACTGCTTATAGAGCAGCTGCGGTTGTGGCGACCAGCTCTCAGGATTGTGGCACCACACGCAATGCAACGGGCATCCTTTCATGAAGATGGTTGTACGAATGCCTGGCCCGTCGTTAATGGCATATCGCTTGATGTCGAAAATAAGCATCTCTGTCTCAAACAGGCGTAAATAGTGAAAGCAGCGGAAGAAATTAAAGGAAGTCGCCCTGTATGTGGCATTCCATGCAGCCCTGATAATTGCTGTGTAGCATGTGGGGCTGATATTCTGAAAGAGGCGGGACGACGGACACTGGTGTTTTCTTTTCAGCAATCATTTGTAATACATTTGAATGCAAAGATAATACTTTTAATTGTGATGGACAAACAATATGGCAGTTTTTCCAAACAAAAATGCTTATCTACAAAAAGAAGACTTCCTCAATACCCGTCGTTCTCCGTGCGGGCGATAATCTCGTTCTGCAACTGTTCTGTCATGTCGTTGAAGTAGTCGCTGTAGCCGGCCACGCGTACCAGCAAGTCGCGATATTCTTCCGGATGCTGTTGGGCGTCGTGCAGGGTGGCTGTGTCTACAATGTTGAACTGGATGTGGTGGCCGCCGAACTTGAAGTAGGTGCGGATGAGTGAGGCCAGTTTGCGCTGGTCTTCTTCGCGTTTGAGCAACTGGGGCACGAAACGCACGTTGAGCAGTGTGCCGCCGCTCATGGTCTGGTCGAGCTTGCCCAGTGACTTGATGACTGCCGTGGGGCCGTGGGTGTCGCTGCCGTGAGCAGGCGATGTGCCGTCGCTGATGGCAAAGTGGGCCAGACGACCGTTGGGCGTGGCGCCGCAAACGCTTCCAAAGTAGTTGTGGCAGGTGGTGGAGAGCATGTTCAGGTGGGTCTGGCCACCGCGTGTGTTGGGACGTCCTTCGATGGCCTTCACCAAATCGTTGTACACTCGCACGGCAATTTCGTCGGCATAAGCATCGTCGTTGCCGAAGAATGGCGTGTGGTTGCGGATGTACTGGCGCATGGCTTCCTCCTGCCAGTTGTTCCTGCATGCCTCCAGTATTTGCTCCATGGTGTAGCGTTTGTCCTCGAACACGTGTTTCTTCAGCGTGGTGAAGCAGTCGGTAATGGTGCCCAGACCGGTGCATTGTATATAAGTGGTGTTGTAGCGGGCACCGCCGCTGTAGTAGTCGAGTCCTTTCTCAATGCAGTCGTCGATGAACAGGCTCAGGAAGGTGGCGGGAGCATAGAGCGAGAACATGCGCTCAATGTAGTTGTTGACGCTGAGTTTCAGATTGACGAAGTAAATCATCTGCCGGTGCCAGGCTTCATAAAGCTCGTCGAAGGTCTTGAACTGGCGTGGGTCGCCTGTGGTCAGTCCTAACAGCTTACCGCTTTCGGGGTCGATGCCGTTGTTCAGGGTTATTTCCAGAATCTTCGGTGTGTTCAGGTAACCGGTCAGCAGATAGGCTTCCTTGCCGAAAGCACCCACCTCGATGCAGCCGGAACAGCCGCCTTCGCGGGCATCTTCAAGGCTCTTGCCCTGGCGTACCAGCTCCTCGACGTAGGTGTCGGGATTGAAAATGCTGGGATAACCGTGGCCCTGGCGGATGACACGTATGCCTTCAAGCAGGAAGTCGTCGGGTGTGTTCTGGGCAATGTGAATGGAGAGTCCGGGTTGTAACTCGTGCAGTTCCTCTTGAATCTCAAGAATCATAAACGACAGTTCGTTTGTGCCGCTGTTGCCATTGCGGTCTACACCACCGATGTTTATATTGGTGAAGTCGTTGTAAGTACCCGATTCCAAGGCCGTCACTCCGACCTTGGGCGGTGCAGGCTGGTTGTTGAACTTGATCCAGAGACAGCACAGCAGTTCCTTGGCCTGTTCACGCGTGAGACTGCCGTCGGCCAGTCCCTGCTGGTAGAAAGGCCACAGGTGCTGGTCAATATGGCCAGGGTTCATCGAGTCCCATCCGTTCAGTTCGGTCACAGTTCCTAAGTGTACGAACCAGTACATCTGTATGGCTTCCCACAAATCGCGTGGGGCATGAGCCGGTACGTGGCGACACACGTCGGCAATCTTTTCAAGTTCTTTCTTCCGCTGTGGCCGTGTTTCCTTGGCAGCCATTTCTGTAGCCAGTTCGGCATGACGCTCTGCAAAGAGAATGGCAGCGTCGCACGAGATGGCCATAGCCTCCAGCTCCTGTTGCTTGTCGGTGGCTTCGGGGTCATTGATATAGTCAAGACTGGCAATCTTTTTCTCAATACGGGCCTTCACATCGAGAAGGCCTTCGTGGTACATCTTGCCGTCCATGGCCGTGTGACCGGCTGCACGCTGCTCCATGAATTCGGTGAAGACACCGGCATGGTAGGCTTCTTCCCATTCCTTCGACACATGGTTGAAGATGCGCTCGCGCTGTGTCTTTCCCTTCCAATATGGAATCACTTCACGTTCGTAGGTGTCGATGTCGGCCTGTGCAATGTGGTAGCTCTGTAGTTCGCGGGTATCAAGCGTGTGAAGGTCTTCCACTGAGTGACAAGTCAGTTCGGGAAACGTGGGAACGGCTTTGGGCTTGGGACCACGCTCGCCTACAATCAGTTCGTCATCACCAATGTAGATGGTCTTTTTCTTGCAAATCTCATAGAAGTTACGGGCACGCAGCACCGGTGTGGACAGGGTGCCGAAATGCTCTTTGTAGAAAGCGGTCTCAATGAGCGCCCGCTCAATGCTTAACGTGGTTGGGGTGTCGAGACTCTGTTGGCGCAGCCGTTTGATGCGGTCGTTCATGCCGCCAAGATTCTCAGGATGTTTGATGCTGAAGTTCATCTGAATAATAGTTTCTTATTTAAGTAAGGAATGTTCCGGTGCCTTACCGCTCTTTGCGGCATAGACTTCTTCGATGGTCATGGGCTTTTTGATGGTGCCCAGCAGGCGTGCTCCAGTAGGCGTCATGACATAGTTCAACTCGTTGCGCAGACCAGTGAAGTTGCGCCACGCCTTGAGCTTGTCATAACAAATGAAATCGGTGAACAGATGTTCGGATTCCCATCGGTCCATGAGTTCGGGAATGAAATAAATGCCAGGTTCTATGGTGAAGACAAATCCCGGTTCGAGTGGCCTGGCTAGTCGCAACGACTTGAAACCGAATTGTTTGCTCTTGACTTGTCCTTCGGCATAGCCTACATACTGTTCACCCAGGTTCTCCATGTCGTGAACGTCGAGGCCTACCATGTGGCCCAGTCCGCAGGGGAAGAACATGGCGTAAGCACCTGTCTGTGCTGCTTCTGCGGGGTCGCCTTTCATAAGCCCGAGTCCTTTCATGCCCTCGGCAATCTTTGTGGCAGCAGCAAGATGGGCTTCACGGAACGGTACACCGGGTTTCAACTGGTCGACGGCAGCCTGGAAACTGGCCAGATGAATCTCATAGACTTCGGCCTGCTGTTCTGTGAACCGTTCGCCGACAGGCATTGAGGAAGACAGGTCGCCAGCATAGTGCATGCGTGTTTCAGCCCCGGCATCTAGCAGAAAGATGTCACCTTCGTTCAGTTCATGAATGAAGCCGTGATTGTGAAGCACTTGCCCCTGCACGGTGGCAATGGTTGGAAATGCCAGTGCGTTGCCATGACGGCAAGCTACTTCTTCAACGGCAGCAGCCACTTCCGACTCATGGATGCCGGGTCTCACTGTGCGGTAGGCAGCCAGGTGCATCTCTGTACTCAAGTCTACCGACTCTTCAATAAAGCCAATCTCCTCGTCGCTTTTGTGGTTGCGCTGGTCCACGATGGCTTTAATGAACGGTATGGAGGCTTGTGCCGTCTGTGCAGCGGGTTCGATGCCAAGCAGTTCCCACAGCCATACGCTGTGGTCGCCGCGATAAGGGGGAAGGAAATGAATGGGCTGGCCTTTGGCACGTGCTTTGTCCAGATAGCCTTTCAGGTCTGTTAGGGGAAGGGTATCGCTGATACCAGCAGCTTGACTTTTTTCAGCAATGCTTGGCTGAAGTCCTGTCCACACAATGTCATCGATAGTCAGGTCATTGCCGAACACCACTTCACGGTCAGCATCAATGTCGATAACGGCGGCCAGACCGGCATAGTCGAGTCCGAAGAAATAGAGAAAGGTGCTGTCCTGACGGAACTGGTAGGTGTTGTCGGCATAGTTCATGCCTGTCTCGTCGTTGCCAAGAAACAACAACAGTCCGCTGCCCAACGCTCTCTTCAGCTGGGCACGGCGACGTATATACGTGTCTTTTTTGAAAGTCATGGTTTCGTGTATTGGTTTACTTTAGCATGTTTGCTGATCTGCAATTGGGTCTTTGGGAAGAACTCGGCAATCAGGTTGTACAAGTCAGGATCGAACACCTGTAACTCCTCCCTTGTGTTGCACCAGTTGTGTTTGCCGTCGGTGTGGGGCATCTCAGCATTGACGTTAAACCAGTCTTGCACGCCTTCTGCAAAATATTCCATCCTGTCTGTTTCCCTGTACGTACCGGCTAGGATGCCCCTTGCCTTAGCCTGTTCATATAGTTTCTGCAATCGGTCGTCGAAGGTGCTGTCTACCTGGATGATGCCAATGCAGTGAATGGCATGTGCAAACTCATGGATGAGAATATCTTCTGCATGATACTTGTCTATTTGGTAGGCCAGTATGTTCTCTTCGGCACAGCTGGTGAGCGGCTCTTCGATGGTACCACCCAGTCCACGGGCTCTCAGATCCCAGTTCAGGGCTGTGTCATTAATCAGATAGTGGTGCTCTGGCAGGTCTGTGGTTCCTTCGTAGCGGGCCATGATGGCCACCCGTGCATTGGCTTTCTTCATGGCTTCGATGATTTCAGGTGCCAGCATGCTGGTCATGGCATAGAGCGTGCGGTGGGCTGCTACGAAGCAGGAGTCAGGCACACGCCATGATGAAATGAGCGGGAGTCCGTTCACATCGACGTATTTGCTGTAGAATTTGTCTAAGTGGAGTGAATCGGGTGGAGAGCTGACAACGCATGGTGGAACCGTGAGTTCCTCCTCACCTTCCGTTTGGGATGTCGTAGCTTTTTGACAGGCAGTCAACAGTAGAAATGTGGCTGCAATGCAGATGATTTTCTGGAACATGAAAGTCGTTTTTAGTTGTATTTCAGTGAAAAGAATAAACATTTTGCTATTTCAACTTTGCAAAGATACACCTTTTTAAATTAAATAACAATTAAATTGCAATTGAATTTCGGTTATCTCACATTTTTTTTCTAATTTTGCGGCAAAGAACCTATATCAACATTTAACTTATACAAAGAATTATGGCATTTTTGACAAATGAGAAACTGGTCATCGTCGGTGCTGCCGGCATGATTGGTTCGAACATGGCTCAGAGCGCCCTGATGATGGGTCTGACCAGCAACCTGTGTCTTTACGATGTGTTCTCGCCCGAAGGCGTGGCCGAGGAAATGCGCCAGAGCGGCTTCGACGAGGCAACGATTACCGCCACCACCGATGCCGAAGAGGCTTTCCGTGATGCCAAGTACATCATTTCGTCGGGTGGCGCACCCCGTAAGGAGGGCATGACCCGTGAGGACCTGCTGGCCGGCAACTGCAAGATTGCCGAGGAACTGGGCATGAATATCAAGAAGTATTGCCCCGATGTGAAGCACGTGGTGATTATCTTCAACCCCGCCGACCTCACCGGTCTGGTGACCCTGCTCTACTCTGGCTTGAAGCCCGGACAGGTGACCACGCTGGCTGGTCTTGACACCACACGCCTGCAGAGCGCACTGGCCAAGAAGTTTGGCGTGCTGCAGAGCGAGATCAAGGGCTGTGCCACTTACGGTGGACACGGCGAGCAGATGGCCGTCTTTGGCAGCCACGTCACGATCAAGGGCCGCAAGCTGACCGACATTATCGGCACAGCCGAGTTCCCCGCCGAAGAGTGGGAGCAGATGAAGACCGACGTGACCAAGGGTGGTGCTGCCATCATCAAGCTGCGTGGCCGCTCTTCGTTCCAGAGCCCCTCTTACCTGAGCGTGGAGATGATTCGTGCTGCCATGGGTGGCGAGCCCTTCCGCTTCCCCGTTGGCACCTATGTGAAGACCGACAAGTACGACCACATCATGATGGCCATGAAGACCACGCTCGACAAGAACGGTGCCCACTTCGAGGTGCCCCAGGGTCTGCCTGAGGAGAATGCCAAGCTGGACCAGAGCTACGAGCACCTGTGCAAGATGCGCGACGAGCTGGTGACACTGGGCATTGTGCCTGAGATCAGCAAGTGGAGCGAGATCAACCCCAACCTTTAAGCATTCGCTGATGAGCTTCTGACAGCTCATGCTGATATTCCATTCAGGGGCCTGGAACGCTGTGTTCCGGGCCCCTGAATCGTTTTTCTGTAACTTTGCAAGATTTCTCGGTTTTTCTTTGTATAAAGGCAGTCTGGGGAATTGAAAGAAAATGGGGTTACGATTTGGCAACCGTACTCAATTCCACATTCTGCTATAAATTGCATCCGCTCGAGCTATGCTCGCTTGCTACCAACGGGACGCAAGAAAGAACACCCGATGATGAGCCACCAGCCGTACTATGACCCATCATCGGGTGCAAAGTTACGAATAAGTGAGCAAAACACCAAATTTATTTGAGTATTTTCGAACGCGAGAACTCGAACTCGTTCGCTTGGCTTGTCCAAGAACTTCGAGACATAGTCTCAAAGGTAATCATTCTTTTT
>Ga0326511_10003866_pt1 | contig 12016 bp, 8 predicted proteins | sample 0_2496_0518_D_FD_203701 | JGI IMG/M metagenome (GOLD analysis project Ga0326511, IMG submission 203701) | Bovine rumen microbial communities from UC Davis, California, United States - 0_2496_0518 | ecosystem: Host-associated > Mammals > Digestive system > Stomach > Rumen | place: USA: California...
AGGTCATCATGCTCGCCGGCGGCGTGGGATACGGCACCAAGCGCGACTGTCTGAAGAAAGAGCCTCAGAAAGGCAACAAGGTGGTGGTCGTCGGTGGCGACAACTACCGCATCGGCCTCGGCGGCGGATCCGTGTCGAGCGTCGATACCGGCCGCTATAGTAATGGCATTGAGCTCAACGCCGTGCAGCGCGCCAACCCCGAGATGCAGAAGCGTGCCTACAACCTCGTGCGCGCGCTCTGCGAGGAGGATGTCAACCCCGTGGTCTCTATCCACGACCACGGTAGCGCCGGCCACCTGAACTGTCTCTCCGAGCTTGTCGAGGACTGCGGCGGCGAAATCGACATGACCAAGCTGCCCATCGGTGACAAGACGCTGTCATCGAAAGAAATCATTGCCAACGAGAGCCAGGAGCGCATGGGACTGCTCATCGACGAGAAGCACATTGACCACGTGCGTAAGATTGCCGAGCGCGAGCGCGCCCCGCTGTATGTCGTCGGCGAGACCACCGGCGACGCCCACTTCTCGTTCCGCCAGGGCGACGGCGTGAAACCCTTCGACCTCGATGTGGCACAGATGTTCGGCCACTCGCCGAAGACCATCATGCGCGACAACACCGTAGAGCGCCACTATGCCAACGTGGAATATAGTGTTGGCAGCGGTTCTGCCGCTGCTATCGAAGAATATCTGGAGCGCGTACTGCAGCTTGAGGCCGTAGCCTGCAAAGACTGGCTCACCAACAAGGTTGACCGCTCGGTGACGGGCAAGATTGCCCGCCAGCAGTGCCAGGGCGAGATCCAGCTGCCACTCAGCGATTGCGGCGTGGTGGCCCTCGACTATCGCGGCCAGAAAGGTATTGCCACCGCCCTGGGTCACGCCCCGCAGGCCGGTCTGGCATCGCCCGAGGCCGGCAGCGTGCTCTCTGTGGCCGAGGCGCTGACCAACATCGTTTGGGCACCGCTCAGCGAGGGTCTCGACTCCGTGAGCCTCAGCGCCAACTGGATGTGGCCCTGCCGCTCGCAGGAGGGTGAGGACGCCCGCCTCTACAGCGCCGTCAAGGCTCTCTCAGACTTCTGCTGCGAGCTGCATATCAACGTGCCTACGGGCAAGGACTCGCTGTCGCTGACGCAGCAATACCCTAACGGCGAGAAGATTATCTCGCCGGGAACGGTCATCGTCAGTGCCGGCGGTGAGGTGAGCGACGTGAAGAAGGTGGTCAGCCCCGTGCTGGTCAACGACAAGCACGCCAGCATCTATCATATCGACTTCTCGTTCGACGAGCAGCGCCTCGGCGGCTCTGCCTTTGCGCAGTCGTTAGGCAAGGTGGGCGACGACGTACCCACGGTGAAGAACGCCGAATATTTTGCCGACGCCTTCAACGCCGTCCAGGAGCTGATTAAGCGCGGCTGGGTGATGGCCGGCCACGACATCTCGGCCGGCGGACTTATCACCTGCCTGCTGGAGATGTGCTTCGCTAACACCCGTGGCGGCATGCACGTGAACCTACACGACCTTGTTACCTCCGCCGCCCCCTCCGAAGGAGGAGAGCCAGACATCATCAAGGCTTTGTTTGCCGAGAACCCCGGCGTGGTCATCGAGGTCAGCGACGAGCATAAGCAGGAGTTCAAGGACTTCATGGAGGAGCAGGGCGTTGGTTACGCCAAGATTGGCTACCCCGTAGAGGACAGCCGCACGCTGGAGGTCGTCTGTCCGGTAAACTGCGCTAATAGCGCAGTAAACGAAACAAACGGCAACGCAGCCAACGCAACCGAGGTACTGACGTTTGACATCGACCACCTGCGCGACGTATGGTACAAGACCAGCTACCTGCTCGACTGCAAGCAGTCGTTCAACGGTAAGGCCGCCGAGCGCTTCGCCAACTACAAGCAGCAGCCGCTGGAGATGGTATTCCCCAAGGCCTTCACCGGCACGCTGGCCCAGTACGGCATCAGCGCCGACCGCTGGAAGGACTCTCAGTCCTCAACTCCCGGCTCTCAACGTCCCAAGGCCGCCATCATCCGCGAGAAAGGGACCAACGGTGAGCGCGAGATGGCCTACTCAATGTATCTGGCCGGCTTCGACGTGAAGGACGTGATGATGACCGACCTCATCAGCGGCCGCGAGACCTTAGAGGACATCAATTTCATCGTTTTCTGCGGCGGCTTCTCCAACAGCGATGTCTTAGGCTCAGCCAAGGGCTGGGCAGGCGCCTTCCTCTTCAACCCCAAGGCCAAGGAGGCTCTGGATAAGTTCTATGCCCGCAAGAACACCCTCTCGCTGGGTATCTGTAACGGCTGCCAGCTGATGGTGGAACTGGGATTATTGGACAATTCGACGATTTCACAATTAGACAATTCCACACAGCAATCGTCCAATAGTGAAATGGTCAAATCGTCAAAAGTCAAGATGCTGCATAACGACAGCCATAAGTTCGAGAGCGAGTTCATCACACTGCAGATTCCTCAGAACGAGAGCGTGATGTTCGGCAGCCTCTCGGGCAGCAAGCTCGGTCTGTGGGTGGCCCACGGCGAGGGAAAATTCTCCCTGCCTGAAGCCGAGAGCCAGTACCACGTCGTGGCAAAGTACAACTACCACGGCTACCCCGCCAATCCCAACGGCTCTGACTACGACGTAGCCGGTCTGTGCTCCGCCGACGGTCGCCACCTCTGCATGATGCCCCACTTGGAGCGCGCCATCTTCCCGTGGCAGAACGCGTGGTACCCGAAAGACCGTCAGGACGACGAGGTGACACCTTGGATTGAGGCGTTTGTGAACGCAAGGGAATGGATAAAAACCCACCCCTCGTCCTCCCTGTAAGGGAGGGGGTAATTACCTCAAGCTATGATTTTGACTTCCACTAAAGATAGGCATCAATGAAAGACAACATCCCCGCAAATGTACCTTCTCCCCTCCCTCACAGGGAGGGGCTGGGGGTGAGTCTCTTCAAGACATTCTTTCGCATCGGTCTGTTCACCCTCGGGGGTGGATATGCCATGATTCCTTTGATAGAGGAGGAGGTGGTCAACAAGCATCGGTGGGTGAGCCACGAGCAGATGCTCGACCTCATAGCTATCGCCCAAAGCTGTCCAGGCGTCTTCGCCATCAACACCAGCATTTTCGTGGGCTACAAGCTGCGCCGCCTGCCCGGCGCCATCGCCGCCGCTGCTGGCACCGCCCTACCCTCATTTCTCATTATCCTGGCCATCGCCATCTTCTTTAAGCAGTTTGAGGACAACCGCATCGTGGCCGCCATGTTCAGCGGCATACGCCCGGCGGTGGTAGCCCTCATCGCCGTGCCTACCTTCCGCATGGCGCAGCAGGCTAAGATTGGGTGGACCACGGCGTGGATACCCATCGTCTCGGCCCTACTGATATGGCTGCTCGGCGTTTCACCTATTTATATTATAATAGCCGCCGCCATCGGAGGGTATGTATGGGGAAAAATCCACCCCCAGCAAACCAGCCACGACAACCCACCCCCTCCCAAAGGGAGGAGAGTCTGAATAGACTTGCTGGAATATTTAACATGATAAAAAAAACGGGTTTATGATTTACCTCGATCTTTTCATCACGTTCTTCAAGATAGGACTCTTCGGCTTTGGCGGTGGCTACGGCATGCTCTCGCTCATCCAGCACGAGACGGTGGAGCGCTGGCACTGGCTCTCAACGGCAGAGTTTACCAACATCGTGGCCATCAGCCAGATGACCCCCGGTCCTATCGGCATCAACTCAGCCACCTACTGCGGCTACACCGCCATCCACAACGCGGGCTACGGCCATCTCATGGCCACTCTTGGTAGCGCCACGGCCACCCTGGCCTTGGTACTGCCGTCATTTATATTGATGATTCTCATCAGCCGCATGTTCATGAAATACATGAAGACGCGCACCGTCACCTCCATCTTCACCGGTCTGCGCCCTGCCGTCGTGGGATTGTTAGCTGCTGCCACGCTGCTGCTTTGCAACGCTGAGAATTTCTCTACGCCCACCGACAACCCGTGGCAGTTCTGGATCAGCTGTGCTCTCTTTGCCGCCACCGCTTTCGGCACGGGCTATCTGCGCATCAACCCCATCCGCATGATTTGCTACAGCGCCATTGCCGGCTTACTGTTGCTCTACTAAGCAGTTAGTCGGGATTGTTGATGACACGGAACTCACCGGGCGTCAGTCCTACGGCATCGTTGATTTTGCGCTGCATGGTGCGCACGCTGTTGAATCCAGCATCCAGCGCCACGGCCTCAACGCTGTAGCCAGGCTTCTCCTTCAGCAGGCGCAGGGCGCGCATCAGCCGCAGGTAGTCCAGATACCTGTCAACGGTACGATAGATGGTCTTCTTCTTAAACAGGTCAACAATACGGCTCTGCGTAACCCCTAACAACTCGGCTACGTCCTTCAATCCATACTCCGGCGGCAGGGGGATGTTGTCGCCCTCGATGCGAGCCTCAAGCATGGCCAGCAACTCGGTGTCGTCGCGCAGATCGGCATGGGCCATCACTTCGCGGTGGTGCTTCATCACGTCCTTCATCCAATTGGCACGCATGCTCACCTGATAAAAGCAGTCCAAGCGCTCAAAGAGGTCTACATTACGCTCTACAACCATCTCCAGGGCCTTAGCCAGGTTGGCATTGTTAGTCATCAACTGCTGAACTTGCTCGCGCAGTTGCTCCATTTCTTTTTTCTCTTCAGCTGTCATTGTCGTCTATGAGTTTAAATAGTTTATCGCTTGGTCTGACTTTATCTGTCACGGCTATCGACACGCGGGTGCCCTGCTGGGCAACGTCCACGGGGCCGTTGTCGTCGTGAATCTCGTTGGCCGTGACATACATCACGCCCGTCGTGGGACCGGTAATGAGCAGACGGTCGCCCACCTTGAACGTCGCCGCCTCGACGGTGAATTCTGCCACGCCCAACTTGGAGTAGTATTTCGTGCCTTTGCCGATATACACCTTGCGCTCGGTGGCACATGAGCCGTAGGCCTTGTTCCACTCACCCATGAGCTGCCCCTGGTAGTAGCCGTCCCAGAAGCCACGGTTGAAGACAGTGGCCAGCCGGCGGTCCCACTCGTCCTTGCGCTCCTCGGTGAAGGTGCCGTCGAGCACGGCCTGGATGGCCTCCTTATAGCACTGCACCACGGTATAAACATACTCCGGTCCGCGGGCGCGCCCTTCAATCTTAAACACCCTGACGCCGGCCTCCATCAGGCGGTCGATGAAGCGCACAGTCTTCAGGTCCTTCGGACTCATGATATATTTGTTATCGATTTCCAGCTGATAGCCGGTCTCGTTGTCGGTCACGGTGTAGCTGCGTCGGCACACCTGTATGCACTCCCCGCGGTTAGCCGAACGGTTGGCGGCGTCGAGCGACATGTAGCACTTGCCGCTAATAGCCATGCAGAGGGCACCGTGGCAAAACATCTCGATGCGCACGGGCTGACCCGAGGGTCCGCAAATATGCTCCTGCTGCACCTGACGGTAGATGTCGGCCACCTGCTCCATGCGCAACTCGCGCGCCAGCACCACCACGTCGGCAAACTGGGCGTAGAAGCGCAGTGCCTCGATGTTGGAGATATTGAGCTGGGTAGACAGATGGACCTCCATCGGTGAAGGGTGACGGCAGTATTGCATCACGGCCACGTCGGAGGCGATGACGGCCGTGATGCCAGCCTCACGGGCGGCGTCGATAATCTCTTGCATCAGGGGGATGTCCTCGCCATAGATGATGGTGTTAACCGTCAGGTAGCTCTTCATGCCGTGCTGACGGCAAGTGTCGGCAATCTCGCGCAGGTCATTGATGGTGAACGTCGACGCCGAGTGTGCACGCATATTGAGCTTCTCAATGCCGAAGTATATGCTGTCAGCACCAGCCTGAATGGCTGCTGCCAGTGACTCACGCGACCCCACGGGCGCCATAATCTCAAAATCTTTTGCTATCATGCTGCAAAAATCACTTCAAACAGCTACTTGCGGCTGCCTTTGTCAATATAGTCCAGGATTATGTCTACCGCGTCATCTTCACTGAGGCCGTTCATGCTGATGACGAGGTCGTAGTTGCGGGTATCGTAGCGCGACGTCTCCGTGTACTTGTTAATATAGCGCTCACGCCCCTCGTCCACCTCATTGATAATCTGCTGCGCCTGCTCGCGGCTGATGCCCCGTTTGGTCATGACGCGACTCAGACGCTGCTCCATCGGCGCCTGTATGAGCACGTTGAGGTGATTGGGGTGGTCGCGGAAGATGTAGAACGCACTACGCCCTGCAATCACGCAGGAGCCGTCCTCGGCAATGGCTTTGAGGATTTCCGTCTCCGACTTGAAGATGTCGTCGGTAATAAGGAAGTCGGGTATCGGCGTATGCTTGTTAAAGAGCTGCGGGGCGGCGTAGCTGGGCATGATGCCGAAGCTCCGCTTCAGGTCGGCCCACCAGTTGTGCTGCTGTCCCTTCAGGCGCTCTATCTCCTCGGTACTCAGCTGATATTTCTCCTTCAGACCCTGTATCAGCGCCTTGTCATAGAAAGGCACGCCCAGGCGTTGTGCCAGGTGCTCGCCAACAGTTCGACCGCCGGAACCCAGCTCACGGTTGATGGAAATCACAAAATGCTCGGTAGTATTCATAGTCTGCTGATGTTTGTTTGCGGCAAAGGTACGCATTTTTTTTCAAACGACCATCATCAATTTGATTTTTTTGCGCTCGCCGCTACTTGGGGAGCGCGGAGAGCGCGGGCAACCCCGCCGATGGTTAAAGTTTGCTAACGTAGGGATACTCTCAACAATTATGACTACCTTTGCACAAGACATCTTAGCTGTATAAAGATGTATGAACAATATAGACCAAGATACGCATATCAATCATGGCAAAGGAACAATCACAACTCAGGGAGAGGCAGCGTACCGACCTGAAGGAGCCGCGACGCTATAAGGTCATCATCTACAACGATGACTTCACGACGATGGAACTCGTCGTGAAGATTCTGGTGGAGGTGTTCTTAAAGAGCGAGCAGGAGGCAGAGGCGCTCATGCTCCAGGTACACCACTCCGACTGTGCGGTGGTAGGCATCTATAGTTACGACCTGGCCGTGTCGAAGGCCAACAAAGCCACCCGGATGGCACGCGAACAGGGTTTTCCGCTACGCCTGACCGTTGAAGCTTGCGAATAAGAGAAGAGTATGGCAGAGATCAAACAATCATTGCGGGCCTCGCGGATGCTGAACAGGGCATACGAGTGCTGCAAGGCATACAGACATGAGTTTATCATGCCTGAACACCTGTTGCTGGAACTGACGGACGAGTTTAACTTCAATGCTGCACTGAACATCTTTTACAGCGTCTATCAGTTTCAAGACCGCGTCAAAGCCTATCTGGACAGCATAGAGACGCTGCCCAAGGGCACGGAATACATGCCAGAGACGTCGGCACAGATGTCGAAAGTGATAGAGATGGCCGTGCAGCAAGTGGCATCGAGCAGCGCCACAGAACTAGACATCCCCCATCTGGCCAAAGGCATCCTGGCATTGGAAGACTCCTGGGCGGCTTACCTGCTAAAAGACGCGCTCTCTGGCAAGGAGGCAAACTTTATGAGCCAACTTATCAGCTTCTGCGAGTTTGAAGACGACCTGGGAGCGACGGACAATGATGAGCATGGCGAGAGCAAGGGCGAGCAGGGCGCCTGGCGACGGCTGGTTACGTGCATGACCGACCGCTATGAGGGGCAGAATCCGCTCATAGGCCGCGAGCAAGAGCTGCAGCGTACCATTCAGGTGCTGTGCCGCAAGGACAAGAACAACCCGCTGCACGTGGGGGAGCCGGGGGTGGGCAAAACGGCGCTCGTCTGGGGACTGGCGCGGCTCATAGCCGAGGGGCGTGTGCCAGACCGGCTGAAAGGGTGCCGCATCTACCTGCTCGACATGGGCACCCTGCTGGCGGGAACACAGTATCGCGGCGACTTTGAGAACCGCATCAAGATGGTGATGGACGGCGTGGCCAATGACCAGTCTGACCCTGCCAACCCGGTAGCCAACATAGTATATATCGACGAGATTCACACCATGATAGGAGCCGGTGCCACGAGCGACAGCGCCATGGATGCGTCAAACATGCTAAAACCCTATCTGGAGGCAGGCACCATACGCTTCATAGGCGCCACCACTTACGAGGAGTACAACCGCTATTTCTCTCGCTCAAAAGGTATCGTCCGGCGGTTTCAGCAGATTGACATCGGTGAGCCTTCCGTTGAGGAAGCGAAGCACATTCTGCGGCAGCTGCAGCCACGCTATGAGGAGTTTCATAGGGTGAAGTATGCCGACGAGGCCATCGACTTCGCCGTGGAGGCCAGTGCCAAGTACGTCAACGAGCGCTTCCTGCCCGATAAGGCCATCGACCTGATAGACGAGGCGGGAGCGGCCAAGGAAAGTGAAGTATTAAGAATGGATAATTATTCATTCATTACCAAGGCGGATATTGCCGACGTGCTGGCCAAGACGTGCAAGGTTGATGCACTGGCGGTGGCAGAAGACGATGACTACCAGCGGCTGGAGAGCCTGGCTCCGAGGATGCTCTCGCAAATCTACGGCCAGGACGAAGCCATCCGCCAGGTGGTGTCGGCGGTGCAGATGTCGCGGGCCGGACTGCTCGACGATAACAAGCCCCTGGCGTCGCTGCTCTTCGTAGGGCCTACGGGCGTAGGAAAGACGGAGGTGGCAAGGGTGCTGGCCCGAGAGCTGGGCATTGAACTGATACGCTTCGACATGAGTGAATACACCGAGAAGCATACTGTGGCCAAGCTCATTGGCTCGCCGGCGGGCTACGTGGGCTACGAGGACGGCGGACTGCTGACGGATGCTATCCGCAAGACGCCTCATGCCGTGCTGCTGCTCGACGAGATAGAGAAGGCGCATCAGGACATCTACAATATCCTGCTACAGGTCATGGACTACGCACGGCTCACCGACAACAAGGGACGCAAGGCCGACTTCCGCAACGTGGTGCTCATCATGACCTCTAACGCCGGTGCGCAGTTTGCCTCGCAGAGCATTGGCTTCAACAACTCCGTCAGTCGCGGCGAGGCTATGATGAAGCAGGTGAAGCGCACCTTCAAGCCAGAGTTCCTGAACCGTCTGTCAGGCACCGTCGTGTTCCGCGACATGGATCGCGAGATGGCTTCGCTGATACTGAAGAAGAAGCTGCGCGAACTGGAGACCAAGCTTGCTGCCAGACAGGTAACGATGACGCTCACCGACGAGGCTTTCGCCCTCTTGCTGAAAGAAGGGTTTACAGCAGAATATGGTGCCCGCGAGATGGACCGTGTCATTGCCCGGCAACTGAAGCCGCTGCTGATGCGCGAGATTCTTTTTGGCAGCTTGAAGCAAGGCGGCAACGTGGTTATTGGACTATTGGACAAGGGCACCATTGGACTATTGGACAATTGAGCTATTGGACTATTTGACAATTGTACTGACTATGGTTTGGCAATTAGATGAAAGGCTCATATTCCCTGACCCGTATTGGGGCGAGGACAACGGACTGGTGGCCATCGGCGGCGACCTGTCCGTGGAGCGTCTGCTGCTGGCCTATAGAAACGGCTTCTTCCCATGGTATGCCTTCCAGATGGAGAGCGAACCACACTGGTATTGCCCGCTCCACCGCTACGTCATCTTCCCAAGCGAAATCCACATCAGCCACTCCATGCGACAGCTGCTGAAGCAGCACAAGTATTCAGTGACGGTCAATGAAGACTTTGAGGGCGTCATCAACGGCTGCGCCGTAGCCCAGGGGCGTAACGAGGACTGCGGTGCGTGGCTTGGCCCCGACATCATCAAAGCGTTCACCCGCCTCCATCGCCGGGGCTATGCCGCCAGCGTAGAGGTGTGGCAGCCGACGGCCGATGGCCAGGAGCGACAGCTGGTGGGCGGACTCTATGGCGTCACCCTCCACCGCGCCCCGTCCTTTGGTCGTGACGTCTCATGCGCGGACGCCTCAGGCAAACCTAAGGTGTCCAGCTCCATCGGAGCGTTCTTTGGCGAGAGCATGTTCTCACGCGTCCCTAACGCCTCCAAGCTGGCACTCATCCATCTGGCTAAAACCATGGAGGCGGAGGGCGGCCGTTTCATCGACTGCCAGTTTGAAACGCCACACTTCAAATCAATGGGCGGCAGGCATATCACTTACGATGAATACATGAGGCACATCATGGCTGAAATTGAATTATTTACCAATTGCCATCAGTGAGACAGCGAAGCCACCGCCGGGAGCCTCCGTGAGCTTGAGCACGTCGCCCTGCTTCACCGTGCGGCGGCTGATGGTATAGGCCTTGGGGTTCGTCTCGTAGTGGGCATCCTTGGCGTCAGCATAGATGGCGCAGGCGTACTTGCGACCCTTGTCGAGGAAGTCGAGACGGAGGTTGACCTTATGCCCCTGCTCGTCGCACTTGCCGCCAACGAACCAGTTGTCAGTGCCCTTGGCCTTGCGGGCAACGGTGATGTAGTCGCCGGGCTCGGCCTCCAGGTAGCGAGAGTCGTCCCAGTCGCAGGCCACGTCGCGTATGAACTGGAAGGCGTCGTCATAGCGCTCATAATGCTCGGGCAGGTCAGCAGCCATCTGCAGCGGCGAGTACATCGTCAGGTAGAGGGCCAGCGAACCGGCAATGGTGATGCGTGCCCACGACGTGTTGTTGCTCCACGACTTAAGCTGCGTCTCAAAGATGCCTGGGGTGTAGTCCATAGGGCCGCCCTGCAGGCGCGTAAAGGGCAGTATGCAGGTGTGGTCGGGGCGCGAGCCGCCAAAGGCTTCATACTCCGTGCCGCGGGCACTTTCGTTGCCCACTAGGTTAGGATAGGTGCGGCAGAGACCGGTGGGGCGCGTGGCCTCGTGGGCGTTGACCATGATATGGTGCTTGGCGGCCTCCTTCACCACGTGCAGGTAGTGGTTGTTCATCGACTGCGAGTAGTGGTGGTCGCCGCGGGGAATGATGTCGCCTACGTAGCCCGTCTTCACGGCGTCGTAGCCATACTTGTTCATCAGCTGGAAGGCCTGCTCCATGTGGCGCTCGTAGTTCTGCGTGCTCGACGAGGTCTCATGGTGCATCAGCAGCTTCACACCCTTCTGGTGAGCATAGTCGTTGAGCATCTTGATGTCAAAGTCGGGATAGGGGGTAACGAAGTCGAAGACGTCACGTTTCCACATGTTGGCCCAGTCTTCCCAGCCTACGTTCCATCCCTCTACGAGCACCTCCTGCAGGCCGTTCTTGGCGGCGAAGTCAATATACCGCTTCACCTTCTCGTTGTTGGCGGCATGGCGTCCGTGGGGCTTCACGGCCTGCCAGTCGATGTTGTCGAGCTGGATGCTGGGGAAGTCGTCGGTATAGTGCCAGTTTGACTTGCCAACAATCATCTCCCACCAGACGCCGCAGTATTTCGTGGGGTGAATCCAGCTGACGTCATCGAGGGCGCAGGGCTCGTTGAGGTTGAGTATGAGGTTGCTGGCGAGCATGTCGCGGGCGTCGTCGCTCACCATCACCGTTCGCCAGGGTGTCTGGCAGGGCGTCTGCATGGCACCCTTCAGACCGGTGGCGTCGGGCGTCAGGTGGCTGACGAAGGTGAATGGTGCCGGCAGCGGATAGGGCGAGGGCTTCGGCGCTGGTGTGTAGGCATTGCTGGTGCCGTCGAGCTTGGTGGTCAGCGCTTTCGTCTCGGCGTCAACCAACTCCAGATGCATCGTAGCGTAGTCGGCACAGGCGGCCTCGTGGATGTTGATGTAGAGGCCGTCCTGGCTCTTCATCTGCAGCGACGTCTGCACACCCGTCGGCGAGAAGACGGCCACCGACGAGTTGCCCCAGTTGACGGCCTTGTTGAAGCGGCCTCGGATCTCGCTGAGACGGCTCTCCTGGGTCTCCTGCTCCTGGGTGTCGTAGTCGCCGGGGAGCCACCAGGCGGTGTGGTCGCCGGCCATGGCAAACTCCGTGTGCTCCTCTTTGATGAGGAAGTAGTTGAGGTCTTTCTGCTGGGGGAACTCATAGCGTAGACCGATG
>Ga0326511_10003867_pt1 | contig 12013 bp, 11 predicted proteins | sample 0_2496_0518_D_FD_203701 | JGI IMG/M metagenome (GOLD analysis project Ga0326511, IMG submission 203701) | Bovine rumen microbial communities from UC Davis, California, United States - 0_2496_0518 | ecosystem: Host-associated > Mammals > Digestive system > Stomach > Rumen | place: USA...
TGCCCGACATCGCCGAAGCCGTTCTTGGCGACACGCTGATTGCCGACAAAGGCGAGATAGAAGAAGCAATGCGGGCAGAGGCGCGGGCAAAAGCAGAAGCGAAGAACATTGAAAAGGAAGTAGACGCGGAGTGGAAGAGCTACGCCGCATGGAATCGGGAGCAGGATAAATATTATAAGGAAGACTACGGCGGAAAGAACAAGAAAGCCCAGATGAACCTGGACTGGAAGGAACTGGAAGCCGAGCGTGGCGCAGGGCAGCACAGCGTCGACAACACGGAGCGAGAGATCGCCGAGTGGAAGAAACTTAAGGATGCGATAGACGCTACCAGGGAAGCTAAGAAGGAATACTACTATTCCGAAGAAACCAAGGCGGCCAGCGAGGCGGAGAACGCGAGGCTTCGCTCAACTTCCAGGGAAGCCATTGAGGGCATCAAGGCATGGAATCTTGCGAAGAACGAAGGGAAAGCGGCGGACGAGAAGGAAGCCCTGCTTGGCCGGACCCTTTCCGACAATACCCCCGAGAGGATTGCGAGAGCAGTCAAAGCGATCGGAGTGAAAAGGTATCAAGATTTCACGAACAACAAGATTCCGGAGATCGCAGACCGTGGCGTCGCGGCAGGGCTGATTACTCCAGAGGTCGCTCAGGCGATGAAGGAAGCTGCCGGATATGCGGGAGAGATTCGGAGAGAATCCGAGATGACGTCGGAGCAGTTCATGCAGGAGACTTCGCAGGCGGACCTGCTTCAGATGAAGCTGGAAAGCGTGAAGCAGAAGCTGGACGAGGCGCTGACGGCCGGAGATAAGGACCCGGCGAAGATCGCAAGGCTTGCGGACCAGTACCAGAAGCTGAGCGAAAAGATCCGGGAAGTCGGTGATGCTGCGAAGGGTGCCGGTTCCGGTACCAAATCTTTCAAGTCAATCCTTGAAGCTGTTCGCGGCACCATAAATGGGAGCAAAATCGGAAAGTTCGTTTCGCAGTTTGCGAGGATCGCCCGGCTGCGGGCCATTCGGGGCATTGTCAAGGGCGCTGCGGAAGGCATAAAGGAAGGCATCGGAAACCTGTACCAGTGGAGCAAAGGCATTGGCGGTCACTTTGCCGGCGCGATGGACGTCGCCGCGAGCAAAATGATGTTGCTGAAGAACAGTCTTGCGACCGCCGTGGCCCCGGTCATCGAAACCTATCTGATTCCTCTGCTGAGCAAGGTTGTTAGCTGGGTAAATTCGGCGACGAACGCTATCTCTCAGTTCTTCGCTTTGCTGACCGGACAGACGAGCTGGACAGCAGCGACGGAGAGCGCAGAGGAATGGGCTGCGGCCACGAAGAGTGGAGCGTCCGGCGCACACAAGGAAATGAAGGATCTGCTGGCCGACTGGGACGAGCTGAACATCATCCAGCAGGAAACCGGCGGAAACGGCGGTGGCGGAAGCGGGAAGAAAGCGCCCGACTACAACAGCATGTTCAAGGAAATGACCGTCTTTGACAAGTGGACGGACTATTTCGATGAAATCAAGACGATTGTGGAAGCAATCGGGCTTGGCATTGCCTCGTGGTTTGTGCTTGACACGATTCATGACTTCCTTGGCCAGATCGGAATCGCCGGGGAAACGGTTGACGGAATCTTTGCCAGCATCAAACGGGGCGTGGTCGGGGCTGTTCTCCTCACCATTGGTTTCTCTCTTGCGTCCGCGTCAGGAAAGAGCATTGCCAGAGAAGGTCTGAATGCAAAGAACGTGCTTACGAGCATCGGAAGCCTGGCTGCAAGCGCTCTTGGTGGAAAATTCCTCGGCGGTGCGATCGCAAAGCTTGTTGGTGGTTCGGTTGCGGGCGGCGGCGTTATCGGCGTTATTGCCGGCCTGACGATCGCAACGGGTGTCGGTATCTATTCTTACTACTACACAAAGAACGAGGACGCAAAGGAATATATCCGGAAGAACCTGAACGACAAGGTATACGGGTTTGACGTGAATGCCGAGGTGGAATCGTTCAACGTCATTATGAAAAACGCGGAAGCCGCAAGGGAAGCTGTCCGGAAGAAGGCATCGGAAGTTCTGTACGACATCGACGTGGTCAAAGTCGGGCTCGTTCCGAACGCATACGACGACCTGTACAAATCAATCGCCGGTGAGGACGGGCTGATCAGCAAGCTGAGAACGCAGCTTGAGGAAGAGAAGAACGTTATCGCGTTCTACTATCAGTTGAAACAGAAGACCGGCACGGGGCTCAATGAGACGGACGGGAACGGAAACTTCAAAAACCTTGACAGTTTCAGGATTGATACTCAGGCGAACGCATGGCTGGAGGGTGAGTATACCCGGCTTGGTCAGCGGTTTGCGGAATGCTTTGTCGAAGGCGAAGTGAACAAGATCAAGGAAGGCAAGGAAAAGCTTGCACTTGAGCTTGCCACCCAGCTTGCGGAAGCCACCAACGCAGCCGAGGTTGCCCGTGGACGGGCTGAAATCGAAGTCGGCATGATTAACCAAGTCAAAGGGCTGGACAAGAATTACGTGCTGAGAAACTTCGACAATGTAATTGATGAATCCAACCAGAAGCTTGCGGACCTTGAAAAGACATCCACCGAGCAGTACGTCATCGCCATGAGCTCTACGCTTGCACAGCTTGAACGGCTTGGCGCGGACCAGACTCTGATTGACGGCGTGAAAAAGAATATCGAAGAGGCCAAAGAGCGGCTTGCGAACGCTGATTTCAAAGCCGAGGTGGAGCTGGAATACAAGGACAAGAACCGCGCATTCATTGAGGACTATCTGAAGGGGAACTTTGATCGGAGCAAATCCAGTTGGCTCAACTTCAGAACTGCGGGAATGGGTGCTTCGATGGCGAAGAACCTCACCGCAGAAGAAATGGCCGAGGAACTCAGAGGCGCGCTGTACAGCAATGCGAACATGCTTTACGGCCTTTCTGCTGACGATCTGACGTTCGAGAAGTACGGTGTGGATCTTGGATGGCTCCTGAGCGATCAGATCCTTGAAGGGTTGAGGAACGATCTGACTCAACTGAAGGGAGAGGATTTCGCGAAGGCCGTGTTTGAAGGGCTTGGCTTTGATGCAGAAACCATCAAGCGGGTTTTTGCAAAAGAGGCTCAGGAACCCAAACCGGAACAGGCGGAAGTGCCGGTGCCAAAAGAGCTTCGCGGAGAAGAAGGAAGCGTAGCCGGCGCGGTAACTGTCGCAGAAGCACTTAAAGACGTACCGTCTGAGTTCCATGATGAAGTCAAGGGTGCGACGGACGAGCTCAAGGGTGCCGCAAACGCATGGTTCGATGTGGAAAAAGAGATTCTGAGGGAACAGCACGACACCGGAGGAGACCCTGCGAAGGAGGTTTTTGACGCAGAGGAAAGCGCATTTAACGCGATGGAAAATGCTGGGGGAGCCGAATTCGATGAATTCTTCAGCAGGGTAATGGACTTCATTGACGGCCTGGAGAACCCCTGGGACGAGGAAGACCTTCCGGATTATCTGTTCGGCGAACCGGAGCCCGGCGTAGCCGGTTCTACAGCGTGGTATCCGAATCTTGGAGCGGAAGAAGTTGAGATGGATGCTTCCGCAGCCGGACTGGCGACGGACGAGGGAATCAATAACCTGATGAACACGACAGCGAACGGAATGAGTTCGCTCGACTCTACGCTGAAGCTCATCATGGCGATTGCAAACCGGATCGAGGAAAGCGCGAGAACAACGGCCGCAAAGGACCTGACAGTCACGATCAACCCGTCCTCCGTGCTTGGCAGAACGACCGGAGCAGCCCGGACGCTGTACGGACGGGTCACCGGAGAGATGGGCTAACAGGAGGAAGAGATGGCAATCATCAGAGGGCATAGCTACCGGATGGGGTTCGCGGTGAACGGGAGCCCCATCCCAGACCCTTCCGTCTTCACCGGGAAAGCGTCCGCGCTGGACACATCCGGCGGGCGGGATGCGAACGGAATGCTTCACCGGGCAATGGTGGCAACCAAACACCCGCTGAAGCTGGAGTATCACAGTATCACCTATGCCATGATGGAGGAGATCATGGGCAAGATGCGCGGGGACCGGTTCAACTTTACGTTCCCGGACCCGCTGGAAGGGTACATCACCATTACAGCATATGTTGGCGACCGGGACTGGGAAACACAGGAGGCCGGCGACGCGGTGCAGGAAAAGAGCAACGCATGGAAGGCTGACTGGCTTGGGAACCTGAGCTTCAGCGTGATCGAATACTGACGGAAGGAGGACGGATGGATGTACGCAGCAAGCAACGAATTTCATCAGGCGGTTGCGAATGGAAATCCGCAGATGGCTTTGCTGATCTTCAAGGATGCTGTGTTCACTCACGAGGACATCGATGTGGACTCAGGGATCGAGTACGATGACAATTTCAACATGGAAAAAGACATCGCCATCGGACAGACCCCAAGCTGCGAGATCCGGTTCGCCCTGTTCAACGACGACAGGTTGCTGAACGATTACGAGTTTGGGGAATTCACAGCGACCATCGGAGTGCTGATCGGAACGAACACATACACACAGGCCGGAAGCGCGATGGTTACCACCGGATATGCAACCTACATCGGTTCCGACAGCGCCCCTCACTTGAGGCGGAACGGAAACCCTGTGCAGGTTCAGCCGAACTTCCCCGTCAAAAGCCTTCTCGGATATGACGGGAAGCTGTGGGCATTCTCCGATGACGGGCGGTACGCTGTGTACAATGATGCGACCGGAGCGAACATTACCAGCGAAAATCCGCTGAATGCATTCATGCGGAGCAAAAGCGTCAGGTTCTCCGGGAAGGGGATCTACTACAACGCATCCTCGCGAATCCTGTTTATCTACGAGGCCGGCGAACGGTCGCGATACGAGTTTGTTCCGCTGGGAGTGTTCAACGCAGAACGGCCAAACGCCCCGGACCAGATCCGGATCGACATGGACTGCATGGACCGAATGCAGAAGTTCGAGAAGGACATGCCGACGGCGGACGAGCTTGGAATCAGTTATCCGACGACGATCGGAAACCTTTTCAAGAAGCTGTGCGACTATGTGGGTGTTCCGTATCGCACAACCACATTCATCAACAGCTCGGCAACGATCGATTCTGAACCGGAAGCTTTCAAGAACTCGACCATGCGAGCTGTGCTGGGATGGATCGCAGAGGCCGGAGCCAGCAATCTTCGGTTTGACCGGGACGGATACCTGAAGTTTGACTGGCTGAAAGATACGGGACAGGCCTACGATGAATCGATGTACAGCGAGTACGAACCGTACTGGTACGAAACGCAGACGGTGAACAAACTGTACAGCCGGGACACGACATCCGGAGAGGATGCCACCGTTGGGAACGGAGACATCGGATACCTGATCCAGAACAATCCACTGCTGACGTAGCATGGTTCGAGAGGAGGTGACAGAAATTGAGCGGAGTCAATCTCCAGGCGATTTATGACAGGCTAAGAAACGTTCCGGCCTATCATCCGATGAGCGCCAACACATATGCTGACTGGTCCATGGAGGCGGGGGACATGGTGACTGTCAGCAGAAACGGAACTGCCTATAAATCGCCTGTGGGCTCCTCTACTGTAAAATGGACCGGCAAGCAGCAGATCCAGATACAGAGCGAGGGAAGCCGGGAACGAGACCCGATCTCCAGAGTCAGCGCGAGGAAGTACGCTACGGGCGGAGGCGGGACGAGCGGAATCCGGGCGAACCAGTCGCTGTACTATGAGATGATCGACAAGGAGCGGGGACTTCGCGGCGTGATCAGTGCGACTGCGGAGAGTCTGACCAGCGACTACAGCAAGAAAATCGAGGACCAGAACATCGAGCTGCGCGGCGTGGTTACGCAGACTGCGGAGAGTCTGACCAGCGACTACTCCATGAAGATCGGAGACTTAGACAATGCTCTGCGTGGTGTAATCAGGCAGACAGCAGAAAGCCTTACCAGTGACTACTCAAATAAGATTACTGAAACTGAAAGCCATTTCGAGCAGAGAGCAGAACAGATCGAGCTGTCTGTGTCCAACATGGATAAACGGCTGAGTGCCCAGATCGCCGTCACCGACCGGACCGCCAGCATGAGCGTAGGCCGGGTGAAATACAGCAACACAGTTCACTACGCGAATAAGTCTGGTTTCCCGGCAACTGGCGTGGCGGGAACGCTGTACTACGCGGACGATACCGGGAAGGCGTACCTGTACATGCCTGGGACGCACAGCTACGAGCTGGCTGCGGTGGACGAATACGGCAATGCCAATTACATAAAGTCTGGCGAGATTGCGATCAGCATCAACGAGAGCGGAAACACCGAAGCCAAACTGGATGCGGACGTGATTTATGCAGGGAAAAACACGAAGCAGACCCTGGCTGGGCTGGAGCTGCCAACATGGATGAACACCACGAACGGGCTTATCGTAGAACATGCGACCATACTTGATGTGCATGCGGAAAACATCCGGACGGTTTCGGCAAGGTGCGACACGCTGGAAACAGACTACCTGAAGACCAAAGACCTTAGTTCCGAAATCGGCAAAATCACCGGCGTGCTGAAGGTCGCGCATCTTCAGGCACAGAGCTACACCTGGACACCGTCTTCCGGAGAGGTCAAGGCGCTTACAGCGGCCTATGACACGGTCGAAAAAACCGTAAGCGGAAACGACATTACGCTGAAATTCACAAAGATAAATGGCAGCTCGGACTCGGTAACTTTTAGCAAGGCCACTTCGCTCAGCGGTGCGTGGAGTGGCGACAAATTCACGGTCACCGCCAGCCCACAGAACGTCAAGTATGACGTTAAGGTCACAATTGACCAGAACTTTACTCCTTCCGGGCAGTCGAGCGCGATCAAGGTCATCAAGCCATCAGCGAGCGGAGCGAACTGGCTTCGGGTTCAGCAACAGGTTGGAGACCTGAGTTCCGGTTCGCGGACGATTAAAACCTTTGTTGGCTCTACACCGATAGAGGAAACGACAATAACAGACTATAATGATGGATTCAATGCAGTTTCAAAGCCGTCCGTAACGTACACAGACCTTGGAGACACAACTATCGGGAACGTTTACGGTCATGCAAGCATCAGCGACAAGACGGACGGAACTACAAGAAGTACGAGCATCAACCTGTCGCTGAGCAAGACAACGTACACGCCAAGCCAGGTTGTGGGGGCAAAGAACTGCGTCGTTGTGAAAACGCCTGGAAACGTTGTCGTGGGAAGGATTGATACGCAGTCTGTATACGACGAGGGCCACAGCGATGGATACACAGCCGGGCATAATGACGGATACACCGCCGGTGGAAGCACGGCGAAGGTCAACACAGTCTACAAGATTGATGCACTTCCGGAGGGGAAGAGCGCAATCGGACTGTCGGCAGCGGACTCCTACTATCAGATTACTCCGGCTTATGTGAATAAAAGCGGAGTGTCCGTGGCGACAGATAATATCACGTACATCAAGACACCGGCAGCATCCACCGAGGTTACCGTGGACAACTGGCAGAGGAGCAACTTCGGACAGGATACGACAAAGCGAAATTCGAAAACGCTGTCAATCCCTGTTTCGGTAAATGTGAACGGAGTTACATACTCGAATACATTCACGACCGGGTCCATGTCACTTGAAAAATACGACAGCACCTATGTGAATGTCTTCATGGGATCAACAATCATCGCAAGGCTTGCGCTGTTTGATGATTAAGGGGGGACAGAATGAAAGACTATATTTTTTCGAAGACTAAGGAGGAATGCATGAACGAACTGAAGGCAAAGATCGGCAAGGTTTACGAAAACATCCAGCATCTCCAGATTCAACCGACAAAGACAAACACGATGCTGATGGCGGAGTGTTTCATCCTGCTGGAAGAGGTCTACGAAGCCCTGCCGGACAATCCGGTCGTGCTGGACTTGAACAAGGACGAGCCTGAGGAAACGGAGGAAACGGAAGATGGCGAAGAAGACGGCGACCATGACGGAGCAGACGCCTGAAACCCTTGAGCCGGGAATCTATCTGGCGGACGGAACCTTCCTTCCCGGAAGCGCAGGATACGCCAACGGCGATCTGTGGGTCTGGCCGGAGACGGACCAGAGCCTTGTGGAGATGGTGCTGATCTTCGGCGATCCGGAGAAGACGGCCCGGATCATGTATGTCATCACGGAGAAGGAAGCCCAGACGTGGGAAGGTTTCACGAGACTGACCACGGCGAAGGTGGACGAGGACGGAAACATCGCCATCCGGATGAGAAAGGAGTGAGAACATGTTTGATGTGACCGGGGACAAAGACAGTGGGTACACCATTGTCCTGAGCCGTGGAGATACCGGAGCCATCCGGTTCAACGCCAGCGCAACCTTCAAGGGAACCGGTGAGCCGTATAATTTCGGGGAACGCGACCGGGCGGTGTTCTCCATCAAGAACGGAGCCGGGACGGTCGTGAAAGAAAAGATTTCTCCGATTGTGAACAACAAGTTCGTTGTTGTCTTCCACAATCCGGATACGGACATGCTGGCTGCGGGAACGAACTACACATGGGATACCCGGTATGTTATCAATCCCTACTATGACGAATACGGGCGGATCGTGGACGGAGATCAGGTGTGTACACCGAAAACTCCCCGTCCGATGAATCTGCTGTCCGTGGTCGGCGACATTTAAAAAGGAGGTGAACAGAAACAATGGCGGATACCGAACAGAGCATCCTGGACATCGGCGGAATCCCGGAGATTGACGAGGACGTCGAGGTCTTCGGAATGACACAGGCAGAGGTGGACAAAACCCTGACGCTGGAGGACTGCGCTGCTGATGCGAAAGCTGTAGGCGACCGATTCGGAAACGTGGAAGCGGACATCAGCGACCTGGACTCAAAGGTTCAGGAGATCGAGAACTGGACGGGCGAGGACATCCTGCTGAAACCGAACGATGAGCAGACGGTTGCCGGAGCCATCGAGGAGCTTCAGGAAAGCACCATCCAGAACGTCTATCCGATTGGTTCCATCTATATGAGTACCAGTGCGCAAGCTCCGAGCTTCCTTGGAACCGTGTGGGAGGAGATCCTGATCACAGCGACATGGAGCCAGCTCAAGAACGGCATGAGAAGCCACGAACTGGGTGTCTCCACCGGGACAGTTCACTTCTGGGTGCGGACAGCGTAAGGGGTGAGAAGATGATCAAGATCGAAGGACGAAAAATCATCATCACCAGGGGCGACTGCCGTCCATTCACCATCACGCTGACCGGGGAAGATGCGCCTCCGGACGGAACAAAGGTTCTGTTCACCGTAAAGAAAACGAGCGGATACAAGGAACCGGTCATTGAGAAGGTGGTCACCGTTGCGGATGGAAAGGTCGTGATCCACCTGATGAATGCGGACACGAAGGAGCTTCCCTTTGGACTGTACGAATGGGACATACGGTTCCCGGACCTGTACGGGGAGAGCGAACCGTACACTCCAATGGACCCTGCCCAGTTTGAGATTGCGAGAGTGATCGGCGATGTCTGATACGCTGGACATTCAGATCGCAATCGAGCTGGATACGCCTGACATCGAGATTGAAATCGAAGAAGAGAACCCGGAGATCGAGATGGAGGTCACGATGGATGGTTCTCTGCCAGCCTACACCGGGAAATATGAGGTGCAGAGCGGTCTGTATGAGGATGAGATCCTGAAGACGGGCGGGAAATCCATGCAATATGACATGACTGTGAAGCCCATCCGGTTCACGGAATTGGGGAATCCGAGCGGTGGGATCACGGTCATCATCGGATAGGAGGCGAGATAGTTGGCAAGAAGCAAGGTCATGCTGGCGGACGGAACCGTACTGATGGATATCAGCGGGGACAGCGTAACGGAAGCCGATGTCGCCAGCGGGAAAACATTTCACAAAGCCAACGGCGAAGCTGCCACAGGCACGAACACCTTTGACGCGGACACAAGCGACGCAACAGCGGTAGCCGGGGAGATACTCGACGGGAAAACAAGTTACAAGAACGGCGTAAAGATCGTTGGCACGATGCCGAACCGGGGCGGGATGAACCTGGAGATTGTCTACGCTGACACGCCTGTTCAGATTCCGAACGGATGCCATGACGGAAGCGGATCGGCGAGCATCGACGCAACGGAACGGGCGAAGCTGATTCCGGGAAACATCAAGAGCGGAGTCGTGATCCTGGGCGTCGAGGGCAACTACAGCGGAGAAGGGGCGACGGCACAGGCCAAGAGCGTTACGCCTTACCTGACCCCGCAGACTGTTCTGCCGGATTCCGGATACGATTATCTGAGCCAGGTTACTGTCGGGGCCATTGCGATTACGGAAACGCAGAACCCATCCGGCGGAACCACCGTGACCATCGGCACGGTTGCCCCCACCTGACGGGGGTGACGGAAGATGGCGAGAAGCAAGGTACAGCTTGCAGATGGAACTGTGCTGATGGATATCTCGGACAGCACAGCGACGGCGCAGAACATGTTGTCCGGGACAGTTGCCTACGGGGCTGACGGCGTCCGGGTTGTCGGGGGACTGGTGATTGCTCCGCTGTCCGATCTGGTCGATGCCCTGTTCCCGGTCGGAGCGATCTACACAACGACGTCCTCCACAGCACCGGCATTCGGAGGGACATGGCGTGAGATCCAGGTAACACATACATGGAACGATCTGGCAAACGGGGACAGCAACTACCAGTACGGACAGGGCGGTGGCAACCTTCACTACTGGAAAAGAATCAGTTAAAAGGAGATGATGAAACATGGCGGAAAAGACGGCACACCTTGACCTGAACATTCCCGGCGGTAACGAATTTCCTGATAACGAACCGCTGGCGGAAAACTTTGAGAAACTTGACACTGAAGTTTTCCGGAGAGGTAAGTCTTTCAACGGAACAGAAGTGAATGCAAACGGCGACTTCGTCGTGGAAGAGGTTCCCTACGCCCGGAACATTGCCACGGATGAGCAGAAGCATTCCAGCGGGGAATACATTGTTCGCACCACCGGCGGGACGGAAGGTGTCATCGACGGCGAAGCGAACCTGATCGGCATCCACGGTCGGTGCAACCACACCGGGAAGACCGAGAAGATTCTGGAGATTGTCGTGAACGCTCCGAGAGCGGAAGGGGAAGACCCTCTTGTAGCTGAACTGGACGAGGAAACCTTCCTTGCGTATGTGGGCGACCCGGCTTCCATCATGGTGGAGCTGAATTATACGGACGCCTGGAGCGCGAATCCGAGCCTGTACGGCGTGACGGTGACCGGAACCCCGAAGAACGGGGACAGCATCGTGATCAACTATGTCCGGGCTGACCGGGGAACGATCACTCCCGCTTCTCCGACGGCTTTCCGCAGCACCGGATGGAACCTGTACAACCATGAGCTGGGCTATGCCATCGGCGTGAAGTATTCCAACGAGTACGGATTCATCGTCGGCGGTACCTACACCTCGCTTCAGTACAGCGAAACCATTGACGGCGTGAAGACGGGCATCTCCGTCGAGAGCAGCCGGTTTACCATTCCCGGAAACGGATACATCTGGGTCACGGGCGGAAACGATACGGATACCTACATCCTGATGACACGGAGCGACTGGACGACAGGTCCGGACGACGGATGGAAGGTGTACGAAGAGAGCGAGATCGATCTCTCCGGTGCGATGCAGAACTTCCCGTATGGGCTGTGCCGGGTCGGACCGATTGTTGACGAGATCAACATCGGAGGAAAAGTCGCCATCCGCAGGATCGGACGGGATGCATGGAGCGAGCAGGGAGAAGCAGCCCTGATCACGGCCGGGACGGAATACGATGCTGACCGGGATTACATCTATTACGTTCTCGACAAGCCGGTTGAAACCGCGCTCACCATCAGCGACGAGTATACGGCCAACGACCACGGGCTGGAGATCATCGACAGCACGACCAGCACCGCTCCGTTTGTGCAGACCATGTACGGCGAGAATCTGGTAGACAAGCTGCGCAGGAAGGTTGTCGCCGTGACGGAGCAGAGCTTCCAGCAGAGCGAACAGGAGACTGCCCGGCAGAACATCGGTGC
>Ga0326511_10003869_pt1 | contig 12012 bp, 18 predicted proteins | sample 0_2496_0518_D_FD_203701 | JGI IMG/M metagenome (GOLD analysis project Ga0326511, IMG submission 203701) | Bovine rumen microbial communities from UC Davis, California, United States - 0_2496_0518 | ecosystem: Host-associated > Mammals > Digestive system > Stomach > Rumen | place: USA...
CCAAACACGACGTGGTTCCCAGACGCATATGGCATTAACTGCCGCGTGAAGCCATGGGGAGACGCGCTGTGCGTCAAGCGCTACGACCTCACCCCCGAGCAGGCCGTGGAGGCCACGCTGGGACGAGAGCCAGACGATGCGGCGATGGTCAAGCTGCATGAGCAAATGAACGCGGCGCTGCTTGAGTACGAGCGTGCGCAGGGCATCGAGATGCGCGACGGCGATGCTGCCGTTACCGTGCCGTTCGTTGCGAAGATGCACGAGCTGCTTGAGGAGGCCGCCACGCTGGGGCGTGTGACTTGCTACCTGATAAGCGCACCTCAGTACGGAGAGGGTTGCCAAGAGTGCAGCGCATGCGGAGGAGTCTTTGACGGATACCTGTTCGATGGGGGCCGTTGTCCGAACTGCAGAGCGAAGGTGGTGTCCGAATGAGCGAGTACGTTAGGCTTCCAGAGGACGTCGACGGTGTGCCAATCAAGCCCGGCGACAAGGTCGAGATACTGCACAACCACCACGTCAGGACGGTCCGCATACTTGAGTACGTCGGCTCCGATGACATGGTGTGGCGCATGTGGGGCGACGGCAGCGGCGGAGGATGGGGCGACTACACGCCATGCAGGCACACGCCTCCAAAGCGATACCAACCAAAGCCGATACACGTCCCGAAGATCGAGCTCGCCCCGTGCCCATACTGCGGCGGCGAGGCAGGCTGGCACATCCACGACAGGTACGGGGTCGAGTGCGACGAGTGCGGCGGCGGGTTCGCCGCGATATACGAGACACCCGAGCAGGCCGCAGAGGTCTGGAACAGGAGAACGCAATGAACGAACAGTTGCAGTCGGAGCTGACCGAGCTTGCCAACGGCCTTGGCATCGGGGTCGGCGAGCTGTGGTCATGGCTCAGCGGTAACGGGGTTGACGCCTACGCGTCGGTGCAGGTGGCGACGCTCACCGCGAAGTGCGTGGCCCTCGTGCTGGTCGAGCTCGCGATGGTCGCCGTGACCGTGTTGCTCGTGCACATGCACCGCAAGACGTCGAGGAAGGAGGGCGCGTGGTGGTACGACGGCGAGTACGCCTTGGCGACGGTAGTCCCGTCCTTCGCCTTCATACTGCTGCTGATTCCGCTGATTGACTATGCCGTCAGCCTCGCGGGCTGGCTGGCGTCCCCGGAGGGCATGGTCATTCGGATGCTCGTCGAGCGAGGCTAAGCGATTCTGGGCCCGCAGGTTGCGAGGTTGAGTAAATGCCCACACCGAGCGCTTGCGGGCCTAAATCGCTAGTAGCTCGTGGCCAGACGCGATTCTGAGAGGGGTTGGACACCATGGGCAAGACCGTGGATATCGAGGACGGCGGCATCATGCTGACCGACGACTGGAAGCTGTGGCCGCTGGACGACCGCAACTGGGAGCTTTGCCACCGTTACGTGAGCGCTGCGGTCGGCAGGCACGATGGCGGCACGGAGCCGACATGGCATCGATGCGGGAAGTTCTACAGCTACAACACGGTGCCGGAGGCGATGCTCTACGTCGCCGACCAGAAGATGAAGCGCAGGGCGCGGAAGAAGGCGATGGCCCTCAAGGAGGCCGTCGCGGAGTTCAAGGATATATGCGCACAGATGAGGGAGGCGCGGTGAGGAAGGACAGGGCGTGCTGGCGCTGCGAGTTCTTCGACCGTGACAGCGACGAGACGGAGGACGGCGGCTTCTGCCGCAGGTTCCCGCCCGAGAGCACGAACAACGGCGTCATGTGCCTGTGGCCCGGCGTCGAGTACCTGGACTGGTGCGGCGAGTACAAGGAGGCAGAGTGAAGGTGTGCGGCCAGTGCTCGCACTACATAGGCGCGGGCGACTGGGACATCTGCTGCAACAGCGTCGGCGGGAAGCGGCTGTGCTACGAGAACACCGACGCGGGCGACTGTCCCCACTTCGAGCAGACGAGGTTCTGCAGGAACGTCACGAGCTACGTGGGGATGTTCCGCTGCTCCATCTGCGACCTCTTCGTAAGGGAAGAGGCGGTTGGAGACGAATGCCCAAGATGCGGCAGGAGGATACATGGTGCCCTGTGGAATGGGCAGAGACACTACAAGGAGGATACGAATGAGCGAGACGCCTAGCTGGCCTACTTGGGAGGACGGGAAGCCCGTGCAGATTGGGGAGGTGGCCATGTCGCTGATGGGCCCGCTTCGCATCTGCTCGGTGGAGATCAACGGCGGCGGGTGGGTGCTGGTTCACAGCAAGCCCGTGTTCGGCGGCCGCGCGTCGCTCCGGTACGTCATCGACGAGGGTCGTGATGGCGAGCACCCGTGCCGAGAGGGCGAGCCCTGCGACTTCTGGGACCCCGACATGGAGCCCCGCGACGTCAGGGTGAAGGTGATGCTCGGCATGGACCTCAACGAGGACTACCTGCGCTCCGAGGGGAGCGGCGAATGAGCCTGATGATGGAGACGCGACCAGAGACCCGACAGGCCAAGCTGCGGGTCAACAGCAGGAAGTCCGACGAGGGCGGCAACTGGTTCCCGGACGGGTTCCTCGTTGAGGACGTGTTCGTCTGGACGCAGGCATCTGGCGACAGGGCCCTGTGCGAGCACAGGGACGGCACCATGACCTTCGAGGACTGGTCTAACGTGAGGTTCCTCCACCAGAGGCAGAGGTTCGAGCAGTGGAGCTGGGAGGACGCATGACGGGGTTCGGCGAGAGGCTCGACCGCCTCATGAGGCGGGCTGGCTACACGCAGCCACGTCTTGCGGAGGCGCTGGGCTGTGCCAAGAACTCCGTGTACAGGTGGCGTCACGACCTCAGCGAGCCGTCCATGTACTCGCTGGTCATGCTGAAGAGAGTGCTCGGCTGCACGTGGAGGGAGCTCATGGGCGAGTGATGCCATGAGGGCCTTGCCATCAGCAGGAGCAGGTGGTTGGAGATACGCATAGTGGTTCCGTTCCGGGCCGTCACTTCGGTGGCGGCCCTTTTTCTTTAGGAGGGACATTGAGGATTCTTGTCGCATGCGAGGAGTCGCAGGCAGTGACGAAGGAGCTCCGCAAGCTGGGGCACGAGGCGTACTCGTGCGACCTTCTGCCTACGTCGGGCTGGCATCCCGAGTGGCACATCCAGGCCGACGCGCTCGAGGTGGCGAAGATGAACTGGGACATGTGCCTTGCCTTCCCACCGTGTACCCATCTCGCCACGAGCGGCGCACCGTCGTTCCCGCAGAAGCGCAGGGACGGCAGGCAGCAAAGCGCGATAGGCTTCTTCCTCGCGTTCACCGCGCTCGACCACATCCCGTTCGTCGCCATCGAGAACCCCGTCGGGATAATGAGCACCGAGTTCAGGAAGCCAGACCAAATAATCTCGCCCCACATGTTCGGCGACCCCATCCGCAAGAACACGTGCCTGTGGCTCAAGAACCTCCCGTCCCTCGTGCCGACCAACGTCGTCGAGCCGGAGACGTTCAACTACGAAAGCAGGCCCAACGTCTCCGACAGCCAGTGGCACCTGAAGACGCTGCGGCTCCCGCCAAACGTGCGCAGGATGGAGCGCGGCAAGACGTACCCCGGCATCGCGAAGGCCATGGCTAAGCAGTGGGGCGACGAGGACAGGCTGAGGCGATTGATGGAGGAGGGTGCTTAGCGTCCCTCCCCTGCTGTAACATGTTCGGTGGAGGTGGAGGATGTACAGGGCAATTGACTTGTTCGCCGGCATCGGCGGCATAAGGCTCGGGTTCGAGCAGGCTTTCGGCGACCAGATCGAGACGGTGTTCTCCTCGGAGTGGAACAGGTTCTCAGTCCAGACATACGAGGCGAACTTCCATGACCCGTTCCCCGTGGTCGGGGACATAACTCAGATCGACGCGAAGGACGTGCCTGACCACGACATACTGCTGGCGGGCTTCCCGTGCCAGCCGTTCAGCCTTGCTGGCGTCTCGAAGAAGCGCAGCCTCGGTAGGGAGACGGGCTTCGAGGACAGGACGCAGGGCACGCTGTTCTTCGACGTGGCGAGGATACTCGCGGAGAAGAGGCCGATGGCCTTCTTCCTCGAGAACGTGAAGAACCTCGTGAGCCATGACAAGGGCAACACGTTCAAGGTGATAATGTCGGTCCTCGAGGAGGACCTGGGCTACCACGTCCATTGGAAGATAGTGGACGGCAAGCACTGGACGCCGCAGCATCGCGAGCGCATCTACATCGTCGGCTTCAGGGACGACGTGCCGTTCGACTGGTCGCGGCTCGACGTGCCAGAGTCGGGAGGCACCTTCGCCGACGTCATGGAGACGGACGTGCCGAGCAAGTACACGCTGTCTGACAAGCTGTGGGACTACCTGCAGGCGTACGCCGCTAAGCACAGGGCGGCTGGCCACGGCTTCGGGTACGGTCTGGTCGGCCCAGAGGACACGACGCGCACCATCTCCGCCCGCTACCACAAGGACGGCTCCGAGTGCCTCGTGAGGCAGGACGGCATGAATCCCCGCAAGCTCACGCCGCGAGAGTGCGCGAGGCTTCAGGGCTTCCCCGACTCGTTCGAGATACCAGTGTCGGACACGCAGGCGTACAGGCAGTTCGGAAACTCGGTGTGCGTTCCCGCCGTGAGGGCGGTCGCCACCCTGATGAGGGACGCGCTATGGACTTCGGATCGGTCGGCGACTACTTCGAGGTAGCGCTCTCAAAGAGGCTGTCCGCCGTCGACGTGGACTCGCGGATAAGCCACCAGCACGAGCTCGGCGGGTTCGCCAAGCTGCGGCCCATGCTCGGCGACTCTCGCCGCAGGGTCGATGCCACCTACGCCTACGTCTCGGATGCTGGCGTTGAGGTTGAGCGCGGGTTCACCACTTGGTACAACTCGCGCGAGGGCAAGCCAAGGCCCCCAGAGTTCAGGCTGTACTACCCAGACAACGCACCTGTGTCCTCCGCTAGGGAGGGCGACCTCACCTTGGCCTGCCTCTCCAAGGACGGCGGCATGGTGTTCCTGTTCGTCGAGGGAGGCTCAGACGCCGAGACCGACGTCGAGTGGCTGTTCGGCATCGGCGAGCAGGGAGAGAGGTTCGACCAGACGAGGGACCTCGGCCGCAGGGTGGACGCCACGGGCGCGGCGATACTCTCCGCCTTGGGCATCGAGGTCGAGCGGCCGATGACGCTGGACGAGGCCATAGCCCGCATGTTCGACAGGTGGCCGGACTCGTTCCCCACCGGAAGGGAGCTCTCGGCCTACGCACGCGAGGTCGTCGGCATAGACCCGAGGGATGACCCAGACTCGGCCGTGGTCGACTGGTACAACACGCAGACGGCCCTCTTCATGGGCTACGAGGGCGAGGACAGGGAGCGCAGGCTGGGCCCCTTGGTGAGGGACGTGTCCGACCCCGACTACGATGCCATACTCAGGGAGGCCATGTCCATCTTCCAGAGGAGGAGGTCGTCCGCAGGCCACGCCTTGGAGTACCACCTCGAGGCGCTGTTCGACGCGCACGGCATAAGCTACACCGCTCAGGGACAGACCGAGGGCAAGGAGAAGCCGGACTTCCTGTTCCCGTCCGTTGATGCGTACAGGGACGATGGCTTCCCGTCCTCGAGGCTCACGCTCTTGGGGGCGAAGACCACGGCGAAGGACCGATGGGGCCAGGTGCTGAAGGAGGGCTCGCGCGTGGAGCGCAAGCACCTCGTCACCCTAGAGCCCGCGATCACCGAGGCGCAGACGTCGGAGATGGACAGGCGCGGTCTGCAGCTGGTAGTGCCGAGGCCGATACAGGCGACGTACTCCCCCGCCCAGAGGTCGTGGCTGTGGAGCCTGTCGGACTTCTGCAGGCACGTGCTCGAGCTGCAGAAATGAAAAAAGGGCCCAGCCGGACGCATCCGACTGGGCCTGCCCGTCGACCGAAGCCTACCGGGCCGCGTTTTCAGCGAGGCAGTTTAGCGACGTGCCTCGGGTCGTGGCAGTTTCCTGCCAAGGGAGAGAAAGGTAACGGCGCTGTCCAAGACTACCGTACTGGCAATCATACCGCCGTTCGGTCACTCCCCCGCTAACATCTCTGCTGGCTACTGCGCATGGTCCTTACCGCTGTCGTCGAGACCTCCTTCGGGCATGGGACCCGCCGACTCGTTAGGCTTCGGCGCAATCACCTCGCCGACAATGTCCATCGCCTCGGCGATGGTGGAGCCGGACTTCTCGGCACCCATGGCGGATGCCAGCGCGTTGATCGCCTCGCGCTTGGTGGTGGGGGCGTCGCCCTCGTAGCCCTTGCGCTTGGCCGCGTCGTAGATGACTTCCTTGATGGTCATGATAACCTCCTGTATCTCGTGCCCGCCGAGAAGGCCGCGTCCAGTGCGACCTCCTGCCACGAGCCGTTTGCCTTTCGGTACGCACGGGTGACCTGCACCCATGCCGAACCCTGCTTCACGTAGAGCGCAGTCGTGCTTTCCTCGGCGACCACGATGACGTGGTCGGTGGCCACGCTGGCGATGGTGTACTCGTAGTGCGATCCCGGCGTGAACGGCTCGTCCAGCGTGATGGCTAGCTTGAACTGCAGCGTGTCGTTGTTAGCGTCGGAGGCGTCATCCTTGGAATACTTCACGTAGATGAAGTGGTCTCCCGCCGTTAGCTCGTAGGAGAGCGTCTGCACGGAGGACGTGTTGCGGCTCGACGTGTTGCATGCCAGCTTGTAGCTTGAGTCGGTGATGCTAGCGCCGCTGTTGCCTGCCGCGTAGTAGCTCGTGCTGAGCGTCTCGTCTACGTTGCCGAATACGCCGAAGTCGTAGCCCTGCTCGGCGTAGTTGATGAACGAGAACGTCACCGTCGCTGCGACGGGCACGTGGATGTTCACCTTGCACACCGCAGCGGTCTTGCTGATGCCCTTGTTCTCCGACCGGTAGTAGCCTGACGAGTTGAGGGCGAAGCCGTAGTCACCCACAGTCTCGACTGTGTAGCTCTGCGCCGTGTCCTGAACTTCCACGAACTGGGACGTGACGTCGGTGCCGTTGTCGGTGATGGTGATGCCGCTCGTCGAGTCGGCCCTGACCACAACATCGTCGCCCTCGCGCGGGTTATCGTCCGAGACGGTCACCGCCACGTCCGTCGAGTTGGACACCGTGACCGTCCACCGCGTCGAGTTGATGGAGTAGACCACCGTCGCGGTCGCGCCGTTCACCAGTCCGCCGTAGTAGCCGATGGTGAAGCAGAGGCGCATGTCCCTGACCTCAGCGAGAGTCCACGTCCCCGTCGTGAGGTCTATCGTCTGCGCAGAGGTTGAGGTGAAGTCGGTGTAGCTGCCCTTCGCCGTCGAAGTGCCGACGTACAACTGGCACCTCGCCCTGTGGCCGCTGCTCGAAGTCGACTCGGCATGACCCTTAACGGAGCATTCGACCGAGACTATCTCTGCGCCGTCTGGGATTCCCGAGAAGTCGAAGGCGTAGTAGATGTTGGCGTAGCTGTTGCGCGACGAGCAGTAGTCGTTGCCCGAAACTGCTGAGGTATCTGAGCCTTTTCCGATTGCGTTGCGATACTTCGTGCCGCTGATGCTGCCCGACGTGGTGTAGCTGGCTGGGTAGCTCGTGGCCGTGAATTGCTCGGTCGCCATTAGCTCGTCACCAGCCAAATGTCACCGTCGCTGCCCTGAGAGCTGGTCGGCGCGGAGGTGGACGTGTGATATGTCACGAAGTCCAGCGCCACGGTCACCGATGCGAGGTTGGTCACGTCCACCGTGCCGTTCTCGGTGATGGTCTGTGAGCCACTGACAAGCTCGCTCGCAGAGACGGTGACCGCCGTGCCGTTGGACGTTCCCGCGCTCACCCATCCAGCCGTGCGGGTGACCTTGGGTGTGACGGTGACGGAGTGGTTTGAGACGCTGCCCTTGGTCGCGCTCGCCGTCGCGCCGCCGCTCGCCACGGATGCCGATGCGTACTCGGTCACGTCGGTGGTGCCTGCGCCCGTGATGGCCTTGGTGCCGCTCACCAGCTCGCTCGCGGCCACCGTGACGCCCGTGCCGCCGTGCGTGCCGCCCGCGATGTAGCCCGCCGAGTTGGTGACGCTGGGCGTGACCGTGACGGCATGGTTGCTCACGCTGCCCTTGGTGGCCGTGGGCGTGCCCTCGGTGCCGCTTGCCACGGCCTTGCTCGCCTGCTGCGCGTAGTGCCCCGCTGGGACGGTGACCGTGGCCCCCGATGCCGTGAGGTCGGAGCTGTCGCGCTGCGTGACCCCGCTGCCGACGTAGGTGGACGGGATGGCCCCCACCGTGACGCTGCTGAGGCCGTCATAGCCGCTGTCAGGCGAGACGGTCTGCTGCTGCTCCGTGGGAGTGGCGGTCTTGGATTGCAGGGTAGGAGTCGGTGTGGTTGCCGTACCAGTCTGTTGACCGTCTGCGTTGTAGAACACCTTGCCGCTCAGAACATCAGATGGCGTGGCAGTCGCGTCTTCCGTAAGCCATAAATTTTGGTTTGGTTGATTAACTATGCCATTGGTGGTCGAAAAGTAAACTTTGTGAATAGTGCCATCAAAATCACCACTGACTGACGATGAGTGAAGCTCATCTACTGTATATGCAAATACCCCACCGCCTATCTGTGTCCATTCTCCCGTAACCGCTGGCGTGTCCTCGTTCTCTTTTGGCGTTGCCTCGACTGCAAACGTCTTCCCCGCCTCATGCGCCGCCTTAATCTCGGCGAACGTCTTGTCAGGCTCCCACATCTCAGTGGACTCGTTGTGGGAGAGGGTGACTACGAGAACGTCGTTACCACCGCTGGACGGCACCGCCACATCCACGCTCGCGTAGCTCGCCACGTCGATGCCCGTGCCGTTCGCGATGATGGACTTGGTGCCCGTGGGCCGCACGTAGGTCAGGTAATCGCCATTGGTCTCCCTGACCTTGACGCCGGTAACCCCCGTGTAGTCAATGCCGAATATCGTGAGGTTATCGCTCATACTCGCTCCCCTCTATCGCCAAGAACTCCACGGTGCCAGCGTCGTAAAGCGTCGCCCAGTTGGTGGCCGTCTTATAGCTCTCGATGAGCGCCGATGGGACGTAAACCTTGCCCGTCTTACCGTCGTAGCCGCGCATGGGTGTGTTAAGAAATGCGCTCGTGCCGCCAAGCGTACAGACGGATGCGGTCTTGCGAAGCACCAGCGTCTCAAGCGCGTAGCAGTTGGCAAATGCGTTCGCTGCGATGCCATTGGTCGAGCCAATGTCGCAGAACGCGAGCTGCTGGCAGGCGCTGGTTGCGGTCGTGGTGCCGAACACGGTGCTGAGGGTGGACGTGAGCGCCATGTTGGGGAAGCTGGCGGACGTGAGGCTTGAACAGCCTTGGAATGCACTGCTACCAAGCGACGTTATCGCGCCGTCACAAGAGATGGACTCGATGGAGGTGCATCTCACGAAGACGCTATTGCCGATGCTTGTCAAGCCACTTGGCAGGCTCGTCAGCGCAAGGTTGGCGCAGTCAATGAACGCCGACGAGCCGATGGACGTAATGCCGTCTGGCAGGCTCGTCAATGCCAAGCTAGTGCATCGGGCAAAGGCAGAGCTGCCGATAGAGGTGACCCCGCTCGGAAGGCTGGTCAAGGCTATGTTTCTACAAGAATAGAATGTGTACGTCCCGAGGGTGCCATTCAATTTGCTTGGGAGGCTTGTGAGCGCAAGACTGGAGCAACCATAGAACGCGTACTCGCCTATTTCTTGAACGCTGCTTGGTAGGCTGGTCAACGTGAGGCGGGTGCAGTATTGGAACGCGTGATAGCCTATTGAAAGTAGCCCGCTGGGAAGGCTTGACGGGTTGAAGTAGCCGCAATTCCAGAAGGCTCCGTTGCGTATGGATGTAACCCCATCGGGCCAGTCTATGTCTGTGAAGGCGTTCGTCCCTTGGAGGTAGCCCTTCAGCTCCGTCTTTGTCATGCCAACAGGCACCTCGACGCTCGCGCCCGCGTACTGCGCCACGTCATAGGTGCCGTTGGCCGTGATGGAGATATTGCCCTGCGGTGAGGACGACTCGTCTTCCCCAAGCACGACGCAGTCGTCTTCGTCTTGGTAAGTGCTGCCCTCTGTTGCGGTTCCCGTAATCAGTGCTCCACTAGCATCGTGTGCCGTGAAACCCTTGGTCAATCGTTCTGCGGTGACGGTGTCAGCAGTGAGGTCAATGAGAGTTTGGCCGAAATATACGACCTTATTCTTGGGAAGATCGTACTCGACGTCAATCTCCGCACCATAGACGCGTGTTGTACCTGAAATTGTACGAACGGAAATATTAAAATCGTCTCCATACGAACGCAAATCTTCGAATGTCAATGGTGTGGCATCGATGGTGGATACCATAGGCGTGCTGTAAACATATATGATCGATCGATTAGTAGTGGTTATTATGTTTTTTCTGTTATATAACCACTGGTTACCGTTACTTTGAATGCCCGAACCAGGACATGCTAAACAAATTTTGATCGAAAATGAGGAGACGATGGCCTGGGTTGGAATCGATGAAAAATCAAACCCACCAAGAAATAGGCCATCCGAATAGTTGGTGCTATTTGTAACACTCGCATAGGTATCCGAATCGACGCCTGTATACATGTTGGACTCGTTTTCGATTGTTACATCGTGTTGCGTCCTGTAAATCCTCGTGGGATAAAGCTTAGCATTCCTACTCATCTACACCTCCTTTCTCGCCTCCATTTTGAATTCCTTCTAAGCCGCGTTGCCGATGGTGACCGTCAGACCACCGGAGCTGTTGACTGACTCGACGTAGGGAATCGCCTCGACCGTGACCTGCGTGATGTAGTCGAGGTCATGGGACGCGGCGGTGATGGTCTGCGTGGTGGTCTTGGGGGTGGCGGTGATAGCGCCGACGGTCAGGCCGTCCTCTGCGGACAGCGTGCCCTCGATTCCGAGGATGGTCACGCCCTGACGAATGTTGTTGGCCGTGAGTGCGCTGAGGGAAGCCGGGTCAAGCACCGCCTTGGAGCTGCCGTCGAAGTAGCCAGCGGGGATGGACGCACCGGAGGCCGAGGTGATGGTGACGTTGGAAGCGCCGTTGTTCGGCATGGAGCCCGTGAGCTTCACGCCGTTGACGTAGGCGGTCTTGCCGGAAAGAATCTCGGCCACCTTCGCAGTGGCGTCGCTGGTGTCGCTGTCGAAGGTGCAGGTGCCCGTAATCGGTGCGCCGCTCTTGTCATGCGCGGTATACGGCGCAAGAAGGTGTGCGGCATCCAAGGTATCGGCGGTCAGGTCAATGAGGGTCTCGCCGCCGTAGACCACCTTGTTGACGTACTCGTTTGCCATGTGAGCCTCCTTAGCTCGCTATCGAGACGGTGATCCCGCTCTCGTTTGACGTCTCTTGGTAGGGAATCTCGCGCACGGTCACGTCCTGCCGCAGCAGCTTGTTGGCCGTGTCCAGTGTCGTAGAGGCGTACGCGAGCGGCACGACCTCGTAGTCGCCCTCGTACTCGGGCGCGTCGCTACCCACCATGGGGATGTACTGCGACACGCCGAACGTGGTGGGCGCGTCGGTCGACACGCCCATCTCGGTGACGGAGCGGCTGGGAACGACTAGCTCAGTCGCCATATCCCTTCACCTCTTCCAGCAGGTTGGGCAGCACGGACACGCTCTTGATTACGGTCGCGTCGCGCCTGCCCTCTTGGGTAACCCAGTTGACCTGCACCTTGACGGTACCTTCTCGGAACGCTGCGGTCTGCTCCTGAGTGAGGTCGACCGTGAGCACGGTGTCCTCGCCGTCGAGTGCCACGGCCACGGGCTCCACGTCGAGCTCGCGCGGGCCCTGCTGGTAGCTCACCCAGACGCGGCACGTGGTCAGGTCGACGCCCACCACGCGAAGCTCGGTGAGCGGTGACGTCCATCGGATAATCTGGTCCATCGCACCTCCTATGGCATGTCGATGTAGAGCCAAGTGGCGACCATGATGCAGACAAGCACCATGGCCGCCATCGTGGCCCACCTCATTGACTCGCCGATCACTTCCACTTGCCCGCGTTGAGGGTGCGCTGGACGGCCATCGCGGTCTTGGGGCCAAGGTAGCCGTCGACCACGATGCCCTG
>Ga0326511_10003871_pt1 | contig 12007 bp, 10 predicted proteins | sample 0_2496_0518_D_FD_203701 | JGI IMG/M metagenome (GOLD analysis project Ga0326511, IMG submission 203701) | Bovine rumen microbial communities from UC Davis, California, United States - 0_2496_0518 | ecosystem: Host-associated > Mammals > Digestive system > Stomach > Rumen | place: USA...
ATAAGTATGCGCCCTCAGCAGATACATAAACAATCCGCCGAGGCCGCATACGACGCCTGCTATCACCAGCAAACCCACCTTCTGTCGATACGATAGCCAGTCTTTAAAAGCAAAAAAATCTTTCAGTTTCATTCGTTATAGGTATATTTATGTTGCAAATATACGGAAAATATTCCAAACTGCCTAATTTTAGGACATAATAATTGTTAATCCGCCATTCTCTTATTGCATGGGAAACGGGCCTTTGTATCTGTAGGAAGAGAGAGAGCATAGCCTGAATGTAGGCACTAAACACTTGAGCCGGCTCAACAGAAGGTTTGAGCCGGCTCAAGTATTTTTGTGAGATCAGGGAACTCATGTCTTACTTCTTCGGCAGATCGAATACGAATCGTGATCCCTCATTATAGGTCGTGTCGAGCCAGATGCTGCCGCCGAGCAGGCGGATGATCGACTTGCAGATGGTGAGTCCCAGTCCGTTGAGCTTCATGTTCTCACCCATCTCGCGGAAGGTGTCGAAGATGTGCTCTCGGCGCTCTGGCGAGATGTCCTTGCCCGTGTCGGTGACACTGATGCGCACCTTGTCCTTGGTTTCCGAACAGGCCAGCGTGATGACCCCTTGGTCTGTGTACTGGATGGCGTTCTCGAGCAGGTGTTTCAGCAGGGCCTCCAGTGCCTCCTCGTTGGTCTGTATGGCATAGTCGTCGGAGAGTTCCGATTCGAAGAACATCCTCACGCCCTCCTTGCATCGCGGACTCATCGCGTCGACCATCAGGCGGCAGATGTGGTTGGGCGAGAGGGTATAGTCCACAGGGAGTGATTTCTTGCTCTCATAGAGCGAGAGCTCTGCCAGGCCGTCTATCAGCTTGCTGATGTGCTTCGAGCTGTTCTTGATCATGTGGCTCAGTTCCTCGCGCTCCTCTGGCTGCAGGTTGTACTCCTTGGTGCCGAGAATCTCCGAGAAGCCCTCGATGGGGTTGAGCGGCGCTCGTAGCTCGTCGGTGATATGGGTGATAAACTCATTCTTCATATCAAAGGCTTTTTCGGCTTCCTTGCGGGCACTGTCGAGCTGCACCTTCTCCCGCTCCAGGCGTTTGATGCGCCGGTGGTGCTGCCAGAGCACGAATACCAGGACGAGCACCACGATGGCCACGATGGTCCAGACGAAGATCCGCTTCAGCCTGGCATACTCGTCCTCCAGTATTTTCTGCTCCAGCTTCATGCGCTCGTTGTTCATCTGTACATAGCAGCTGGCCACTACGTTGCCGTGGGATACGAGCACGATGGAGTCGTTGATCTTCTTAAACTTTGCCATCTCCTCGTAGGCCTTGTCGTTGTCACCCATGCGATGGTAGATCACGGCCATGCGCTCTGCCCGCATCTCTGGTGTGAGATCCTTGCAGAGCCGCAGTGCCTCGTCGTAGTTGCCGTTGATGATCTGGTAGTTCACTTCCACGACGGGCTCGATGGTGCCGATGCCGTCCGACTGCTTCAGGGCCATCAGCTCGTTGTAGATGCTGTCGTAGAGTTGCTTGTTGTTCTTGTTGAAGGCAAACTGGCTCAGACGGTAGAGCGCCCTGCCCTTGTGGATGGGGGCCACGTTGGGTTCGGCCAGTATCTGCCGGGCATACTTCAGCCCCGCCTTCTGGTCCTTGCGGTGGTTGGCTATCTTCATCAGCTCCTGCAGGTCGTCGCCGGCACTCTCATCGGGAAAATACTTGTGCCTGAAGTCCACGGCCTTCATGAAGCCCTCCTCCGCAGCCTCATAGTCCTGCTTCTGAAGCGCGGTCACGGCCCTGGTGTGCAGCGCGATGTAGTGGCCCCAGTGGCTGTTCTGGTCGTTGGCATAGGCGGCTATCTTGTCGGCTATGGCGTCGGCTTGTACATAATTCTGATGAGTGGCCTCAAACTCCGCCTGATTGCCCCAGGCGGTGTAGAACAGGCGCTCATCGCCCTGATTCTGGCTCTCACTCTTCAGTTGTTCGGTGACTTTCATAAAGTTGTCTCTGTCGGTCGTGCTGATGAGCCGAAGCATTTCCGACTGCAGTCTCATCATGTTTAGATTGTCTTGTGCCACAGCACCCAGGTGGCTCAGACAAAAGACTGCTAAAAGCAAAAAGTGTGTTCCTTTCTTCATACGTTTGATTGTTTTGAATGCAAAGATACTATAAAAAATGTTTTTTCCTTGCGTTTTTTAAGAAAAAAATTATATCTTTGCATAAATTTTTCATCAATATCAAGAAATATGGTCTGTAGATTAGTCATCTTCTTAGGCTTTGCGCTATCTGCTCTCAGTGCTCCAGCCCAGGCAAAAGGCAGCAGGTCTTACACCAAGGAGCAACCCTTGGTCTACGAGGACCCGCAGGATCTTTGGCCTTATTCCTTCCTGAACGACCAGGGCGAACCCAACGGTTTCAACATCGACCTGGCGAGGATGATCCTCGACGAGCTGCATATCCCCTACGTCATCAGGCTCAAGCCTCTGAAGGAGGTGCTCCAGGACCTGAGAGACGGAAAGTCGGACCTCACGCTCGGCCCTACGGCACTGTTCTATAACAACTATAGCCACTATGGGCGTCACACTATCACATTGCTCACTCAAAGCGTGGCAACCCCCACGACCCAGGCAATGAAAGTCAGTCAGTTCCGCGATCTCGGCAATCAGGGGCAACAGGTGATTGTCAACGATTCGAGCCTCTGCCACCACCTGATGATCGACTATGGCTGGCAGGCTAATGCCGTGCCGACATCCGACATAAGCAAGGCGATACGACAGCTGAACGAAAGCCGGGAAGGCCAGATTGTATGGAACACGCTCTCGCTGAAATGGCTGATAAGCCATTACCAGCTCGACAACCTGACACTCACCCCGGTTAACATGCCGTATGGTGAATACAGGTACATGTCGGATGACCAGCAGCTGCTTGACCGTGTCGACAAGGCCTACGCGGCTCTCCATGCCGCCGAGAAGCTGTCAGACATAGAGCGGAAATGGTTCTATCCGGAGCGCGACGGCCAGGAGGTTGTCGTCAATGGGTGGTATATCGCTGGCCTGGCCCTGCTGCTGGTGGCCATCACCTTATTTATAATTCAATGCCTGGTGAAGAACCGTCGTGTCTCAAAAGAGAAGGTTGAGCAGGAAAAGCGGCTGGCGGCAATGCTCCAGTCAAGCAAGGTGCGCATCTGGGCCTATAACGTGGCAAAAGGCACGTTTTCCTGGGTCGAGGAAAACGGCATGTTCAACATCGGCTATACTGCCGATGAATTTGCAAAGCGCTATAGCAAGGAAGACTTCAGAAAGCTCATGGAGGCTATCGACAGGCTTTCCATGCAACAGAATGATGCCAAGGGATATGTGGAGGTAGAGACGACACTGGAGCTCAGGGCAAAGGATGCGGAATTCGGCGACCTGGAGCTTCGCAACTTTGTGGTGACCCTCTTTGTGCAGAAATGCGACCGCATCGGCCGGCCGGACGTGATCATTGCCTTAAAGAGAGATGTCACCAAGGAGTATCGGCTCAAGCAAATCAATGTGGAGCACTCGCTGCGCTTCTGGTCTATCTTCTTCAATGACGAGACGGGAATTGCGGTGTTCGACAAGGAGGGCTATATCCAGAACGCCAATCCTAAGGCCTGCCAACTGTTCCAGTGCGATATCGACAAGGTGGTGGAGGACCGCGTCCACATCAACCAGTTCCTTCACACCGACTTCGCCGACCTGGAGGATGCCAACGGATTTGCCGGCTCCCTGACCGTAGGCAATCACACCATTGAGTACCAAGTCAAGACCGCCTGCGGCGATGACAAGAAACTGTTAAGTATTTTAGTGTTCTGCTTATGAAATATCGATTATCTATAGCCGCGCTCCTGCTCCTGGCCGTCGCCCTGCATGCGGCAGCCCAGGCCCTGACAGACCGATACAACCGCAAGCGGCCTGTCGTCGTGGTATGCGATGGCGACAATCCGCCATATTCCTTCCTGGACGACGACGACAAGCCCTCGGGCTATTATGTCGACGTGATAACTGCCTTGACAAGACACTTGGGCGTGCCATGCAAGATTGTCATGGAGGAATGGACGAAGGACCAGAAGAAGTTCAGGAGCGGCAATGCCGATATGATCTTCGATGCTCCCGGCAAGTATGCTGACGGCGGATACTCCGTCTCAGACATTATTGTCAACTATACCTATAGCCACGCCAATGTGGATTCCGTAGCCGAAATCCATCTTGTTGGCAAGGACCGGCAGCTCATCGAGCAGATGGACGACCAGTATATGCGCATGACGGAGAATGGTGACATTGCCGTCATCCGAGACCAGTGGCTCCATCCCGAGCGCGCTGCGACCGACGACAGGCCTGTGATGTTCTACATCACCGTCGCCATGCTGGCCCTCGTCGTCATCCTCTCCCTGCTTGCCGTCCTGATCCGTCTGCACATCAGCAGGGCAACCCGCAAATGCAAGGAAGACGGCGAGCTGATAACGCAGATCCGGCAACTGGGCCATTTCTATGCCACGGAAGACAACAAGGCAGCCCACGACCTTCGCCATCGCTACGAGACCATCCTGGGCAATCCCTTCCTGGCTATCTCGTTCTACGACAACAACGGCAAGCTGGTCGTACAGAATGAGGCCATGAAACAACTCAACGACGACAGTCTTGCCAGTCGCCGTCAGCCGTTATACAATGCCAAGGGAGAGATTGTCAACTACTTCGTGGCTGTACGCTGCCCCAAGGCTACTTGAACTGGAACAGGTGGACGAATCCTGTTGTCTCAAACACGTCGTACACCTTCTCCTTCAGACCCTTGATGTAGAGCGTGCAGCGATTGGCACTGCAGCGCTGATTGATGGCCATCAGCAGGCGCAGGCCGCTTGAGGAGATATACTCCAGCCTGCTGCAGTCTATCACCACCTCGCAGTCGGTATAGCTGTAGAGTGGTTCTACTTCCTTCTCGGTCTGGGGAGTGACCGAGGTGTCCAGACGTCCGTCAAGGATAAGGGTAATACGGTTGTTGTCGTCTTTTCTGATTGTTGCTTCCATTTCTAATTCCGTTTGAGTCTTATTTAAGTTTCTTTGTCATTGTCAGTACATTCTGGTCCTCCACACGTGCATAGCTCAGCTCGTCCATATAGCTGCGTATCAGGTGGATGCCCAGTCCGCCGATGGCATGGCTCTTGACGTAGCTTTCCACGTCTACTTCCTTCACGGCGGTGGGGTCGAAGGGCTTGCCGCCGTCACGGAGTGAGAAGACCACCTTCTCGCCATCCGACGTGACTTCCAGGAGGATGTCGCCCCTGGTAGTCTCCGGGTAGGCATAGCTCATCACGTTGACCACGGCCTCCTCGATGGCGAGGTTGATGCGGGCGGTGGTCAGCTCGTTCATCTGCATGTCCTCACACACGCCGGCGATGAACACCGACAGCACGGGCACCTCCTGCACGTTGTTCGACAGCAGGATGCTCCTGTGATAGTGCGAATGCTGCAGGCTGCCCATATACTTGATGGCCAGGAGCGAGATGTCGTCTTTCTGGGGAATGCCTCCTACGAAGGTGCGCTCTGTTTGTCGTATGTTCTTGACAAGTGTGCGGGAGTCGAGCTTCTGCGCGGCCAGCCGTATGGCTTCCTTGAACATCCTGTCGCGCCCATACTCCACGTGGGTCACGGTCTCAGCCTCTGTGAAGCCGTCGGTATAGAGGAACAGCGTCGTCCCGGGAAGGATGGTTACCGTTTGCTCGGTGTATTCCCAGTCGGGGCGGAGGCCCAGCGGGATGTTGTTGTCTATCGTGACGAAGCGTGTGTGTGTGCCCACCAGCACGGGGGGCTCGTGGCCGGCATTGGTATAGAGCAGCTTGCCCGTGGCAAGGTCGAGCACACCCATGAAGAGGGTGACGAACATGAAGGAGTCGTTGCTCTGGCACACCGACCGGTTGATCGACTCCACGATGAGCTTGGGCGAGGTGTGCTGTATCGAGGCACTGCGGAACATGCTGCGCGTCACCGCCATCACCAGTGCGGCGGGCACGCCCTTGCCGGCCACGTCGCCTATGCTGAAGAACAGCTTCTCGTCGCGGATGAAGAAGTCGAACAGGTCGCCGCCCACCTCCTTGGCCGTCACCACCTCGCCGTAGATGTCGATGTCGCTTCGCTCGGGGAAGGGTGGGTAGGTCTTGGGCAGCATCTGCTGCTGGATGTTGCTCGCGATATGGAGTTCTTGTTCCAGGGCGGCCTTCGTGGCTGTCGTGCTCTTGAGTTCCTCTGTGTATCTGCTCAGGGATGTCTGCATGTCGCTGAAGGCACTGCGCAGGGCGTCGATCTCCCGGCTCCTGACGGGCGGCAGCTCGATGTCAAACCGCCCCTGTGCCACTTGATTGGCTGCGGTCACGAAGCGCTTGAGCGGCTTCATGTTTTTCTTGATGAACTGGTGGCAGAGGATGTATACAACGGCAAGGCCTATGAAGAATACTGCCAGGATGATGGATGCCAGCACGTTGCCGTTATGGTAGATGATGTCGTCGGGCACGACGATCACCACTGTCCAGTCGGCGTACTTCACGAAGGAGTAGAACACCCAAGAGTCGATATTGTCGTTGAGCAACTTTACCTTGCCGCTTTCGCCTTTCATCATCTTCCGTGCGATTGCGTCGTCGAGCGTGTCGGGGGTCTCTGCTGTGATGTCCTGGAATTTCTGTTTCAGCACGCGGCTCTCGTTCGGGTGTATCAGGTAGGTGCCGTCGTGGTCGATGATGAAGCTGTACGACTGCACCTCAAAGTCTTTCTCAAACCGTTCGTGGTTCTCCCTGTCCACCCGCTTGTGGCGCTGTCTGAGCCACTCGAGCGACACGTCGGCTCCCAGCATGCCTATCTTGCGCCCCTTCCCGTCGCGGATGTGGGTCATGTAGGTGGTTGTCAGTTGCTGTGAGGCTGCCCTGTCGAAATAGGGTGGGGTCCAGTCGCCTTCCTGATTCTCGAAGGCGGCCCTGTACCAGTCGTGTACCAGGAAGTCGGGATGCTGCTCGTTCATCTGCTTGCTTCTCACCACGCCTGCCGAGTCGCGCCAGGCATAGATTTCAAAGTTGTGGCCCTTCTGGGGATACACGTCTGGCTCGAATATCAGCCGACAGCTCGACATATACAGGTTCTGGCGCACCATCCGCTCCAGGTGGGCCTGCAGCATGTCGGGGTTGTCGAGGTCTCTCTGGATAATCTCGATGTTGTTGATGGCGGCCACATAGACATCCGACAGCACGCCGCGTATCTTCTCGTTGGCATGCAGGATGATGCCCTCATAGCGCGATTCGGCCTCACGGGCCATGGTGTCTTTGGTGATCAGGTAGACAATGCCCATGATGACGACCGACAGTACTGCCATCACCGACATGATCCTGATACTAAGTCTGTTTGCAAGGGTCAGTTTTTGCATTTCTCTTAATTCTTAACTCTTAACTCTTGACCATCCCGTGCTCCATCAGCCTGCGCTCTGCCAGTTCGGCGTATTTGGTGCCGGGCCGGCCATAGTTGGCATAGGGATAGATGCTGATGCCGCCACGGGGTGTGAACAGGCCTACCACCTCTATATATTTAGGATCCATCAGCCTGACGAGGTCCTTCATGATGATGTTGATGCAGTCCTCGTGGAAGTCGCCGTGGTTGCGGAAGCTGAACAGGTAGAGTTTTAGACTCTTGCTCTCCACCATCCGCTCGCCGGGCATGTAGAGTATCTTGATCTCGGCAAAGTCGGGCTGCCCGGTAATGGGACACAGGGAGGTGAACTCCGGGCAGTTGAACTGCACCCAGTAGTCGTTCTCGGGATGTTTGTTGACAAATGTCTCCAGCACTTCCGGAGCATAGTCCTGACGGTATTCCGTGCGGCTGCCAAGCGATTGCAGCCCTTCTTTTTCTCTTGACATTCTTTTTTAATTAGTAATTAGAAATTAGTAATGAAAAAATGAAGAATGAAGAATTTATAATAAGTAGAACAGCCAGCCCATATAGGCCAGGAAGGTGAAGATGAGGAGCAGGCCTTCGCGCCGTGAGACCGTGTACTTGGTGTAGGCGAAGAGCCATACCAGACCTACGCTGCCAAGCATCATCGTCAGGTCGACGATGGTGATGCCCATGATGCGCATGGGGCAGATTACAGCCGTCAGGCCCAGAATGAGCAGGATGTTGAACACGTTGGAGCCAATCGCATTGCCGATGGCCAGGGCCGACTGTCCCTTGCGGGCCGCCACAACGCTCGTGGCCAGTTCTGGAAGCGAGGTGCCTCCGGCCACAATCGTCAGGCCGATGACGCTCTGTCGTACGCCAAAGCGATGGGCCATGTAGGTGGCGGCATCTACGAAGAGATTACTGCCGATAATCAGGCAGGCCAAGCCTATGCCCACCCACACCAGGTTGCCCATGAGCAGCTTCATGTTCACGGGTTTTTTCTCTTCCTCCACGCCCAGATAGTCGTCCTTTAGCTTCAGCTGTCCCGACTTGCGGGCTTCCATGAAGGTATAGGTCATGAAGGTGGCAAAGCCGAGCAGCAGCAACAGACCGTCGGAGCGCGTGATCTCGTTGCCCCAGAGGTGGGCCGACTCCATGTCGTCGAAACAAAGCATGAAGAGCAACACTGAGGCGGCCACGGCAAAGGGGATGTCCTTCTTCACCGTGGAGGGATTGATGACCATCGGTGCCGCCAGGGCAGAACAGCCCACAATCAGCAGGGCATTGAAGATGTTGGAGCCTATGACGTTGCCCACGGCAAGGTCGGGAGTCCCCTTCAGGGCTGAGACTAAGCTGACAAACAGCTCCGGTGCCGAGGTGCCTGCCGCCACTATGGTCAGTCCGATGACAATCTCAGGCACATCCATACTACGAGCCACTGCCGAGGCTCCTTCGGTGAGGCGATCAGCTCCCCACAACACGAGGGCGATGCCAACAATGATCAAAAGTCCTTGCCACAACATACGCTATTCACTCTTCACTATTTTTCTTAACTCTTAATTCTTAATTATCTTCATCGTCCCAGTCGTCAAAGAAGGCACCATAGTCGCCTTCCAGCGATGGGCCAACGAACTCGTCGAGGGCACGCCGGTCCTTCTTGGTGGGGCGACCTGTTCCCCGGGCACGGTTGACGAAGCCGCTGATGCGATTCATCTCCAGCAGTTCATACTGATCGGGGGTGGTCACGTTCTCATAGATCTCCGGCAGCAGCTTGGCACCCACGCGCTGCTCTATCGTCTTGAGGATCTTGAACGAATAGGTGACGGGTGGTTTCCTCACAGCCACCACCTCGCCGGCCTTGACGCTATGCGATGGCTTGACATTGACGCCGCCAATGCTCACCCGCCCGTTCTTGCAGGCATCTGCGGCTATGGAGCGTGTCTTGAATATGCGTGCTGCCCAGAGCCACTTGTCTATTCTCGCTACTTCAGACATAGTTTTTAATTAAATGAGGAATGAGAAATGAGGAATGATAAATGATAATTATCGCATGCGCTTCTTGGGAGGGCGGTAGCAAATTTTTCACTTTTCACTTTTCACTATTCCCTTTTCCCTTTTCAAGGGCGGTAGCAAATTCTTCATTCTTCATTCTTCATTCTTCATTTTAAAATGTTTTTTCCCTTTTTATTAAACTGGTTCATCGTCACGTCTACGCCTGCCAGCACGAAGCTGCGGATGATCTCTACGGCCAGGTCGATGGTTGGCTGGAGCTGCTCAAGCTCCTCCTCGCTGTAGCGGCCCAGCACCCATTCTATCTGCATGCCACGGGGAAAGTCGTTGCCGATGCCGATGCGCAGACGGGCATAGTCCTGACCTATCAGCTGCTGGATGTGACCCAACCCGTTGTGACCGCCGTTGGAACCGTTGGCCTTCAGGCGGAACTGTCCTAAGGGCAGTGCCACCTCGTCGCTGATCACGAGCAGCCGTTTCTGGTCGATATTCTCCTTGTTGAGCCAGTAGCGCACGGCGTTGCCGCTGAGGTTCATGTAGGTGGAGGGCTTCAACAATATGACCTTCCGCCCTTTTAGGCTCGTCTCGGCTACGAAGCCGTAGCGCTTGTCCTCAAAAGAAATATTGGACGCCTTCGCAAAAGCGTCCAATACCATGAATCCTGTATTGTGGCGGGTTTGCCGGTATTCTTCCCCAACATTCCCTAAGCCTACAATCAAGTACTTGTCCATCCTCTCACACTGGTTTTAGGCCTCTGTGGCGGCAGCTGCCGAGCGCGAAGCACGTGTGGCCTTGACGGAGCAGACGACAACCTCGGGAGAGGTGGCAATCTCAAGTCCCTCGAAGCTCAGCGAGCCCACCTTGATGGCCTTGCCCAGCTGGAGGTTGGTCACGTCGATGTTGAGCACCTCAGGAATCTGCTTGTAGGGAGCCGTGACATTGATCTTGCGGATGGAGAGGTTGAGCTTACCACCATCGCGCACACCCTGTGCCAGGCCGTTGAGCTTGACGGGGATGCCAATCGTGATGGGCTTCGTCTCGTTCACCTCGTAGAAGTCGGCGTGGATCAGCGCGTCCGTCGTGGGATGGAACTGCAGCTCCTTGATGACGGCCTTGTGCAGCTCACCATCGATCTCAAGGTTCACTACATACACCTCCGGCGTATAGACGGCCTTGCGGAGCTCCGTGAACGGGGCGCAGAAGGCGAATGCCTCGGGCAGACCATTCTCACCCTTCTTCTCACCATAGATGTTGCAGGGAACCATTCCCTCCTTGCGGAGCTGCTTTGAAGCCTTCTTTCCTGTAGCGGTGCGCTTCTGACCTTTTACACTAATTTCCTTCATAATTGTGTTACTCTAAAATTAAGTTGTTAATACCTTTTTGCTTAATTCACCATCACACGCGTTTTTTATCGATGTGCTTTCGGGAAAAGCGGGTGCAAAGGTAGCACATTTTTGCCAATCTGCCAAATTTTTTATAAAAAACCTCAATATTTTCGGAAATTTCTTGCAGCGTATCGGAAAAATGTATAACTTTGCATTCGAATCAAGTTATACAACTAAATTAAAAACATCAAGTGAGATGATTAACAGAGAGATAATCCGCACCAAGATCGTACAGTTAACCTATGCGTACTACCAAAACGGTAGCAAGAACATGGACTCGGCTGAGAAGGAACTTTTCTTCAGCCTTTCTAAATCTTATGACCTTTACAATTACCTGTTGGCGCTTATCGTAGCTATCACCAAGGAGGCCCGCCGGCGCAACGAGGTGCTCACCACAAGGGCACAGCGGGAAGGCAAGCAGGCACCCTCGCAGAAGTTCGCACTCAACCGCTTCGCCCTCCAGCTGGAGGAGAACAAGATGCTCAACGAATTCGTGAGCACCCAGAAGCGCACGTGGAACGACGACCCGGAATTAGTGGGCAAGCTCTACGAGCAGATTGAGAGCACCGACATCTATAAAGAATATATGGAGAGCAAGGAGGACAACTATGAGACCGACCGCGAGCTGTGGCGCAAGCTTTATCGCACGCTCCTCCAATACAACGACGACCTGGACAGCCTCCTGGAGGAGGCCAGCCTCTACTGGAACGATGACAAGGAGATTGTCGACACCTTCGTTCTGAAGACCATCAAGCGCTTCGATGAGCAGAACGGCACCAAGCAGGAACTGCTGCCGGAATGGGACAGCGACGAGGAGCGCGACTTCGCCCGCAAGCTCTTCCGTGCCTCCATCCTCAATGCCGACGAATACCAGCGCTACATGAGCGAGGCCTCACGCAACTGGGACTTCTCGCGCCTGGCCTACATGGATGTGGTCATCATGCAGATTGCCATCGCAGAGATGCTCACCTTCCCCAACATCCCCGTCAGCGTGACCATTAATGAGTTTGTCGACCTGGCCAAGCTCTACTCCACCCAGAAGAGCGGCGGCTATATCAATGGCATGCTCGACGCCATTGCCCGGCATCTGGTGGCCACGGGCAAGCTCAACAAGTTTATTGAGCCAAAGGAAACCAAGAAGAAGAAAAAGGAGGAACCCGATGCCCCCAAGGCTGAGAAGGCA
>Ga0326511_10003872_pt1 | contig 12006 bp, 11 predicted proteins | sample 0_2496_0518_D_FD_203701 | JGI IMG/M metagenome (GOLD analysis project Ga0326511, IMG submission 203701) | Bovine rumen microbial communities from UC Davis, California, United States - 0_2496_0518 | ecosystem: Host-associated > Mammals > Digestive system > Stomach > Rumen | place: USA...
TCACCAGTAGTAGCATCTACAAATACAACCTCACGAATATTACCAAAAATGTATTGTGGATTTGCATCAACTGGACCTACTTGCTTACGAAGTGTTACATAACAAGAATGAGGTTTTACGATATTAGCACGCATAAGATTATCATATGCTTGTTCATAAGTAATCTTGATAGCTTCATCATTAAGAGGTTGATCTTCTACCCAAAATCCATATGTTGAATCCTTTGCTACTGTACCGTCAGCAAAGTGTTGAATCTTATAAACTTTAACATCAAAACCATTACCTCTTTCATTAACAACTTGGAAAACATTAACAAGTTCTTCAATTGAACCATCATTTTCTTCGTTTAAGAAATTCTTAAGTTTAATGCAAGTTTCAAACCAACAATAGTTACCACCATGATTCAAATACATTTCTTGACGATCTGTTGCAATAATATGTTCAACATTTAAATCAGCAATAGCATTAGTAGTATCTACAACACTAACAGTATCTGCTAAAACATTATCCTTTTGTTGACTACTACAACCATTACAAGAAGTAAATCCAAGTAAGAGTGTAAAAATAACACCCATTACAAATAATTTAAATTTCTTCATTTAATAAATTAAATATATTTTTATTGGCATAACCAACTATTTAAAAATAGTAATTTAAATATTAAAAATTAAACAAAAATAAAATTTTATTTATTTCAATATTATTTTTAAATAAATATTATTAAATTTATATGCTTTTCAAAAAACATAAAGAACATTTATATGATTCAAAGAATTTCGATAAGTATGATAATATTTATGTTATTAAAGCAGATGAAAATAAAGTTAACCAATTTATTTATAATGTTCAAACAAGTTTTGAAATATTACAACATAAATATGATAAATTAAATAGACAAATAATAATATATTTTTTAGATTATTCCGATGCTATAAACACTATTAAATCATTTTATAAAATTATATTTGGACATTTTTATAATGCATTTAATGATTTCTTATTTAAAAAAACTACAATAAATAAAAAAATAAATAATGTAAATGTATATCGCTGCAGTAATGAATTATTATTAAAAAATAAGGAAAATGATTTAATTAGTTCAAAATCATATAATGAAATAGTTGAACATAATAATGAAATAATAGAACAAAAGGAATCTTTATTATCAGACGAAGTTATTAAACCTAATATTATGTTTGAAAATAATATAATTAACATAGATTCATTAGAAACAAATGTTTTATTTGAATACGAAAATAATTGTATAAATATAAAAAATAAAAAAATATATAAAAATTAAATTATGGCAAGTACATTACATACGGATTTAACCACATGGAGAGGTACCAATCAAAATAATGGTGGATTGGCAAAACAATTAAATATTAATGGTACATTATATGATATTCAAGATCCAGCAGTTGATCAATTAGCAACACTTCTTGATACTGCTATAGATAATCTTCAAACAACATTAAATTCGGGTCTTATTGGTACAGAAAACGATGCCACAACCGCCGATACAATTTGGGGTGCTAAAAATTATGCAAAAAATTTAGTTGATACATTAGCAGGTGAAGGTTGGACAGACGCAGCACAAAAGGTAAAAGATATCATAGATGAATTAGAAGGTTCTGAACAAGGTACTGCATGGGCTACATTAGTTGATAAACTTAAAGGTTTAACAAAGACTGATAATACTGAAGCATCTACTGTTGCTGAGTATGTACAAGATTATGTTGGTGCCAGAGAAGCTGCTATTAGACAAACTATTGAAGATAATGAATTAGTAACATCATCTGCATTAAATAATTTACAATCCACTAAAATGGATAAAGCAGATCTTACAACATCATCTGTAAACAATTGGACATCATCTTTTGCAAACAATGTTGTATCACTTAATTCAACATCAGTTGATGTTTACGTACCTACACCAACTAACCCATAATATTAAAAATAATTTAATATAATTAAGAGAACTAATTTAAAATTAGTTCTCTTTTTTTATTTTTAATAAATATAAAGTTAAGTTTAATTTAATTGTAACATATGGGAAATATTGGAAATGTATCTGCGTTTAACATAAATGGTAATCAAATAACTGTTGAAGATGCAGCAGCAAGAGAAGTTGTAAATGAAATTATTAGTGCAATTGGTGCAAATAATTCAAATATTGCAGAACGTATTAATGATTTACATGGAAGATCATTTGATTATACTTTAGATATAACAAGTAATAATGAATCAGAAATTATAAGTATTCAAGATGGTATTTATAAACTTCATTATGTGACAGTAACCGGGAGTGGTGATAATGAAGTAAAAACATTAAATAATTCGGCAATATTGATTCAAAAAGAAAATACTCAATATTTATATAAAAATGGTAAAATTTTAGGTAGAACAAAAACAAATAATTCATGGGGAGAATGGCAATTACAAGAAACTCCACATAAATTATCTTCTAATTATGAAATGTCATCTGAGGAAAATGCCGAATTGTTTTTAGAAGGTGGTGACACATATGAAGAGGCATTTGGAAAAATAGAAAAGGCAATTTTAGATAATGAAGAAATTGTAGCAAATTCATTAATTGAATTAGACTCAAAAATAAATAATATTAACGATACATGTCTTACAAACATATCTTGGTCAGATTTAAAGGCTCTTCGTGATGATGGAAACCTTGTAGAAGGTCAGTTATATAGAATTATTGATTATGTCACTACGACAGTACAAGCAGAAACACAATCAGCAGGACATCAGTTTGACATTATTGTAGTAGCAGATGCTAATGACAAACTTAATGAAAATGCATATGCTACAATTCATAGTGGAGATACTTATTTCGCTAACAGTAAACTTGAATCATGGGAATTGAAATACTGTCTTGACAATGATGTTGACCGCTTTGCATGGGCAGACGAAGAGAATGGCAAGGGTGTTATTTATTGGATGAAAGACGAGTTCTTCAATGAATGTGGCTATGATTTCAAGAATATAATGTTTGCTCGTTATATGATTACTGCTATGGAAAAAGTGCCAAGTTTAGTAAATACATATAACGGATTTAGAAGAGTGATTACAAGTGGACAAGGTTCTTTATGTCCTTCTGATGCTACCATAAACTCTTCTAATAAAGTTTATCGTTACACCTTTGACCTTAATGGTGCTGATTATAGTCTTACTCCACGTCAATATGGATGTCACGGAAATGTTATAGCACCTTATAAGCCAATCGATAATCAAACAGCCAAAGAAAGACAATTCTTGAATAATATCACCTTTGCAAACACTTCTACTTATGCACAATGTGTAGGCAATAAATTTGAATCAAGATGTAATAGTATGGCCTTTGGTAATGATTGCTATTCTAACACCTTTGGTAATAATTGCTATTATAACACCTTTGGTAATAGTTGCTACTACAACACCTTTGGTATTAATTGCCAATCCAACACCTTTGATAATTATTGCTACTACAACACCTTTGGTATTAATTGCTACTCCAACACCTTTGATAATTATTGCTACTCCAACACCTTTGGTAATAGTTGCTCCTACAACACCTTTGGTATTAATTGCTACTCCAACACCTTTGGTAATAATTGCTACTATAACACTTTCTCTACAATTGCAAACCTTATCTTTGGTAACAGTAATCAAGTATTATTTGGCAATGATGATATTTACCAAAAGAAAGATGGTGTATTCTATCCAGTCTCACATCCAGATCTTTCTACCCAGCCTTCTATCTTACCACAGCGTTTTGGTAATCTGGATATAAAAGAAATAGTAAGTCGTGTAGATGATAATGGTATGTTAATTGATGTTCCAACAACTGCTCATATCATTAAATGCATGGCAATATCTGATAGTTTCTGTATGGGTGTCACTATAAAGAAGATGTTGGGTGGATGGAAATTGTCGAATAATGATATGGAGAAAATATATCCTATTGGTGGATGTGACTTTATAGTATGCCAATATTATGAACTTAATGGTGGAGGAGATTATTATTATGGTGGCGTAGGTGTTGATGAAAAGTTATATTCTCTCATTTGCTATTATATTACTTCACAGAATAATGAAGAAATAAAGTTATTTAATAAGATGGCTATCAATTATGAAAAGATTGATGGTAAAGAAGTAGAAACCGCAAATAAAGCTATTATAGAAAATGCTGGTACTTGCAAAGTAGAATATCTCTCAAAAGATGCTAATATTATAAGAAATAATGCATTTTCTAGATGTACTGCTTTGAAAGAAATAGTATTGGAAGAACAGACTTTATTAGGGAGCAAAGCATTTGAGGGTTGTACAGGACTTGATACTATATATAATTATTCTGATGTACCACAAACTTTTATGGAAGATACCTTTAATGATTATACTGCAGAAGTACATATTCTTGAAGGACTTTTAGAGACTTATAAAGCAACTAACTGGAATAATTTTGGAGAAAATCTTATTGATGATTTAGTTTATGGATTTATAATTAAAAGTGGAGTATTAATAGATTACGTTATAAATAATAAATCTGTTATTATTCCTAGTACAGTTACATCTATTAGTGAAAAAGCTTTTCAAAATAATAAAAATATAAATTCAATTAATATTCCTAACAATGTAACATCTATTAACTATAATACTTTCTCTGGATGTTCTAACTTAACAAAAGTTGAATTAAATAACAATACTATCGTTTCAAAATCATATAGTGGTAATAAATCATTAAAAAATGTATTTGGTGAACAAGTTAAAGAATACATTATTGGTAATAGTGTGACGAGCATTGGAGAGGAAGCGTTCTATAATTGCTCTGGTCTTACCTCCGTCACCATCCCCAACAGCGTGACGAGCATTGGAAATGAGGCGTTCTCTGGTTGCTCTGGCCTTACCTCCATCACCATCCCCAACAGCGTGACGAGCATTGGAAGATATGCGTTCCGTGGTTGCTATAGGCTTACCTCCGTCACCATCCCCAACAGCGTGACGAACATTGAATATAGAGCGTTCTCTGGTTGCTCTGGCCTTACCTCCGTCATCATCCCCAACAGCGTGACGAGCATTGGAAGTGGTGCGTTCTCTAGTTGCTCTGGCCTTACCTCCGTCACCATCCCCAATAGCGTGACGAGTATTGGAAGTAGTGCGTTCTCTGGTTGTTACGGCCTTACCTCCGTCACAATACCCAACAGCGTGACAAGCATTGGAAGTGGTACGTTCTATGGTTGCTCTAAGCTTACCTCGGTCACCATCCCCAACAGCATGACGAGCATTGGAGATTGGGCGTTTCGTGATTGCACTGGCCTTACCTCCGTTGAAATCCCCAACAGCGTGACAAGCATTGGAATTGGTACGTTCTATGATTGCTATAGGCTTACCTCCGTCACAATCCCCAACAGCGTGACGAGCATTGGAGAATCTGCGTTCTCTAATTGCACCGGTCTTATATCAATAACATGTGAAGCAACAACACCACCAACATTATCAAATACTGATGCTATTTCATCTAATATACAACATATATATGTTCCGGTAGCATCAGTTTCTACTTATAAGTCGGCAACTAACTGGAGTGCATTCGCATCAATAATAAAAGCAATATCTTAAAATTAAATTTATTATGAAACAAGAAGGAAATAAAATAACAGCTGAAGAAGGCAAGGTCTTCAGACGCAAGAATACAGAAGAGATATTTGGTAAAGAAATCTATCTTGGTAACAGTTACTATATAGAGGGCGTATTACAAGACCCTCCACATGTAGATACACCAGATGATTTTGAGGAGATAGATGAGCCTGAAGAAACAGAACTCACAAAAGAATAAATATTATAGCAGGCGGTGTAAAAACCGCTTGTTATAAACTTTTATATATTATGGAAAAGAAATATGTTATATGTGCCATTATAAAAGATGAGCAGAGATTTCTTAAAGAATGGATAGATTATCACCTTAATCTTGGTTTTAATCATATCTATCTATATGAAGATTATAATAGTACAAGCCACATAGAAATAACTGCACCTTACGAAAAGGTTTCTCTTTTCCCAATAGAAATAACCTCTATTCCTCAACAACAGACCTCAAAAAAACAAATAGACCTATATAATTGGTTTCTTAAAAAATCAAAATCAGAGAGTATAGCTGATTGGATTCTCTACATAGATATAGATGAGTTTCTTGTTTTTGAAGATGGTTATAATATCCAACGTTTATGTGAAGAATTTGAGCCTTATACAGGAGTTTATTTATGTTGGAGAATGTATAATGCCAACGGACATATTAAAAGACCAAAAGGTGGGGTTATGGAATCTTATACTCAAGAATCAAAAAATGATGAACGGGCCGATTATGGAAATCTTAACTGGCAGATAAAGTCTTTTGTAAATGTTAAGAAAGCGTATGGGATGTATTTACACGAAGTCTTTGGTGGGGTCAATGTAGAACACGGAATAAAATGGCCTTATAGAATATTTAAGAAGGCATGGATAAATCATTACTTTACCAAATCATGGGAAGATTATGTAGAACGTATGTGTAAACGTGGTAACATGTCAAAAGATTTCAGAACTTATGACCATTTCTTTGAAAATAATAAAGATATGCTACCTCTTAAAGAACAATTAATCAATTCGGTTAGAAATATACATACCAAATCTACCTTTTGGATAAGTGAAGATTTGAAGCTTATATCCGGAGGAAATGTTAATAAATTAAACAAGTTAAATAATAGAATATTACCTTAATATTACCTTATATAAAGAATATTTTAAACTCATAGAAAAGAATATTCAGAAATTTATATGGGTAGCGGAATAGAATTATATAAATATATAGATATAAATGATACTATTTTAGAAGCAATGAAGAATTATGGATAAAAAATTACATGACTATGAGGTTTTTGAAGAAAATCCTCTATCAAAAGTATGGATTGTGGGAACTAACCCAAAGGATGTTTCTATCAATCCCAATAAAGATAAGTATAATGTATATATTGCTAACCAACACCACTATAGAGAAAATATAGATAAACTAAATAGAATATGGTGTGAATATTGTGGTATGTATTATGTATGGAAAAATAACCTACACTCTGATTTTGTGGGTTTTTGTCATTATCGAAGACTTATTGATGTAGGAAAGGAAGAAAGAGAAAAAATAAAAGAAAACAATAGTATTATGTATTTTTCTCATATTATTTCATACAATAATAATATTAACGAAAATTATTCTTGGTTAAAATGTCAACTAGCATCTTTTCAATGTCCACCATCCATTATAGAAGATGTTATAGATTTTCTTGATAATCAAAATTATGTATCTTCAGATAAGATAAAAGATATTTGTAATTTAGAGAAAGTGCCTTTTCATAATAGAGAAATATTCTATACCACTTGGGATAAATTTTGTGATATGATGAAGTTTCTAAATGAATATTTTGAATTTATTGCCAAGAAATATGAGATAAAAAGTATAGATGATTGGAAAACACATGTATCAGAACATATAATATCATATTATAAAAAAATTTATCCGACTATAAGACAATGTGTTTTAGATATGTTTTCCTCAAAGTATTGTTATCAGACCCTACGTAAATATAAAAGAATTTTTGATGAGGATGAAGGATATTATCAATTTTGTAACTGTTGGCGTATTTATGCCTATATAACAGAAGTTCTCATATCATTGTGGATATCATCACACCCAAAGTCAAGGGGAAATAAAATGTTTGAAGAAGGAAAATATGTATTATCATGAAGGAATATTAATAATAGATGGAGCACGTTTCATAGATTCTAACCTATGTTAAAGATTACTTAATGAAGTATTTATAATAAATAATCATTAATATAAATAAATTTTATTATTTTTAATAAATTAATTGGTGATAATATATATGGGTAAAAAGGCTATAACAAAAGTTTCTAAAGATGAAATAACTAAAAAACCTGTTAAAAAAACTAATACAAAAACTACAGTAGATAAAACTGTATCTAAACCAAACTACAACAATAAAAATATCCTTATTGAAAATATTAATATTGTTGATCTTTTAAAGATTAAAGAAGATATTAAAACAATTCAAAATACAATAAATGAACTTGTTGATGCAATTCAAGAAAATAATGTCGATATAACTTTACATTTAAATGATATAAATAATAGATTAATCAATTTAGAATCAAATACACCAAATAATACATCAAACAATATTGGAAGTACTTTAGAACGTCCAAACATAAATAAAGTTTATATTGGTTTTAAATATTATGATACTACTTTAAATAAAGAAATAATTGCATCAGAAATTATTGATAATAATGTATGTTGGAGAGAAAGTGATGGTGCAATTGCTGGAGTTAAACGTATTGGAAGTACTTTAGAACGTCCAAAAGGAAATGAAGTTTATATTGGTTTTAAATATTATGATACAACAATTAATAGACTTCTTATAGCAATTAAAATTAATGGGAATAATATAATTTGGATGAATGTACAATAGAATTAAAATAGAAAATGTATTTCTAGAAATACATATTAATGAACATTGCAATTTAAAATGTAGTAATTGTTGTCATTTTTCCTCAATTGCAGATAAAGAATTTTTAGATATTAATGAGTATGAATCCAATTTAAGTAAAATACCACTTTTAAATTGTTTTAAATATATTACATTATTAGGTGGAGAACCATTATTAAATGATAAAATTTGTGATATTATAAGAATAACTAGAAAATATTATACAAAAACATTACGAATTATAACTAATGGATTATTATTGGAACATATGAGTAAAGAATTTTTTTATACTTGTATTATTAATAATGTTCATATTATGGTATCTAAATATCCAATTAATTTAGATTATGATAAAATTATATCAGATTTAAAACAAAAATATAAAGGTTTAAATATATATTATTACAGAACAGATACATATTTTTATAAACATAAATTTGATTTAGAAGGAAAACAAAATATTATAAAAAACTTTAAGACATGTTGGGTTAATAATTTATCAAGATGTGTTCAGCTAGTAGGAACAAAATTATATATTTGTACATATAGTGCATATATAAGACATTTCAATAAACGTTTTAATACAAATTTAGTATCAAATAATTATTTAGATTTAAGTAAAGTAACAGCAGTAGAAGTAATAAATACATGGTTAAATATACCGAAAGATTTTTGTAAATATTGTATTTTAGAAAATAATGAAAATATCTTGTCATGGCAACCGTATAAAAATGGTGTAAATGATTATTTATAAAAAAATATATAAATTTAATTATGAATATAGTTAATTTTTTTAATGAGAATTTTTGGGCAGTAGCTACATTAGTTTCTCTTTTAACAATTCCAATTACTACATTTATTAACTCTAAGTTTAGTCTTAATAATGTATGGAAACAAGTATGTGCTTGGGGAACAAGTATTGTATTAACAATTGTTGCTTATTTTGGAGGCTTGGCAACATTTAATGAACCAGTTTGGTTATCTATTCCTTTAACAGGTTTAGTATGTGGTTTAGCAGCTAATGGTGTTTATGATATACCTTCAATTAAATCATTTATTACGACATATTTTAGTGTAATACCTAAAAAATAAAAAGAAGGAACTTAAGTTCCTTCTTTTTTAATTAAATATTTAAGGGAGTACTAAGTACTCCCTTTAATTAGTTAAGATCTGCAAATTTATTTTCAATACCTTCAAATGCTGCAATGTATGTAAGGAAATGTTCTGACCAACCAGAAATTTCAGCAGTCCATACACCTTTATATGCAATACCGCGAGTATGACAAGATACATCACAGATATAGTTATATTTACCAAATGGACGTGGTTTAACATTTCTACCGCTAGATACATCAATATCTTGAGAATCAGAGAATACAATTATACGGGCATAATTATGTATCTTATCACCTAATTCTTTACGAAGTTTTTCAATACATTGGTATGTGAAAATACCACCACCTCCAAGTCTGTAAGAAGCATCATTAATTTGATTGAACAAATTAAATCCCTTAGATGGGTATTTGATAAACTCTTGTTTTTCTGTACGAGTAAAATCATCACCGGCGGTACATACAAGTTCAAAGTCCTCACACTGAGAAGCTGCTAACATCGCCATTGCAGCTGCTTGGTCCATACGTGAGAAGTAAGAACCACTTGATGTGATTGAACCCATAGAACCTGATACATCTACAATAAACAATGTCTTACCAGGAAGCTTAGGCATATTATCATATGTCTTAAGCATAGCATCCTCAATCTCTCTTTCAAAACCTTTACTTTCACGCATAGCCTTTAAGAAGTCAAGAGGAAGAAGCATAGCTCCCTTAAGCTCATTAAGTCCTTGTACGATGATAGGACGTGGAACTCCTACATTTTGCATATTGCGAATGTTCATAAGCATTGCCTTACCACCAATCTTACCTTCAGTGATAAGCTTAGTCCAAACCTCTGCCTTCTCCTCTGGTGAGTGGGCCTTTGAAAGCAATACCTCCCAAGTCTCTGGTGTTTCAAGAGTACGGTCGGCAATCTTTTTGTAAAGTGCCTCCTCAAGTTGATTTACTGGCTTTGGACGAACCATAAACATTACGTCACGAAGCTTAATCTCTGCATCACGATCATACTTTGCGAAGTGATACTCCTTAAAGTTATGGAATGCTTTAGCGAGACCTTTCTTAGCTGCATTACAGATAGGACACTTACCATCAGCCCAATAAAGAGCCATAAAGTCAGTAAGCATATCTGCACGAGTGATAATTGCAGGAAGTACATCCTTTACGTATGGACGAGTCTCATTATGCTTACACATCTCTACTGCAAGGAAAAGAGGTGTATGACGAAGCTTCTGCATTTGACGTGCTTCGATTGTAAGCATAGTTACATCGAGTGGATCACAAAGAGGAATAAGTCTCTTGATCTCATCCGTTATGGACTGTCCATCCATGTATGCAATATTCTCCCAAAGAAGATTTGCAAGTACAGCACGACGAAGTAATGCGATATTAGACTGAGCTGCTGCTGTATTAGTTACAACACCAGCAATTTCACCAACAGTTGTTTGATTAGCCTTTAATGTAGTAGGCTTTCTTGTGGAATTTAATTTACTCATAGTTTTTGTTTTTATATTTTTATGTTTATAAATTTTCCCATTCGGATCCAATATCCCAATAAAAATCTTCTACTATTTTTAAAAATTTTCACTTTATTTCATTTATTTGATAATAAAATATAGTTTATTTGTTTATATTATTCAAAATTTTTACGAAATTTGTTAGATCAAGTTTTCCATTTTTTAATGAACGTTTGATAGCTCCTGAAAAATCTGATTCATTAGAAAATACTCCATAAAGTTCAGCAAAATTAATGTCGAAATTTTTAAAATTATATCTTTTTAATAAATGGATAACAAAAGGCCAATCAAATCTACAAGAACATCCATATTTTCTAATATTTTTCAAATCTTCCTCAGTATATTTAAAATCATCATCCATATTTATTCAACATTTACGAATTTGACATCAACACTTATTCCAGAATATATATGGCCATCTTTATCCATCGATACATATTTTCCAGCAACCATTCTAATCATATTTTTTTCCCATATCTTATAACCATATTTTTTGACATCTTTTAAATAAAGATCATAATTTTCTTTATATTCATCTTTAATTAAGAATCTTTCAATAAATGGTTCTGGACGACTATTTCCAACTAATTTGTTAATAATTGAAATTTCATCATCTGTACAAAATCTAAATGCTAATTTACATAAATCATTTGCTTGTATATCTATTGATTCAAAATTACCATTAATATCAACATAATAAATTCTAAGATATCTGTTATACATTGATTGTACATATCCTATTTTTGATACATACATTAATATAGTTTTTCTACTATCAAAATTTTCAGATAACTCATCATTCCAAGATGTTGTATTTATTTTATAAGTTGAAAGTTGTACCCA
>Ga0326511_10003873_pt1 | contig 12005 bp, 7 predicted proteins | sample 0_2496_0518_D_FD_203701 | JGI IMG/M metagenome (GOLD analysis project Ga0326511, IMG submission 203701) | Bovine rumen microbial communities from UC Davis, California, United States - 0_2496_0518 | ecosystem: Host-associated > Mammals > Digestive system > Stomach > Rumen | place: USA: California...
GTCGATTGTAACAACGAAATACAGGTTGAAAGCTGAAGATATGGAGAAAAATAAGAAAATATAAAAATAATCAAATAAATAGTAAATTGTAAATCGTCAAATTGTAAATTAATTCGATGCAAAAGATTATCATTCTGGACTTCGGTTCGCAGACCACACAGCTCATTGGCCGCCGCGTGCGCGAGCTGGACACGTTCTGCGAGATCGTGCCCTACAACAAGTTCCCGAAGGACGACCCGTCAGTCATCGGCGTCATCCTCAGCGGATCGCCCTACAGCGTCCACGACCCTGAGGCGTTCAAGGTCGACCTCACGCAGTTTGTGGGACGGCTGCCCGTGCTCGGCATCTGCTATGGCGCCCAGTTCATCTCGCACAGCCTCGGCGGAAAGGTGGAGAAAGCCGACTCCCGCGAGTACGGCCGTGCCAACCTCGAGACCGTCGACACCACGAACCCGCTCTTCAAGGGCTTCGACCAGCACTCGCAGGTGTGGATGTCTCACGGCGACACCATCACCGCTATCCCCAGCGACTTCAACGTCATCGGTAGTACCAAAGATGTGAAGAACGCCGCTTTCTGGTGTGAGAAACCAATTGTAAATTGTACATTGTCAAATTGTAAATCGGTTTGGGCTGTACAGTTCCATCCGGAGGTGTTCCATACCGTCCAGGGCTCGCTGCTCCTGAAGAATTTCGTCGTCGACATCTGCGGCTCGAAGCAGGAGTGGAGCGCTGCCTCGTTCGTCGACTCTACCGTCGCCGAGCTGAAGGAGCAGATCGGTGAGGACCGCGTCATTCTCGGCCTCTCTGGCGGTGTCGACAGCTCCGTCGCCGCCGTGTTGCTGAACCGTGCCATCGGCGACCGCCTGACGTGTATCTTCGTCGACCACGGAATGTTGCGCAAGAACGAGTTCCAGCAGGTGATGGACGACTACCGCGTGCTGGGACTGAACGTCATCGGCGTTGATGCCAGCGAGAAGTTCTTCGGCGACCTCGCCGGCGTCACAGACCCTGAGCAGAAACGCAAGATTATAGGCCGCGACTTCGTTGAGGTGTTCAATGCCGAGGCAAAGAAAATTACCGATGCCCGCTGGCTCGCCCAGGGTACCATTTACCCCGACCGCATCGAGTCGCTCAACATCACGGGCAAGGTTATCAAGAGCCACCACAACGTTGGCGGACTGCCCAAAGAGATGAACCTGCAGCTCTGCGAGCCGCTGAAGTGGTTGTTTAAGGACGAGGTGCGACGCGTTGGACGTCAGCTTGGTATGCCCGAACACCTCATCACCAGACATCCATTCCCTGGCCCCGGACTGGCCGTCCGTATCCTCGGCGACATCACCCCCGAGAAGGTTCGTGTACTCCAGGAAGCCGACGACATCTACATCCGCGGACTGCGTGATTATAAGGTGAAACTCAGCGGCGAGGAAGCCCGCCGTGTGCTGGCCGCCGGCGTGCCTGCCGACATGCAGGACGGCGAGATAGAGGTGTCGCTCTACGACCAGATCTGGCAGGCAGGCGCCATCCTCCTGAGTACCGTCCGTAGCGTTGGCGTCATGGGCGATGAGCGTACCTACGAGAACCCCGTGGCCCTGCGTGCCGTTACCTCGACCGATGCCATGACCGCCGATTGGGCTCATCTGCCCTACGACTTCATGGCGCGTGTCTCCAACGAGATTATCAACAAGGTCCGTGGTGTCAACCGCGTCTGCTACGACATCTCCTCAAAGCCGCCCGCAACAATCGAGTGGGAATAGTTGCAAGGTAATACGAAATCAAAACACGGGAGCCAAATGGTTCCCGTGTTTCTTTTTCCGACTTTCGTCGTGGTAGCTTTTATCTGCCTTACATCGTGACCTCGACGGTATGCTCTCCGGGAGAGTAGGGGATGACGGTGCCGTCGATGGCGGAACCATCGAGCACTATCTGCTTCACACCCTTCTGGGCGCCGTTGGGATGGATGGTGATGGTGTACTGGGCATCGCGGAACTTACGCTGGACGGTATAGTCTCCGGCGGTGCTGGGCAGACAGGGGTCAATGCGTAGGCCGTCGTATTCGGGTTTGATGCCGAGGATATGCTGGGAGACGGTGAGCCACATCCATGCGGCAGTACCCGTGAGCCATGAGTTCTTTCCTTCGCCGGGCTTGAAGGCATCCTTGCCGGCTACCATCTGACAGTTCACGTAGGGCTCCACCTTGTGCAGCGTCTGGTATTTTTCCTCGACATACGAAGGCAGGATCTTGGCGTAGTGTGCCCAAGCGTCGTTACCGCGACCGGCCAGGCACTCGCCGATGATGACCCAGGGATTGTTGTGGCAGAAGATGCCGGCATTCTCCTTGTAGCCCTCGGGATAGGAGCTGATCTCGCCGTACTCGTAGATGTATTTCGTGAAGGCGGGGTTGTTGAGCACCATACCGTGCTCGCACTCCAGGTACTTCTTGCAGGAGTCGAGCGACTTGGCCACCATGCCGTCCTCGGCGCCTATCTCGGCCATCGTACACCAGCCCTGCGACTCGATGAAGATCTTGGCCTCGTCGCACTCGTTGCTGCCGATCTTACGACCGTAGAAGTCGTAGGCGCGCAGGTACCACTCGCCGTCCCAGCCGTGCTTCTTCACAGCCTCGATCATTGCGTCGACAGCCTGCTGCATACGGGCAGCCTCTGCCGAGAACTGAGAACTGAGAGTTGAGAACTGAGAGGTATGATTACCTGTTGTGCTCTGTTCTCCGTCCTGAGAGTAATCACACCTCTCAGTTTTCAGTTCTAAGTTCTCAGTTCTCTTTGCAAGTTCCTTGCAAAGGGCTACGTACTCCTTGCCCGTAACGACGAAGAGTCCGGCAATCATCAGCGACTCGGCCTTCGTGCCCTCGCTGACATTCTCGGTAGTCTGGAACGACTCGTTGGGGTCCCAGGAGAAGCAGTTCAGGTTCAGACAGTCGTTCCAGTCGGCGCGTCCTATGAGCGGCAGCATATGGGGACCGAGGTTCTTGATGACGTGGTCCATCGAGATCTTCAGGTGCTCGAAGAGCGTCACCTCAGAGCCGGGCTGGTTGTCGAAGGGCACCATCTCGTCGAGGATGGAGAAGTCGCCCGTCTCCTTGAGGTAGGCCACGGTACCGAAGATGAGCCAGCAGGGATCGTCGTTGAAGCCGCCGCCGATGTCGTTGTTGCCGCGCTTGGTGAGAGGCTGGTACTGGTGGTAGCAGCCGCCGTCGGGGAACTGTGTGGAGGCGATGTCGATGATGCGCTGACGCGCACGGCTGGGTATCTGATGGACGAAGCCTACCAGGTCCTGGTTACTGTCGCGGAAACCCATGCCACGCCCGATGCCGCTCTCGAAGAACGAGGCCGAGCGCGAGAAGTTGAACGTCACCATACACTGGTACTGGTTCCAGATGTTCACCATGCGGTCGAGTTTGTCGTTGCCCGTTTTCACCTTATATATATTAAGGAGCTTGTCCCAGTACTGGTTCAGTTCGGCGAACGCCTTGTCGACCTTCTCGGTGGTGTTGAGACTCTCGATGAGGGCGTAAGCCTTCTGCTTGTTGATGACTTGGGGAGCGGAGAATTTCTCGTCCTGCTCATTCTCGATGTAGCCCAGCAGGAACACGAAGTCCTTCGACTCGCCAGGCTGCAGCGTCACCTCGATGTAGTGCGAGGCAATGGGGCTCCAGCCGTGGGCGTGGCTGTTGCGGGGACGGCCCTCGAGGACGGCCTCTGGCTCGCTGAGCTCGTTGTAGAGGCCGACGAACGTCTCGCGGTTGGTATCGTAGCCCTGGATCTCGGCGTTGACGTGATAGAAGGCGTAGTGGTTGCGGCGCTCGCGGTACTCCGTCTTGTGGTAGATGGTGGCGCCCGACGTTGAAACGTCGGGAGTGGGGGCTTCTATCTTCGAACTATTTGAAACGTCGGGAGTGGGGGCTTCTATCTTCGAACTATTTGAAACGTCGGGAGTGGGGGCTTCTATCTTCGAACTATTGTTCGAAGTTGAGATGGCGAGATTCGGCACCTCGACTTCCACTTCGCCGGTAGAGAAGTTACGCTGGAAATTCTCCATGTCGGTAGCGGCGTTCCAGAGACACCACTCCTCAAAGGAGAAGAGCTTCAGGGTCTTGACGTCGGACGACTGGTTGGTGAGCGTCAGCTTCTGAACCTCGGCCCACTTGCCCAGGGGCACGAAGAATAGCACGCTGGCCTCCACGCCGTTCTTACGACCGGTGATGCGTGTGTAGCCCATGCCGTGGCGGCACTCGTAGAAGTCGAGCGGCGTCTTGCAGGGTTTCCATCCTGGGTTCCAGACGGTGTCGCCCTCCTTGATGTAGAAGTAGCGTCCGCCGTTGTCCATGGGGATGTTGTTGTAGCGGTAGCGGGTGATGCGTCGGAACTTGGCATCCTTGTAGAAGGAGTAGCCGCCGGCGGTGTTAGAGATGAGCGAGAAGAAATCCTCGTTACCCAGATAGTTAATCCAAGGCCATGGGGTTTTGGGATCGGTGATGACATACTCGCGATGCTGGTCGTCGAAGTGTCCGTAACGTTTCTGTTGTTCCATGTTAGGTGTTGTAGGGTTATTATGTGTTATTATTCTGTTTGTCTGTTATGAGTATTTCTCGAGGAGCAGGGCTTCCTTGCGCCGGGCATCGGCGAGGAAGGCGCGGTATTCGTCGGCCTCGGGGTTGAAAGGCCTGTGGCCAAGGGCTGCCTTGATGGGTTGCCACTCGCGGAGGAAGTCGTGTGTCCGCTGGCTGAAAAACGTCTCGCCGAAGCGTTGCCAGATGTACTCCACGGCCTGCTCCGAAGGGTGCAGCATATCGGCGGCATAGAACCGGTAGTCGCGCAGTTCGTCCATCAGGATTTCGTAGGCGGGGAAGTAGCTAAACTGATGATTGCCATCGGACAATTGACAACGATGGACGGCGAGCAGCAGGGTGGCCTTCGACAGTTGGCTCTCGTGGTAGCCGTACTTGCGGTAGCGGATGGGGCTGACGGTGACGATGACATGCACGTCGGGACGCCGACGGCGCAGACAGTCGATGGTCTGCTGCAGGTAGTCGGCACACGCCTCGACGCTGAACTCTTCCTCGGTGAAGAGGGTGGCGGGCCGCTTCTGGCAGTTGTCGACAATCTCGCCCGTCTCCTTCAGCCGGTAGACGTGGTTCGTGCCGAGGGTGATGACGGCCGTCCGTGGTGCCGCGTCGCATCGCTGGATGGTATGTAGTACGGAGGCGGGGTTGTACATCGTACCGAAAGGGTTCACCGTCGCCCGGAAGTGGTCGGCGACGAAACGGCTGCCGATGCTGTCGGCGAAACAGGAGCCCACGAAGAGCATCTCCTCCAGCGGTTCTATCTGGAAGGGGGCTCTCTCTATCGGTACAACGGTACGGAACTCCATGTCAACAAAGCCGTTTTTTAGTTTTTCGGGTGTAAAGGTAGTAAAAACTTTCTTAAATCGTATGGTTTTTGGAATAATTATTGTACTTTTGTGCCGAACTCTTAAGATTCTATAACATACGACCATGCCAACAACGAAACGTTCAAGCCTTTTGTCGCGTGAGGGAGTGACGATGCTGCTGCCCTTCATACTGATTACCAGCTGTTTTGCACTCTGGGGTTTTGCCAACGATGTGACGACACCGATGGTGAAGGCTTTCTCCAAGATTTTCCGTATGAGTGTCACCGAGGGCGCCATGGTCCAGGTGGCGTCCTACCTGGGCTATTTCGTCATGGCGTTCCCCGCAGCATTGGTCATCCAGCGCTACTCGTTCAAGACGGGCGTCATCATCGGACTGTCGCTGTTTGCCGCCGGTGCCCTGCTGTTCCTGCCGGCGCGACTGATGGGATTCTACTGGCCGTTCCTCATGGCATACTTCGTGCTGACGTGCGGCCTGTCATTCCTCGAGACGTCGTGTAACCCCTACATCTACGTGATGGGCAGCGAGGAGACGGCCACACGGCGCCTGAACCTGGCGCAGGCCTTCAACCCCATCGGCAACCTCTTAGGCATGTACGTGGCCATGGAGTTCGTACAGTCGCGCATGAGTCCGATGTCGTCGGCCGCCCGTCATGAGCTGCCGTTGGAACAGTTCGAGATTGTAAAGGAACACGACCTGGGCGTGCTTGTCCAGCCGTATATCTACTTAGGAATCATCGTGGCGTTGCTGCTGGTGGCTGTATGGCTGACTAAGATGCCGAAGGCTGCCGACACCCAGCCCGAGAAGAGCATGGGCAAGTCGCTGCGCGAGCTGATTCAGATACGTAATTACAGCGAGGGTGTGCTGGCGCAGTTCTTCTACGTCGGTGCACAGGTGACGTGCTGGACGTTCATCATACAATATGGTACGCGCGTCTTCATGGCCGAGGGTATGGACGAGAAGGCTGCCGAGATTCTGTCGCAGCGGTTCAATATCGTGGCGATGGTACTCTTTACGCTGAGCCGTTTCATCTGTACCTACTGTCTGAAGTACATTGCGCCGAGCCGTCTGCTCTCCATCCTCGCTGTCGTGGCAGGTGTGGCTACCATCGGTGTTGTCTGCTTCACCGACCGCAACGGTATGTACTGTCTGGTGGCTATCTCAGCCTGTATGTCGCTGATGTTCCCCACCATCTACGGCATCGCCCTGCACGGCGTTGGCGACAACGTGAAGTTTGCCGGCGCAGGACTGATTATGGCCATCCTCGGCGGCTCGTTCTTCCCGCCCATTCAGGCCATGATTATCGATACGAACGTGACGTTGATGGGATTGCCAGCAACCAACCTGTCGTTTGTGATTCCCTTGATTTGCTTTATTGTGGTCGCTATCTACGGTCACCGTTCCTTCGTGCGACTGCACATTACACACAGGATATAAAACGCAACTCGCAGGATAAAACGCAAGTCGTAGGATATAAAGACGACTTACAGGATTGAAACAAAAATCTTCAAAAACCCGACAGAAATGGCTTTTTACCGCCTTGTCTTTGTCAGATTTTTGAAGATTTTTGTTTGATGAAGTCCCTGTTGTTGGGATTCTATTCCTTACTTTGTTGTTTTATCCTTTTTCCTTGAGCAGTACACGGCAAAGCCGATGAACAGCAACAGGACGATGTAACCAACATAGGCGATGGTCTCGGTGGTATCCACGGACGTCGGGAAGAAACTCAGCACCACCTCGTGCTTGCCGGCCTTGACGGGTAGGGCACGCAGGACGTAGTTGACGCGTCCCAGCTCCACTTCCTCGCCGTCGACGGTGGCTTTCCATCCCGGGTAGTAGATCTCCGAGAATACAATGACGCCGCCCTGGGCCGTCTCCACGTCGTAGTGCAGCTCGTTAGGCTCGTAGGACGTTATCTTGACGATGCTTGTGGAGTCCTGCTTCTGACTGTTGCCCAGCACGTCGCGGAACTTCTCGTCGGCGATGGCCTGACGGCGCAAGTCAAGCTCTGCCAGGGCGTCAAGCTCCTCGTTGGCGTTCTTGGCATATTTCACCTCGTCCACAATCCAAGCGTTGCCCAGGGTGTAGGGGTTCTGTATGGGCACGGTCTGTCCCGACTGGAGGGGCATGATGAAGTAGCGCGTGTTGAGCATATTCAGTATGGGATACAGGGAGTCGCCCTTCACCTGTGTCATGTCGCCGCCAGAGGTGGCGATAGCCTTCATCGCGGGAGTCATCTCGGGGGCGATGTATGCCTCGATGAGCTCCTGGTAGCGACGCAGCTTAGCGGCGTGGTAACCGCCTATGGACTTGTGGAAATAGCTCGTCTCGTTCTCGTTGAACGTGTTTCCGGCAAGGTTTATCACACGGTAGTCGAGCGTCTTGTCCTGAAGGATAATCTCGTCGGTCTGTGTCTTCTGGATTGGCACCTCGCGCTCGTTCTTGGGGACGAACATTGCGTCGTTGAGATAGCGCTTGTTGACAGGCCAGAGGTCAAATATGCTGAGCACAATCAGCAAGCCCACCATATACTCCTTGCGCAGTTTGTCGTAACGGTAGGCCAGAAGGATGGCTGTGCCGATGAGGATGATGATGAACGAGCGCCAGCAGTCTGCCGTGAAGATGGGGACGCGCACACGGCTCAGGTTGTCCATGAGCGGTGCTATGTACTCCTGTGGCACGTAGCCCTGCAGCTGTGTCATGTCGGTGGCTGAGGTGAAGTTGAAGAACGTCGTTGGCATCAGCGCGAAGAGCAGGCAGAAACCGGCCGTCAGTCCGAAGGCTATCCAGAAGTACCTCTGGATGGTCTGGGGCTCCGTCTTCCAGCGGAGGATGAGCTCCCTCAGCGCCAGCATGGCCAGCAGGGGAATGGTGAACTCGGCGATGACGAGTATTGACGAGACGGTACGGAACTTTGCGTACATCGGCATATAGTCGATGAACAGGTCGGTGAAGCCCATGAAGTTCTTACCCCAGGCCAGCAGCACCGACAGCACCGTCGCCGCCAGCAGGGCCCATTTCAGCGTTCCCCTGACGATGAACAGTCCGAGTATGAAGAGCATCATCACCAGGGCGCCCACGTAGACGGGACCGGCGGTGAAGGGCTGTTCGCCCCAGTACTGGTACCACTGTCCCACGATCTCGGCCAGCTGCGGGTCGCACTTATCCATGGCTGCCGCGTTCTCTTTCAGGTGTATGTGGTGCGAGCCGCCCTTGGCGTTCGGAATGAGTAGCGTCCACGTCTCATCGATGCCGTATGACCACTCGGTGATGTAGTTGCGCTCCAGTCCCGACGACGTCTGATTTTCCACGTTCTTCTTCACCAGCTCGCTCTTGCCGCGCATGGTCTCCTTACTGTACTGCCACGTGTGGTAGAGGTTCGAGAGGTTCAGCGCAATCGCAATCATGCCGGCGACGATACACACGCCCGTGGCCTTTAGCCAGCGCATGATTTGTTTCTCGCGGATGGCATCGACGAGCCACGCAATGACCATGAACAGGATAATGAACAGGTAGTAATAGGTCATCTGGTAATGGTTGGCGTACACCTCGAAGGCTCCGAAGATGGCCGTCACTACCAGTCCCCACAGGAACTTGCCGCGATAAGCCAGCGTTATGCCCGCAATCATCGGCGGCAGGTAGGCCAGTGCCCACGATTTCCAGATGTGTCCGGCGGCGATGATAATAAGGAAATAGGTTGAGAACGCCCAGAAGATAGAGCCCAGCGCTGCCAGGTACCAGCGGAAGTCGAAGGCGCGCAGCAGGATGTAGAATCCCAGCAGGTAGGCAAAGAGGTACCACACGTTCTCAGGCATCCACAGGTGGTAGGCTTCGATGGCTCCCTCCAATGGCTTCGTGCTATCATAGACAGGGGTCGTCTGGTAGTTGGGCATACCCGAGAACAGAGCGTTTGTCCAGCGTGTCCTCTTTCCCGTTCGATGTTGGTACTCTGCTGTCTCCTGACCGGCGCCCGAGCCTGCCGAGGCATCGTGGCGGAACAGGATACGTCCCTCGATGTCGGCGGGGAAGAAGTACGCGAACGACACGAGTGCAAACATAACAACTACCACAATGTCGGGTAGCCATTTCTTCAGAATTGTCTTCATTTTTCTCCTATTATTATATATTTCTTCGCTTTCTGCGTGCAAAGTTACTTTTTTTTTCTTAACTTTGCAACGCAAAATCGAAAAAAGTCAATAAGTATTAAGCATTAAAGCATTGGGCATTATGAAAATAGGCATTATTGTAGCAATGGAAAAGGAGCTCCGCCAGTTGCGACTGCTCTTCAATACTGGAGACGTACGCGTAGAGAAGTGCGGTATCGGCAAGGTGAACGCAGCCCTCGGCACACAACGGCTCATCAACGAGATGCATCCCGACGTCATCATCTCGTCGGGCTGCGCTGGCGGTAACAACCCCGAGGGCATCGCCCCTGCTGACGAGATTCGCATTCAGGACGTCGTCGTCTCCACGGAGCTTGTCTACCATGACGTCTACTGCGGCGCGGCTGTCGGCTCTACGGTCTACGGTCAGGTGCAGGGACTCCCCGCCCGTTTCCAGGCCGATCCGAGACTGCTGGAAAAGGCACGGCAATTGTCCGTTGTCAATAGCCCGTTGTCCATTCATCAGGGCCTGATTGTCACCGGCGACTGGTTTGTGGACACGAAGGAGAAGATGCGCGAGATACTCGGCCACTTCCCCGAGGCACGTGCCGTCGACATGGAGTCGGCAGCCATCGCGCAGACGTGTCTTATCAATAAGGTGCCGTTCATCTCGTTCCGTGTCATCAGCGATCTGCCGCTCCAGGATACCGACGCCTCGCAGTATCACAACTTCTGGGACACCCTGGCCGACCGCTCCTTCCACGTCACCAAGTCGTTCGTAGAATCCCTTTAATTATCCATTATCCATTATCTATTATCAATTCTTAAAATGGAAGTCATAAAAAGCTTTACTATCGACCATACCCACCTGAAGCCCGGCATCTACGTATCGCGTGAGGACAAGGGTTTCACAACGTTCGACCTGCGCATCACCGAGCCCAACCGCGAGCCCGCCGTCGCACCTGCCGCCATGCATAGCATGGAGCACCTCATGGCCACCTGGTTCCGCAACTCCCGAGCCAAGGAAAATGTCGTCTACGTGGGGCCCATGGGTTGTCTGACGGGTATGTATATCATTATGACTGGTAGCTACACCGCCGAGGATATGCGCCAGTTGACCATCGAGTGTCTGGAATGGATTCTCACGCAGAAGGAGGTTCCCGCAACGACACCTGAGACCTGTGGCAACTACCTGCTACACGACCTGCCCATGTGTCTGTGGGAGTGTCGACGCTACAAGGACCGTCTTCAGAACGATTTCCACTCAGAATACACCAAGCTCCAAGTCTCCCTTGACGACGGCAAAGTCTTTGCCGACGCATGAAAAAGCCCAAAGGGGCAACCCTTTGTGGTCAAAAGGAGCCACTTATTACGCGAAAAGAGCCACCTATTTTGAAATAAGTGGCTCTTTTTGGGAAATTACTGACGTGCAGCCTTTTTTCGCTGGTCGTGGTCGAGGATGACCTTGCGCATACGCATGGACTTCGGGGTGACCTCGACGAGCTCGTCCTCCTTGATGTATTCCAGGCATTCCTCGAGCGACATGACGGTCTTCGGGATGATGCGCGCCTTGTCGTCGGTACCCGAGGCACGGACGTTGGTGAGCTGCTTGGCCTTGCAGACGTTGATGACGAGGTCGTTGTCGTGGACGTGCTCGCCGACGACCTGACCCATGTAGACGTCCTCGCCCGGGTCGATGAAGAACTTACCGCGGTCTTGAAGCTTGTCGATGGCATAGGCGAAGGCGTTGCCCGTCTCCAGGGCAATCATCGAGCCGTTGACACGGCGCTCAATGTCGCCCTTGTAGGGCTGGTACTCCTTGAAGCGGTGAGCCATGATGGCCTCGCCCTGACTGGCGGTGAGGACGTTGGTACGCAGTCCGATGATGCCGCGCGAGGGGATGTTGAACTCGATGTTCGTGCGCTCGCCCTGGCTCTCCATGCTGGTCATTTCGCCCTTGCGGCGTGTCACCATGTCGATCATCTTTGAGGCAAACTCCTCGGGGACGTTGATGGTGAGCTCCTCAATAGGTTCGCACTTCTGGCCGTCCACCTCTTTATATATAACCTGTGGCTGACCAACCTGCAGTTCGTAGCCCTCGCGGCGCATGGTCTCGATGAGCACGCTGAGGTGGAGGACGCCGCGGCCGGAGACGACCCACTTGTCGGTAGAGTCCTCGAACTGCTCTACGTGCAGGGCAAGGTTCTTCTCGAGCTCCTTCTGCAGACGGTCGTTGATGTGGCGCGAAGTGACGAACTTACCCTCCTTGCCGAAGAACGGCGAGTCGTTGATGGTGAAGAGCATCGACATTGTCGGTTCGTCGATGGCTATCGGCGGCAGCGGCTCGGGGTTCTCGAGGTCGCAGATTGTGTCGCCAATCTCGAACTTCTCCAGGCCGATGACGGCGCAGATGTCGCCGCAGTCGACGCTGTCGGTTCGCGTGTGGCCCATGCCCTCGAAGGTGTGGAGCTCCTTGATCTTCACCTTCTCCGTGG
>Ga0326511_10003874_pt1 | contig 12003 bp, 11 predicted proteins | sample 0_2496_0518_D_FD_203701 | JGI IMG/M metagenome (GOLD analysis project Ga0326511, IMG submission 203701) | Bovine rumen microbial communities from UC Davis, California, United States - 0_2496_0518 | ecosystem: Host-associated > Mammals > Digestive system > Stomach > Rumen | place: USA...
AGCCATGCGGATGGCATTATCAACGGCTTTCTGACCACGAGCCTGCAAGCCTTCCTCGAACATGTTGTTATACAGTTCATCGAAAGAAACGAATTTGCCAACCTCTTCATCGGCATTATTCTTAGCGGTAGAGTGGATGACCTTGATGATGCTTCGCTCATTACCTTTTACCTCCTTGGCCACATAGCCGAGGTTTAGGAAGGAGTTGAACACTTGCATGATGAGCTTGAACTGGTAAGGTACGAATGGATAATAAGCTACAAAATCGTCCTTTGACTCGTAGGCCACATAGCTGTTAGGCAACTTGAACTGGAGTCCGAAAGCAGCCTTTTGCTGGTCGTAGAGCTTTTCAAGAGTCGGCATAACGCCCTTCTTCTTATCAAGAATACGCTTCTGAGTAATGACTTCGGGCTGTGTGCCTTTCAGCGATACTTTCACCTCAAAACGTCCTTTAATCTTGCCTTCCTTGTCTTTCTCCTCTGCAATGTTGCAATCGTCGAGCACTTCGGAAAGGTCTTGCTGGGCTGTACAAGCCACCCAAACCTTATTGTCGCAAGCCTCTGAGAGCTTGGTGATGATTTCCTGCAGGTTCAGATAGCGGTCACGTTCCTTGTTGATGAACTGACTTACCTCATCGGCCAGCATAATCAAGCGGTAATCATCGCCCTTGTCCTTCAGATAGGCTGCCAGCTCAGAACTGAAACGATCGATACTAATATTGGTGTCACGCCTCAAAATGCGTTCACGGATGCTTTCCTTATCAAGAGTCGGAGCCAGTTCACAAGCAATATCAAGCACCATGCCCAGCTCATTGTCAATCATATCGGCTGCTTCGCCTGGATCATTCCAGTCACCACCTTCTTCGGCAATGCGCTCCTTGAACTGCTCGAACACACCTTTCTCCTGCAAAGGCTTTTCGAGATTCTGAGCCAGAGTGAGGTTGAACTTGTTGAAACCACGCTTGCCATTGAACTCATTCCAGAATACATGCAGGAATGCTTTCTTCTTATCCGTTGAGTTGTCGTAACTTGTTTCGAGGTTGAAGATACAGGTGTCAATAGTGGCACGTTTCAGCCAGTTAGCTATACTCAATATAGCTTCGTAGTCACAACTGATATTGTGGTTTTCGTCCAGTGGGTCGATGGACTTGACTGCCTCTAACAGACGCTCCAAAGCTTTCTCCTGAGTACGTGGCGTGATACAGTAATCGAGGTATTTCAGGAAGTGAGACTTACCTGAACCATAGTAACCATCAATCCAAATACCCACATGATCGTAGGGCTTGTTGTTCTTAATGGCATCAAGGATACGATAAAGGCCATTGATGATTTCATCAGTGAACACGTATTCCTCTATCTCTATCTTTTCTGTCTCAGGATCGAACTTGGTTGCACTTACGGCAGGATTAACTGCACGGCCAATCGGCTTCTTGTATAACTCACTCAGTTTCATATTATTCATTGATTAGAAGGGTTGCACGATAAGTATGGTTATCAGGAAGGGTTCCGAAGAGACGGAACGAATTGTTTTCCCGATGACCAGGATAAAACACGATAATCTTATATTTGCTTGTGTCGTTGTAGTCCTCATAGAGAGCCAGCAACTCATTGACACGAAGGTATGGGAACATACTGCCTACACCATAGAAGAACACGTATGGACGGCGATATTTGTCCTCAATGCTAACATGCTCGATGATACGCTGATGAAGGAACTGCACAAACTCAGGGCTATGTGCATTGCGGGTCAGGGTGTCCTGAGTGTTCTGTGACTTTGACGGGTCAGCCTGTTCTTTCTCCAACTGATATTTCAGCATACTGGGATGCTTCAAGAACTTCTTCTGGTCGAGGAAATTGCAGAATTCCTCAAACAGATTCAGCGTCAGCACATCCACATAGTTGATGGGGCGAATGAGGTTTGCCTTGAATTCCTGTATCTGGCGACGAATATCGTACTCTTTCTCTGCCGGGTATTGGTAGATGAAGAAGTTGTAGAACAGGTCGCCACTCTCTGGATCTTGGAAACCTGGGCTATTCAGCTTATCGTCGAGTTCTTTTATTGTCATACGAGTTGCTTTTTGATGTTATCTATCTGATACGGCTGCAACAGACAGGCTTCGAGAAACCACTGTTCGCCGATGGTGATATAGTAATCGAAATTGCTTGCAGAGAGAGGATGCAACTGGTCTTCTTGGTCAAGAATGCCAACCTTTCGGAGAACTGTCAAATATGCGCTGGCAACCTTTCGCTTGGTCTTGTCGCTCCATGAGTCGACAAACTCGTCACGTGCCGACACCTCATTAAACTCCATTTCGATGTCATCATAGACCAAAGACTTGCTGATGCTATTCCATTTGCGCATAGTTACGTTGATGTGGAAGTCGAAGCAAATCTTGTATGTTTTCAAGATGACAAAGAACAAGGCTATGCGTTGGTCATCTGTACTCATTGACTGATAATCAACCCAAAATGCTGATGGCATAGCATCATAGCGACGAGCAATCTCCATGATGGCCCTGTAACGGGATGTTTCTGCATTCATCTTCAGCAGTCGGTTATTTATCTTCTCGTCTTTGAGAAGTGCCTCCCTATCATCAGACTGCAAAAGAGGGAGAAGGATGTTGGTTTCCTCGAAAAGGAAACCTCCACCAGTGATGGATGCTGTATATGGACTATTATTGATGCTCATTTAGGTTACTTTCTAATCAATTCGTTTAGGTCTACTTCCAAAACTTTGGAAATCTCTACTAGGTTCTCCAAATTAGGCTGTGCGGAATTGGTACACCACTTGGAGATGGTAGCAGGATCTTTCCCTAACTGCTCGGCTAACCACTTGTTGGTTCGTTTTTTGTCTGCGAGCACAACTTTTAGTCGATTCAAATCTTTGTTCTCCATATTACACATATTTATATTTTATAGTGGCAAAGATAATAAATATTTTGTAATTACCATTCGAAAAGTGGAAAAATAACGTTATAAACATCAAAAAAAAGACTTTTTAGCCAATTTTTCAAGCGTTTTTTTAATAATCTCGGTTTTATTTGCTATCTTTGCAGAAGTATTACCATTCCCAAGAGGCTCGAAGAAATAGTTTGGTGGACTATAAGCTCTAAGAATCGGTACAATACACCCAACGATGTCTCCGCACTGTCTGAGAAGATAGTGCGGTTTGTAACAGAAATATTCACAAAAATACAGAAATATGACAATAAACTATAATGGCAAGACATTTAACTCTATCGAAGAATTGATAGAATATAAGCGTACCCATCCAGAAGAAATGGAAGGAGTAGAGGTTGCTGACAAGATTATCGTGAACAACTTTAGTAGCATTGACACTCTTAAAGACTTTGGTAGTCGCCATAGTTCCAATGAAGGAGGAAGCAAAAGACGTTTTACCAATATCAATATTGGTGGAAAGAGCTTTAATTCTTGGGACGAGGTTAAGCAATATAAGCGCGAGCATCCAGAATGGACTGGTGTAGGTCAGATTATTGACAGTGTTGGCCCAGGAGAAACCGTAACCTTTAACTCTGGATCTATTCATGGCAGTGTCAGTGGAAGTAGTCGTAAAAGCGGTGGCAGCTCTAACAGCAGTTCGGGCAGACGCACCATTATAACAAGTGGAAGCGTGACCATCAACAGAGGTGGAAAGAAGTACTCTTTCAGTGGTGACAAGATTGAGAAATACGATGGCACTTGGTATGTTGACGGGAAGCCTGTCGATCCTGAGACCTATGGAGGGAGCTATGATGAATACAACGTATCAAAGATAGAGATTACCGGAAATGTTCAGAACCTAGCCACCACATCTGGTGACATTACGGTTCATGGTGATGTCCAGAATATAAGGACTGGCAGTGGTGATGTAGAGTGTGACAACGCCGTTAACGTCAATACTGGCAGTGGCGATGTTCATGCAAACAGCATTACAGGAATGGTGTCAACAGGAAGCGGTGATGTCTATCATGGTCGGTAATTAGTATTAATGGAGCAGCAGAATATATGAAGATGACGAGAAACAGATACTTAATTATTTTATTCTTGGCATTGTGTGTCGTTGCAGCATTCGGCACATGTATATCTGTATTCTCTAGCGCAAAGGATGACACAGACATACCCATTTCGCCATCAGGAATGCCTGAAGTTATCCTTCACCGAACAGGCTACACGTCTTCATATAATGTTGAGACAAAGCAGCCAAACTGGGTCGCTTGGCATCTGACACGAGAAAAAGTGCAAGGAACAATAAGACGTGCCAATAATGCCTGGCATGAAGATTCTAATGTCCCCAAATCCAGAGTTAATAATGCCGATTATAAAGGCAGCGGCTGGTCACGAGGCCACATGTGCCCTGCTGGTGACAACAAATGGAATCGTGATGCCATGTATGAGACATTCCTGTATTCCAATGTTTGCCCACAGCATCCACGTTTAAACAGTGGAGACTGGAACGAGATAGAGATAGCTTGCCGAAGGTGGGCAGAGAAATATGGAGACATCTATATTGTCTGTGGACCGATATTCCTACGTCAACAGCATGAAATAATTGGAGCAAACAAGATTCCAGTTCCGGAGGCTTTCTTTAAAGTTGTTTTGTGCCTTAATGACACTCCCAAAGGAATTGGTTTTATATGCAGGAATACCGAGGGGAACAGAAAGAAAGACAAGTATGTAAATAGTATCAGTCAAATAGAAAGAGTCACTGGTATAACCTTCTTCCCCCATTTATCAAAGGAAGTTGCTACTATGGTAAAAGAGAAAGCTGATATTGGCGAATGGTAAATGATATAGAAAAATGAAAAGCCTATTAAAGATTCTCAGTTTCGGGTTAACGCTATTGTATTTGTGCGTACCGTTGAAAGGTAAAGCCCAGACATGCTTAAACGATTCAATGCTTATTCCACGGGATTCAACGATTCGAATCGGGAAACTGACAAATGGCTTAACGTATTATCTCAAATACAATAACTGGCCCGAAAATAGGGCTTGCTTTTATCTGGCGCAGAGGGTAGGAAGCTTACAGGAAGAAGATAACCAGCGAGGACTAGCACATTTCTTGGAACACATGTGCTTCAATGGTAGCGAACACTTCCCCGGAAATGGAGTTGACAGATTCTTCGAGAGTATTGGTTCCAATGATGGGGTCAACGCATATACAAGTATTGAGGAAACAGTATATAATATTGATGACATCCCTACAAACATCGGACAAGCCAAGCTCGACAGTTGCCTACTTGTTCTTTACGACTGGGCAAATGGTCTTACACTTGATTCCATAGAAATTGAAAAAGAGCGTGGAGTCATCCATGAGGAATGGAGATCCAGAAGAAGTGCAACCTCCAGAATCTATGAGCGTCAGTTGCCAAAGCTCTATCCTGGTAGCAAATACGGTCATCGCTATCCCATAGGACTGATGGACGTGGTAGATAACTTTAAGCACCAAGAATTGAGAGACTACTATGAGAAGTGGTACAATCCAGAGAATCAATGTGTGGTGATTGTGGGCGATGTCGATGTTGACAGCATGGAAGTTAAAATCAAGCGCCTATTCGGAGGTATTAAGCCTAAAGGACAGTCCGGAAAAGTTATAAAAGAGGATGTTGCAGACCATTCAGGCATCATCTACTCCATTGATTATGACAAAGAACTCCAAAACAATTCTGTTTACCTGATTTTTAAACACAAAGCCTATACCCCTGAGCAACGTAAATACATTGGCTATTGGAAAGAAATCCATAAAACCAGCGCTGCACTTTCTATGTTAAATACCAGATTTGGCGATGAAGCGTTGAAGCCAGACTGTTCATACCTCTCAGCCTCAGTGGATGATGACAACTATTTTTTGTCGAGTACTAAAGCTGCATTTCAAATCTCATGCGATACAAAAGACGGTATGCAGGCAAAAGCATTGACAGAAGCTTTGACAGAATGTCGGAGGGCTGTGGATTATGGTTTTACCGAAGAAGAATATCAACGTTATCAAGCAGAAAGGATTTCCGGATTAGATAACTTCCTGATGTCTGCAGATAAACGCGAGAGTAGTTCGTTGGTCTCTGAATATTACAACAACTATTTCTATGGCACGGATATTTCATCAGCAGAAGACTATGTTGCAATCATGAAACAAATAGTCAGTTCAACAACATTAGACGAGGTCAATCTGAGAATGAAGGAACTGCTGCCAGAGAATAATGACAATATGGTTATTGGTTGTTGGAATATTGAGAAAGATAGTGTGACTTATCCTACAGAGAAAGAACTAGAAGCAGCATTAATAGCTGGCAGAAATACTAAGACTACCCCATACGAAGACCAGCTTAAGGGAGCGAAACTAATTGAGAATATGCCACAAAAAGGCTCTATTGTTAAAGAAGAGTCATTCTCTGATTTTGGATATACGAAACTGACTCTAAGTAATGGGGCCATTGTACTTCTCAAGCATACGGATATTGACAAGAGCCAAGTCCTCTTTAAGGCTTACGGAAAGGGCGGATGGACATTGTATGGTGAAGACGATGACCCAAACATCAATATGTTTGATCACATCGAATTTGGTAATAATGGACTTACTTCGTCTCAGATAGAAAAACTTCTGGCAGGAAAACGCGTGAATCTATCTCATAGTATCTCACAGCGTCGTTTCACTTTTACAGGCAGTGCCAATCCTGTTGATTTGGAAACGCTGATGCAGATGATATATGCAGATTTTACAAATGTCAGCAAAGATACAGCGGCCTATCAGAAGACCATGAAGGATATGGCCATATATCTCCGTAATCGCAAATCAGATCCAGAAAGCGCTTTTGCTGATTCTGTTTCTGTAACAAACAAAGGACATCACCCACGATTTAAAATCCTTAGCGAAGATGATCTGTTAGAAGTAAACATCGACAGGATTCTATCTATTATGCAAGATCAGACTTCTGCAGCCCGAAACTACACTTTCCTATTCGTAGGAAACTATGAGGAGTCTACTATTCGACCTCTAATAGAACAATATTTGGCATCCCTTCCCAATAATAAAGAACTACCAGAGGGGCCATTTATAAAGACATGGTTGAAAAATGATGCCTATTGCCATTTCAAGAGGCAGATGGAAACGCCCAAGACGATAGTGAATATGAATTGGTTCACAGAATCTATCCCATATACACTGGAGAATTACATCAAAACTCAAGCTGCATGCGAAGTGCTCAACCTCCTCTATAATCAGATTGTTAGAGAGGAAAACAGCGCCACATATGGCTGTTATGCCGATTATTACCTGACACGTGGTGTAGATGAAGAATACAAAATAGGTTTTACTGCTGACTGTGAAATGCAGCCAGAAAAATGTGATTCTGTCCTTAGCCTGATGAAGAATACGTTCTTCAGTTTAGCCCAGAAAATTGACGAAACCATATTTAAAAGTACCAAAGAGAGTCTTTTGAAGTCACTCGATGAATTAGAGAAAACTAAGAATGGCTTCTGGCTCGACACTATTTGGAAAAAGGAAAGCATAGGTCTTGATTTCTACTCTGAGCGTCGTGCTCTTATCGAACAACTCACACAAAATGATGTAGTATCTTTCGTCCGAAAATTGCAATCTCAATCACACTTTTGTGAAACGTTGATGCAACCAGAATAGTTATAAGCCACTATGAAGATTATCTTTCTTGATTTCGACGGCGTAATGGATACGGCATATTACGATCATATGCTAAGCAAACAAGGATTACCTGGTAATGACCTCTACGGAACCGTTTTTGACCCTAACTGCGTTCATAATCTAAGAAGGATTATTGATAATACTGGAGCAGACATTGTCGTTTCCTCTTCATGGAAACATTTCATGACCTATAAGGAGTTCCTTGAAATGTGGGACGCCAGAGGATTGCCAGGATTTGTGACAGATGTTACTCCTATTCCAGATATGAGAAGGAATAGAGGTGACGAAATTGACGCATGGCTTAATGAATGTAATGTCGAATGCCAGTATGTAATTATAGATGACCTTGACGGCAGTAATTTTAACGAACACCAAATACCAAGATTGCTAGTCGTAAATCCCTTCTTTGGATTGGATGAAGATACTGCGGAAAGAGCTATCTATTTACTGAACAACTCATAAGAAGCAGGTTAAATAATGAATGGGCGATTATTAAAAGCTAGCGAAAAATCTTTGCATTTTCTAATGTATGAGTTGTTGACAGGATAGTCGTCTAGAATATCTAAGGATTCTCTAAAACGTCCTGCTTCGCGTAATAGTTCTGCCCTCAACAAGTCATCAACCATATCCAAATTGAGCAGCAAATCAATAATTTTAGCTATGTATACTTGTTCTTCTTTGGGGGCTGATTTGCCATGATGACGAGTATATTCATCGTTGTATGCCCACACTTGCATAATAAGAAGACTAAGCATCTCATTATCTGTCAAGTCAGGCATATCCTTAAACATATGCCATGCTTCTTTCATCTCCTTGTAGCTCAATTCCCCTTGTTCATTTGAACCGTTTTGACTATATTCTGGTTTTTGTCTTGACAGTAAGTAGTAATGACCGCAGACTGGGCATTTCTGCACAAAAGAAACTTTGTGTGACAACGGAGTTATGGTCTTGTTGTCAGACCAGACTGTTTGTCCAAATGTGCACCCTGAGACATAACCATGAACTTCTTTCTTTGTGCCACATTTCGGGCAGGTGAGTATTTTGGCAAAACCTGACATCATAATAACTAATCTAAAGATTGCTTCTTTATTGTTTCATTGAATTTGTTATATTCCTGACGATTCTCTTTATAAGCCAATGTCAGTTTCTCGATAAAAGCACCAACGGTAAAGGAATCATTGAACAGTTTGGCAAGCTCTGGTAATTCATGTCCCTCAGCTAGCACCAATTTCTTTCCTTGTCTCTTCATTGCCACATAGAAAGCTTTATGACCTGGGAAATAATTGGGTCGTTCCAATATTACTCTTTGATAGGCGCCAAGACAAGGATCTCCAACCATTTCATTGACTGTTGCTACGGAATAAATAAACTTCAAATCAAATCCGTTGCCTCCATTCTCTGGCTTCAACACATCGCCCATGGCCACATTCAGTTCATCTGCCTCACTATAATTACCAATGACAGTAAGTGCTCTGGTCTTGATATACATTGCCTCATAGACAATTCTTACACTAAGAAGTTTATTTGCATATTGGATGGCTAATTCTGGTCTATCTCCATATAGGCAAATTACAGCGTTATTAAACCATGATACTTGATTCTCCTCCTTGTTTACTGGCATATCTGAACATGAGTCCTTTAATACGTCATCAGAGATCATGATGTTCATCATCTTCTTAAATAGCAGACAAGCATTACGATGCGCCCCCTTTTGGATGGCATCTTTAGCAAGTTCCATATACTTAAATACCGCACCATCATAATCTTGAACCTTCAAGAAAGGATATAGTGCCTTGCCTTCTGCTAATTGGCTCTCAATGATACTGTCATCATTAAACTTTGAAGTGAATGCCAATACTTCGTCATCCTTTTTAAAATCGGAGTACTTCACAGGTCTGGTAAGATATAATCCATCCAATGTGCGGACACGGCTTAAAGCCACATACAGTTGTCCGGCAGCAAATGTTCCTCTGGAAAGATCAAGAATCATCTTGTCAAAGGTTAAACCTTGACTCTTATGAATTGTAATAGCCCAAGCGAGTTTTAGAGGATACTGTGTGAATGAGCCAGAAGTCTCTTTCTTTAAGGTTTTCTTTTCTTTGTCAAATTCATACTCATAAGACTCCCATACAACACACCCAATATCGTGAATTGCTTCTCCAATTTTCACCTTTATCTCTTTACTATTCAATTCGACCACTGTTCCCAGTGTTCCGTTAACCCAACGATGGTTGACGTCGTTACGTGTAAACATAACTTGTGCACCGACTTTGAGTACCAGCTTCATTGGAGCAGGAAGGTTTTCGTCTTTTATAGTACCATCTTTGCCCTTCTTGGCAAATTTACCATCAACTTTTCCCTCGAATACATACTCCTTCTGCTTGATATCAGATAAGTGCTGCTCATTTATCTTTTGTGCAGTTTCCTTAAATGGAGTAAGTGAGATAATAGGTTCGTCAGTATCGTATGGCTCGATACATCTGCTGTTCAATTCATCAAGGTCTTGTGAAGAACACAATCCCCTTCGTACATTGTTCAGGATATTAAGGAAAAGTTGTTCATCCTGCCTGTAAACCTTGACAAACTCAATGGTCGGGAGAGACAATTGTTTAAATACGTCAGCCTTAAAGAAGAAAGGTATATCTGTACCATAGTATTCTTTCATGGCTTCAGTCTCTGCACCAGAGCGAAGAACAGGAGGAAGCTGGAACATGTCTCCTGAGAAGATGACCTGTTTCCCGCCGAATGGAAGGCTGCTTTTGATGATGATTCTCAATGTACGGTCAATGGCATCAACAATATCACAACGAACCATTGAAACTTCGTCTATGATAATCGTATCACAAGCACGTATTGCTTCTATTTTTTCATCCGTAAAGTTCTTTCCATGATCTTTTGGCCCCTGAACATTTAAGTCAAGTCCGAAAAACGAGTGAATTGTAACTCCACCGGCTACGATAGCTGCAATACCTGTGGGAGCGACAACAATGAACTGTTTGTCTGTCATTTCCTGTATATTTTTCAGGAATGTTGTCTTACCTGTTCCTGCTCGACCGGTAAGGAAAAAACTCTGATTGGTATTGGCAACTAGTTCGTAAGCCTGTTTCTGGCGTATGTTCGTTTCGTCCAACTTGGCTTGCTCGGCTTTTTTCTGTCCTTTGGTGATATTATATTCTGCCATGTTTTATGAATTATCAATGATTGGTTTTCTATTTATTCGGAAGAAGGAGGGGCTTGACTGCTTCCAGACGTTTTGCAGTATTGGAATCTTCTAACAAAGAGTAATAACTTTTGTCGACCAATCCTTTAACCTGATTCTTCAACTGCTCATGGTCGATTCTGCTTCCATTGAGCTTCATTTGGCCCTCAATGTAGTTTTGAAGCAGGTTCTCAGTCGTTGAACGTACAACTTCTTCATTGTAATAGGTATCAATAGTTGTTTTACCAATGAGTGTCCTTTCATGCTCATCGAAAGCGTACACTTCCACATCATTAATGTATGTCCAGCTATGATAAAGACCGATGTGCAAAATGGTCACAAATCTGTCAGAGAAACGTACACCAAGATAGTATGTGTTTCCTGCTGCAGAGGTGTACTGATCTGTTATAAACATGTGCTGACTCTCGTTCCAGATTGGAGTCTTAACACGTGGCTTTCCGTAAGTTGGAAGAATTGAGTCTAAAAGATTATTGCCGACTCCTGAAATGCTTGCCATAATTGTCTTATTTTAAGTTGTTAATAATTCATTTATATAATAGGTTACGCAGTAAGTCTTGGACGGTTGGTTGCTGCTGCTCGGATTTGAGCCGTAGCAAAGCTTCTTAATTCAGAGTCTTCAATATATGCACCCTGTATTCGCATTTGGCTCTTAAGATAGTCAAAGAGTAACTGGGTGGCTACATTGCGTGCCAGAAGATCACTATAGAACTCCCAGCTAGAGGGTGACCATTTGCCAATGATCTTTTTCTCTCTTCCGTCGAAGCAGTATACAGTTACTCCATTCAGGAAAAGAGGATTACTACCATATCCGCCTTGACCAATGTTGTAGACTACGGCTACTCGGTCTGAGAGCTGGATACCTTGAAAATAGGTATGACCCATCCCACTGGTATAGCCAGACGTTAAAAACATGTTACGGTCAGCATTGTAAGTAACACTGCTGTTAGACACGGCGGGGAGTGTCTGATTCACGAGGGTTGCTAATGAGTTGTTCATACTGATAAGTTTAAATTATTATTAATTACGGTGCAAAATTACGAATAATACTTTTTACTAGTTTCTTTTCACAACATTGTCGTTTTTTCAAAGCAGAATCATCAATTTTTGCTTCATATTACGACAACTTGTCAAAT
>Ga0326511_10003875_pt1 | contig 11999 bp, 20 predicted proteins | sample 0_2496_0518_D_FD_203701 | JGI IMG/M metagenome (GOLD analysis project Ga0326511, IMG submission 203701) | Bovine rumen microbial communities from UC Davis, California, United States - 0_2496_0518 | ecosystem: Host-associated > Mammals > Digestive system > Stomach > Rumen | place: USA...
AAAGGCTGTTTAGAGAACAGTTTTCCATGACGCTGTGCCATTTTTTTGTATTTATCTGCAGATGCTGCTTTACGAGTATTATCCTCTGCTACTGCATAAGTCACACCAAGCTGTTTAGTAAGAAAACGAGATTCATCATTAATATGATGAATAGTTATTTGATTATCTTCCATAATAAAAGGAGTATAATTTTGATCCATCTCATGGCCGATACTCCATCCGAAATTGGCCGCAGACATAAGAAGCCCCTGTGAAATTCGTCGGCACATCTTTTGGGTTTTTACTTTATATTTCTTTTTCGCAAGAAAATCCATATTGGTAAAAGGTTCAACTTCTGGAAGTTTAGAATCAATTTCAAAATAAATTGCAGGGTCTCCTGCTTTAAATTCTCCTTTACCAACAACTACAGTCCAACCGCCAACATGAGCAAGTTCAACTCGATCATATCCTTCAATAGGTTCAATAGCATCAATAAGAGTTATATAACACAGTTCTCTTTCTCCAGCTTTATTAAGCATATTATAGCGACCCCCTTACTTCATCAATAAATTCTTCAATACATTTAATCATCTTATCATCTTCAGTATAAAAGCAATCTCTTTTATATTGATTATAATACCAACTCATAAAATTGATCATAAATTGTCCAAACCGCCAGTCAGGAACATATTTATGAATTCTTTTGAGTTCATCATAAAAATTATCAAGTCGATTAATATCTCTCATATTAAAACCTCTTTCATATTAAGATATTAAAACTTTTTCAGCTTCATCATATGTTAGTTGCAGTCCACATTGATAATTATCAAAGTATAAAAATAAACCATCATCATCTTGTTCGCAAAAATACCATTCTCCTTTTTTATAAAGATGTGTTGGAGTTTTAATATCTTCTGCTATGCAAACCATATGATTTTTTAACATTTTACGAAGCAGCTCTATATCAGTAATTTTATCTAAATCCATATTATTCTCCTTTAAAAATTTACAAAGGTTTGATGAATTCTATTCCACTACCAATCTTGTTCAATTCCTCCACAAAGATATTTTTCATAAAGGTTATAGGGATAAGATCTTGATGCCATAATCTCATTTAATTTTCTCCAAGTTTTCTATAATATCGTAATTCATCTTTTGCTTTTTCTCTAAATGTATTATATTTTCCTTTGAGATAACTTTCTTTTCCAACCATATACCAATCCCAATTATCAACTCCATCTTGATCTAAACAGTTTGCATAATGATATGTTTCAAGTAGATCTAAAAGTTCATCTTCAGAAATAATATAAAAATTATCCATTTATTATTTTTTCCCTTTCTTTTTATATATTTATTATATAATAATTTTTATAAAAAAACAAGGAGGAATTTTTTAATTCCTCCTTTAAAAATTAAAGATTAACTTTAGTAGAAACTTTGTCAAGGACTTCCTCAAGAGGTGTTCCTCTTAAAAGTTTATTAACAGTATCTGCCACAGATTCATTTTTAGCAAGTGCATATGGAGCCATACTAGCCATTCCTTCTTTAAGAAGTTCTGCATGAGAGCTTGCACTAATTGCAGCGACGAGATCAGGCTGAATAGAACTCATAATTTCTTTTACAGTAGCAGCATACGCTTCCTGTTTAGCCTTTTCAATTTCAGCAAGTTCTTTAGCATGAGCAATTTCTGCATCCTGCTTTTCTTTAATACGAGCCATTTCTGCACTCTGAATTGCTGTCAAAATATCCTGAAGATCATTCTGCGCCTGAACTTCTGCAGCCTTAGCTTCACGCTTCTTTGCACGAATTATTTCTTCATTATGCATTTCTTCTTCAGTTCTCTTCTGCTCAAGTTCAAGAGTATATAGAGCTGTTTCGTTATTTAATTCAGCTTCTTTTTTCTTTACATCAGCGAGAGCTGTGACAACTTCCATACGAGCCGCCGCATCAGCAAGTTCAACGCTTTTCTGAATTAATTCATTCTGATGCTTTTCAAGAATCATGGCAATATCTTTTTCAACACCGATACTAATAATATCAACATCATTTACAAGCATACCATTTGTTGTAAAAAGTCTGCCAAAAGGCTTATCCGCAATTTCCGTTTCTGCATCTGTGTTAATATCAAGGACAATATTTCTAATAATTTCAGTAGAATTTGCATAAAAATCCTTAATATTATATGTTCTAATTTCTCTCTTGATAAGAGAACGCATATTATCACATAGATATTTTGCATAATTGTTTACAGCAAACCAAGAGTCTTTATAATCTTTTAAGAAATCTACATAGTAACTCAGTTTAATTTGAACATCAACAAAATCTGCGGTCTGAGTATTAATAACATCAGAAACTTTATTATTTTCAGTTTTAAGGAAAGCCGTAACCTCTTCTTTATCTCCATAAGGAACAGTAATTGCTTCTACTGTTTCGTCATAATCAAACAAACGAGTCGCAGGTCCAATCACAACTTCTCGGTCTCCAGACTTAGATACAACATTAATTGTATATCCAGTCCAAACATCTACAGCAACAACGCCCTCATATTTAGTATCAAGAGTAATAGTTCTTGGCTTAGTATAGCTTACTCCGCGAGAAATATTAGCATTTGCTTCAAAAATAGCAAGTGCAGATTCCTGATTAGCAGTAGAATATACATTATTAAGTGCATCTGTAACCGCAAAACCAGTAAGACCTTTCTTTGCCATTCTTTCAACAGCCTGTTCAGTAAGCCCATTGTTATAGGTCAATACTTCACTGTTGCCAGGGTACATAAGATCGCATTCCTTATTGGTTAGCTTTCTTTTGACAACAACTTCTGTGCGGGGATCGGGTAAATACATCTGTGGACCGCGTACCGTAGTGATTTCACCAGTAAGTCTATTAAGAATATATCTACCTTCACCTTCAGGGATAGCAATGGCGTGATGCATATATTTTCCATCATACTGAATCATAGCATGTTCAGGACGAGGATAATAAATCATCTGATCGTTACCAGTAATAAATAGTTCCTCACCAATAGGATGATGAATTGTTTCGCCATTCTTTTCTTCATCATATGCAGCAATTACTTTTACATAAATACCGCTAATGGGAGAAAGTTCAAGAGCGCGGAAAATCAAACCACCCTTAGGAGCTGCTACGAAAGTTTCAGTAGGCTTTGGGAATACCACAGCAGGGCCGTGAATGTATCTCTTTTCACCATCTTCATCTTTTAGAATTGCATATTCCAGCCGTTCAAGAGTAACGGCATCGCGCACATACTCATTACTATTTTCAATAGGAATAACTTCAATTCCTGTTGGCGGAATATAGAAAGATACTTCTGTACCTTTAATAACGATCATCTGACCGACAAAATATTCCTCAGGAGTTGTAGTAACTTCTTTACCTTCAGTATCTACAATAGTTGCAGTTCCAATTCCTTTTCGAGCGGCTTCCGCATCATAAACTCGTGCCAGAAGATACTGGTTAGAACGAAGTCTATGACCTCTAATTACCCTTGTCATCTGGCCAGGGAAAAGAGAAAACGAGACAGGACCTGCAATATTAATTTTACGTCCAATCTCAAGAGTAGGACTATTTACAGCTTTTGCCGCTTCAGGATGAGAATTATCTGTAGCAGGATTTTTTAATACTACATACCAACCCTCAGGCGCAGAAATAAACAACTGCTTAGCTTTTTCAAAATCCTGAGTTTCCTCAAATTTCTTAGTTTTAGCATTAAATACTACAAGAGATTCCTGTGCGGAAATTGTCATAGTAATAGGACCAGTATAAGTTTTAATAGCACCATTGGTTTTAGACTGTAAAAAACAAAATTCATTAGTGGACAAAACCAGATCTCGCTGACGATTCATCTGAGGCTGATTGTCCCAATTATCATTCTCATATCTTGCCATATTTTTTTTACCTTTCTTACTTTTTATATATTTATTATATTAAAATTTTTATTAAAAATCAAATATTTTCATTAATAATTTCAATTTTAAATGAGATAGGGCATTGCCGCCACATATTTATTTTTAAGCTTATCAGTTAGTGTATCAACTTGTGCAAAATGATCGTGTATATCTGCGAGTTTTACAATATATGCAGGCATGTATTTAGGATTACTTGCAGCCATTCCACGAATTTTTGCAATATAATCATTATAATCGACATCTTTTTCTTTTGTTAAAAGTTGGAGATTTTCTTCAAAATCATAATCAAACCAAGCCTTTTGTTTAATATTTGTATCTTCATATAAATCATGAGCTAAACCGAGTTGATAAACAAAATTATCCCAATTTGCATAAGGGAGTTTAAAAAGTTTACAAAGATCTTTTGCTTCATTCGCAACTCTTTTTGCATGTTCCATTGTCTTTTCATCATAATAAAGATAGCATAATTCAAACATTCCTGTATTTGTCATAATTATTCCTCCTATATTATTTTGAAGACTTTAGATAGTTCTTCTTTATTTTTCTATAAATATTATATCAAATTTTTTATAAAACATCAAGAAATTTTTAAATGGTCGAAATAAGATAAATAAAAGAGGTAATTTTTTATTATATGTATAAAGAGAAAAAATTTTAATAGGAACTATTGAAAGTTTCTATTATTTTTATATAACGGAGGAAAAATATTATGTTGAATGGAAGAGTTGGACAGGTCGTGGGGCCTTTTACTGTGGGATTAGATTTACTTGAAGACAATGCTCCAATTGGGGCTTTTACACCAGAAACTACAAAACCTGTTTTATATAAATTAGGTATTCAGACTGATGAAGGTACGCAGGTTGAAGTTAATGGAGTTACTATAAAGATCGGGAAAACAGGCGTGTATGAACTGGATAATGTCGTGGCAGTGAAGACGCTAGTATTCCCCAATGGGGCGCCCGCAAATACGCTAATTGATTTTGTCTATTAATAAGGAGGGTAATTATGAGTTCATTTTATGGAAATGGTACAGTTACAATAATAAGGGGAGTTACTCCTGGCGAAATATCGGCAAAAATTTAGGATGCAAAAAATCATGTAATTTTTTCAAAAGTTCAACCAACAGTTCAAAAAGCTGGGGATATTTGGGTTGTTATTGATGAATTTGAAGATAAAAAAGAAAATAATAATGGATAAGTAATTATTTATTAAGGAGATAAAAGGAATCATGGCAAATGAAATTAGATATGGCGTCAAGTTTGACGTCGACAATAGTGGCTTATCTAGAATGAAATCTGCCTTATAGTAGATTAGTACACTAAATAAATCTTTAAGCAATAGCGATGTTGCTAAAGCTATGGGTATTAGCGCAAAAGAAGCTACTTCATCTTTTATAAAAATAAAAGAATAGATAATGAATGTTGAAAAGGCATTAAAATCTGCTTTTAATGCTAAATTAGATACTGTTAATATTGAAACTTTTAATAGAGTTTTAAAAGAATCAGGCAGCTCTATGGATCAAGTATATGCAGCTTTTAAAAATGCTGGTCCCGCTGGAATTGCTACATTTAATAGTATATCTTCTTCTGTATTAAATACAAATATACAATTAAGATAGAGTCATACTTTATTAGATAAAATGGCTACTACTTTAGGTAATACTATTAAATGGAACGCGGCATCATCTGTTGTGAATGGATTAACAAGATCTGTTGAACAAGCTTGGGGATATGTTAAAAATTTAGATAGTTCATTAAATGATATTAGAGTTGTTACTGGCAAGTCAGCCGATGAAATGGCAAATTTTGCTAAACAAGCTAATGCCGCAGCACAAAGTTTAGGTAGAACTACAACTGATTATACAAAAGCTGCTTTAATTTATGCTCAACAAGGTTTAAGTGATGAATAGATTGCTAGAAGGTCTGAAATTACTTTAAAGACTGCTAATGTTACTGGACAATCTACTCAGGCGGTTTCTGAAGAATTGACTGCAGTATGGAATGGTTATAAAGTTAATGCTGAAGAAGCTGAACTTTATGTTGATAGATTAGCTGCAGTTGCTGCAACAACGGCATCAGACCTTGAAGAATTATCAACTGGTATGAGCAAAGTAGCCAGTGCGGCCGCCGCGATGGGCGTAGGATAGGATCAATTGGCGGCTCAGTTGTCTACTATTATTTCTGTTACTAGACAGGCTCCTGAATCAGTTGGTACTGCATTAAGAACTGTATATGCTCGTATTAGCGATATAAAAGCCGGTATTGATGAAGATGGGGTTACTCTTGGTAATTATTCTGGTAAGATGGCAGAACTAGGTTTTAATGTCCTTGATGCTGCTGGTAATCTTCGTGATATGGGCTAGGTCATGGAAGAAATCGGAGGAAGATGGCAAGATCTTACTCGTGAACAACAAATTAACCTTGCTCAAACAATGGCAGGCCAAAGACAATATTCTAATTTAATTGCTTTATTTGATAATTTTGAATCATATAATAAAGCATTAGCTACTGCCCAAAATGCAGAAGGTACTTTAGCACAGCAACAAGATATTGCTATGGAAAGAACAACTGCACATTTAAATATATTAAAAGCATCTGTTGAAAATATTTATGATAGTTTAATTGATACTAAACCTATTAATAATTTAATAGATGGATTATCTGATGTAGCTAATAAAGTAGCAACTGTAATTGATGGTTTTGGCGGTGGAATTCCTATTTTAAAAAGTCTTGGTGCTATTGGACTTTCTGTTTTTAGTACACAAATAGCAAGAGGAATTAATACCACAGTTATTAATTTAGAGACTGCTAGAAATAATGCGTTACAATTTAGTCAGGCTCTTGAATCAACTAGGAATGTTTTAAAAATATAGGGGTTAGATGAAACTAGTAATAAATTATTAAAAGCAAGGGAACAAATGCTCTAGCTTTCTAAAGTTATGACTCCTGAACAATTTTCTGGTATTCAAAATCTATTAAATGACTTAACAAAAGCAGAGAATGAGGTTTTAAAATTTAAAGGATAGATTAAAAATCTATCTGATGATTTACAAAAATTAGGAGTAAACTAGAATTTTAATGAAGTTGCTAATAATGATGCTCTTAAAAATTCTATTGATGAAAAAATTTCAGCATATCAAGATTTAAACGAGAATATTGAAGCATATCAGTAGTTAGTTAGAGATATGCCTGAAGAAAAACTTGGTGAAAATGCTTCGATAAAAGCATTGATAGAAGATCTTAAAACTTTACAAGACTCTCAAATAATTACTAAAGAAAAATTTGAGTAGTTAAAAAAGGCTTTTGATGACGCAAATCAGGTTGGAGCGTCTCAAGATCAAGTTATAAATTTTTATGAAAAATTAGATGCTGCATTAGAAGAATTGAGACCAAAACTAGATCCAGCTACTTTTGAAAAACTTTCTGCGGCATTACATGGAGATTTTTCGCAGGCTGCAGATGAAGCGACTGAAAAAGTACGAACATTATCAGAAACTTTTTCAGATGCAATGGATCGAATGTTTAATGCTCAAAAATTAAAAACTTTTACTGATACGGTTGGAGCACTTGGTCGTATTGGTTCTGGAATTTCACAACTTAAAAATTTAGGTGGAATTTGGAATAAAGAAGATGTCTCTATAGGGGATAAAATATTACAAACTTTAACAAGTATTGGTTTTGCTTTGCCGATGGTTGTTTCAGGAATAAAAAATCTTGGGGCAGCATTAAGTCTAACAGGAAAAGCTTTATCAGCTTTTAATGGTATTGCAATTGCTTTTACCGCTATCACTACTGTTATTGGTTTTGTAAATTCTGCCTTAAAATAGCATCAAGAAAATTTAAGAAAATAGAAAGAGTAGGCTATTGAAACTCAAAATAAATTACAATAGCAAATTGTTAAACAAGAATAGTTATGTAAATCCTTAGATGATTTAAATGAAAAAACTCAAAGTGGATAGTTAAGTAGAGCTGATTTAAGATCTGAAATAGATGAATTAGTTAAATCTTATGATATTGAAGATGAACGAATTAAACAATTAAAAGGAACTTATGAAGAGACGACAAAAGCTATTCGTTAGATGCGTGAATAGGCCTTAACATCTAAAGAAGAGTCAACAGCAACTGAATTGGAAAATGCTCGTGGATTAGTTTGGAATAAAAATAAAAATGTTGGTGTTGGAACAGCAGAATGGCGAGATTATGATAATGGTAAATATAATTTAACATTATCTGAAAGTGCTCAATATGATGATCAAAATATTAGACAGACAATGATGTCTATATTAAAAAATAGTAGTCTTTATACTCAAATTGCTGGTGAAGAATTTGATCCTAACGCTGAAGATCCTTACGCCTCTTTTTCGCAAGTTGCTTTATCAACTGAAGATTCTGTAGAAGGTTTTATTAGTCTTTATGAAGAACTATTAAGAATACAAGAATAGGCTAGTAAACAATTAGGAGATAATGTTGAAAATTCTCAAGTATTTCAATTAATTACTAATTGGTTAGATGGAATGTCTTAGGCTTATGATAAATATACTCAAGCCATAGAAGATCATAAAGCGGCAGTTGCTCAATTATAGGCATTTAATTTATAGGATCAATTAAAAAATATTAAATCTTATAGTGATTATATAAAAGGTTGGCATCAATTAACACAACAGTTAATAAAAAGTGGCGATTATGAAAGTGGAGAATAGGCTTCTCAAGCTGCTAGACAACTTTTATAGGATGCATATGGAGATGTTTATAAAAAATATTTCCTTATGCAAGATTTAATTAAACAATTTTATGATTCTTCTCATGACATAATTACTGATTAGCAAAAAGCCATTTTAGAAGATATGTCTGTTGAACAGTTAGAAAATGCTTTATCGTTAAAGAATACTGCAATTATAGGATCTTGGGAAGATTTTATAAAGATATTACAATAGACCGAAGAAGCTGCTGATGGAGTAGCGACTGCAACAGAAGAGGCAAAAAAAGCTGGCGAAATTGTTCCTAAAGTTACTCCAGAATAGATGCGTCAACAAGCTATTGATCAATATAAAAATTATACTGCTGTTGAAGATAAAGTTAGAAAAGGTTAGAATATTTCAGATGAACAGTTCAGCTTATTAGACGCATAGGTTCAGCAAATGTTTGCAGATACCGCGGATGGTATGCATAAATTTATTGGTGATGCTGAAATATTCTATGAAAAAATTAATAATTTAAAAGTTGATGGTTTTGAAAGTGCTATAAAATTTGTTCAAGACGAAATTGATAAATTATCTCAATATCAAAATCGTCAAAAATTTGATTACCAAACTTTAAGTCAAGAAGCTTCAAGATCAGTAAAAGATACGAATGGTGTTGCTGTTAATTTAAATGAATTAATGGCTGCTCAACTTGATTATATAAAAACTTTTGGTAATGCATCCACTCAACAAATGGGTATTTGGGAAAAGAATTTGGATGCATTAATGTCTGGTCAACTTTTTGGTCAACCATTGCAAGATTTTGCTACTTAGCTAGCTAGTACTGTTAGCAATATAGGAATAGTTGATGTTGAAGGACAATTAGCTACATTAAATCAACTTCTTCCTGGCTTATCTAGCCAGTTAGCAGATGCTAGTAAAGGTCCAAATGGATTATCCACAGATTAGATTAGACAAAATGCTGCAAATGAATATAATAAATATCAAAGTCTTATTGATGCTACTAAAAATGGTGGAACTATTTCAACATAGTTATTTAATAGTTTAGATGAAGGCATCCAAGGGTTCTTTGAAGTTGCTGGCGTTGGTATTTATAAATTAAAAGACAATGCATAGGGATTTGAATAGGCAGTTAATAAAATAAGTTTAGATTCTTTACGTAAAGGGATTGAAGAATTAGAAGCTGCAAAAGCTTCTGCCTAGAGTGATTTTAATAAAGGTAATTAGCTAAGAGATAGAGGTACTTATATTAATCAAGATACTTCTGCCGCAGATTTTGCTAAATATTCTAAGGATTATGATCTTTTAAAGAAACAGGCTGATTTTATAAGTAAAATGAGTCCAGATGATGCTGATATTCAAAAACAAGTTGAAGGTTGGAAATAGATAATAGAAGCAGCGGAAAAAGCCGGCAGCGGAATTAAAAAGTCTATTTTAAATTAGATAATGTCTGGATTAGATACTGCCATTGGTCAAACTTCTGAATGGGGATCTGAATAGTAGGCTAAATTAGCTACTATGAGATAGTAGTTAGCTGTCTTACAGTAGATGGGGGTTGAATTAGCAAAAAATCAAAATCTAACTGAGATGCAAACTAAGCGGGATTAGAGTGCAAATGAGTACCAAAATCTTTTAGATGCTTAGCAACAAGTCCAAGGTGGAGAGCCTATTACTAAATAGCAATATGATAGTCTTTCGTCACGAGCTAAAATGGCTTTTTCTATTAATGAAGATTTATCAAGTTATTCAGTTAGAGATGGAATGGAAGAAATAGTTATTTCTGAAATTCAAAAAACTAAATAGAATATATATCAAGCCTTTATAGATTAGTATTCAAATTTAAGTCAAAATATTTAGGATTTATATAAAAATCAAAATTTTGATTATGATAAAACTTTAGAGAATCAAGGCACCGTTGTTGATGAAAATAATCAAACAACAATGGATGAAGAAAATATTCGTTTAAAAACTGAATATTTACAACTTCTTAATTAGGAAGGTCTATTAGTTGGTGAAAATAAATAGGATATGTCAGAGTTGCTAAAAAATGCAACAGACATGTTGGATAACCATCAGTTAGATAGCGATATTTTAACACAAATTAATCAAAAATATCAAGAAGCTGGAGATCAATCTAAAACTTTACTTTAGTTATAGAGATAGTATAATAAAAATGCTAGATAGGCAGCTAAAGCGCAATAGAAAATAAATGAAAATCAAGGAGAACCTCTTAAAATTGATTCTGATGTTAATGCAGATTAGTTAAAAAAATTAACAAAATATCTTATGAATTTCGCAAAAACTTCAAAAGATATAAATGATGATTTAGCTAAAAATGCGGAATTAGCAGAAGAATGTGCCCATGCTATTTTAAGATATGATAATGCAGTTAAGACTGTTACAAAAAATTATGAAGACTGGATGGATCAATTAACGAACGGGAACATTCAAGAGCATTCTCGAACTTTATCAGAATTAGCAGAAGCTTATGCCGATTTATTGAATATGAATGCTGAAGATTTTTCTCCAGATTTCTTATCAGAAGTGCATAATTTAGAGTTAATGAAATCTGCCATTGATGGTAATATAGATTCATTAAATGAATTAAGATTAGCAGCTTTACAATCTATTAAATTAGATCTTGATGTATAGCCAGAGGCTTTTAATGAAATTTATGGGCTAATTGAAGATTTTATTCTTAATACTGATTTTGACAATATAGAAGTAGGAGCATAGGTAGATGATACTGCATTGATTGCGGGATTAAATAATATGATTAGCTCAAGCCAAGTAACACAAGCAACTATTAATAAAATTCTTAGTGCAATTGGTTGGAAAGGTAAATGGGAATCAACCCAACAAGAAATTGTGTTATCAGTTCCTCAGCCTGTAGTAGAAGATGCACCTCCTTTAGTGGGTTTTTCTTCTGGAGATTTAGGTGCAGGTGGACAGCATTATTCAGTTGGATTAAGACATATAGGAGTTCCAACTACTGTAGAGACGCCTGTATTAACAGGATTCGTATATAACGGTCCAACGGGTGGAACTCGTCCTTCTTCCGGCGGAAGCTCTGGTGGTGGAGGAGGCCGCGGAGGCGGCGGTGGTAAAAAAGGTGGCGGAGGCGGAAAAGGAAAGAAAGGCGGAAGCGGCTCTAAAAAAGATAAAGAAGATAAAAAAGATTAGAAGTAGAAGAAAGAAAAGCGTGAAGATTAGGTTGATATTTATCATGATGTAAATAAAGAACTTAATAATATAGAACGTGCTTTAGGACGCCTTCAAAAGAAACAAGATAAATTATGGGGTAAACAATTACTTGATAATTTAAATAAGCAATCCGCATTACTTGAGCAACATAAACAAAAGCTTCAAGAAAAACTTGCCTTACAACAAAAAGA
>Ga0326511_10003876_pt1 | contig 11998 bp, 18 predicted proteins | sample 0_2496_0518_D_FD_203701 | JGI IMG/M metagenome (GOLD analysis project Ga0326511, IMG submission 203701) | Bovine rumen microbial communities from UC Davis, California, United States - 0_2496_0518 | ecosystem: Host-associated > Mammals > Digestive system > Stomach > Rumen | place: USA...
AAAGAGCCTTTTCTGTACTATGGCGGAATCTGTGGAAGAGGCATACAGCGCGGGCGATCATGAATTAGCACGCACAAAGGCGGAACAGGCTTACAGGCAATACAAGTATATTACGGAAGAAAAAGCGGGCGAAGAAGAGAATATGAACGAAAGTTTGAACGAAAGTTGTGACAGTTATTATGATGATATTTTAGAAATTCTCTCATAAAGCATACCGGACTACACATTATACAAGATATACGAAAGCGCTTTACTAATACATAGTAGGGCGCTTATTTTTATGTATTTAATGTATTAGTAAGAAACCGTAAGAACTTGTAAATACAATGTATACATGATATAATAATAAGTGAAAATGTTAATATGTATACACAAATTAAGGAAGGGGGCTAAACTGTGGAAATTCTCACAAAAGCGGCAAAGAAAGCCCGCGCCCAGTATGTTAGGGAATATCGAAAAACCGAAACGGAAGAACAGAAAGAAAAGCGCCGGGAATACGCCCGCGAATGGCGAAAGAAAAACCCGGACAAAGTAAAAGCCGCCCGCGTCCGATACTGGAATAAAAAAGGACTAGAACTAAAAAACGGGGAATGACCCGTAGAAAGGACACACCCTTAGCAAATGAACATAGAAGACTTTATACCGGAAGGCGCAGAAAGTCCCGTAACGGCGAAGGAACTTAGGCAGCGAACCAGCGCAGACGTCCGCGTAATAACTGCGGCAATACAGGCACGACGGCGGGCGGGCGTTCCGATTTGCGCAAGGCGGGACGAAAACCCGGGCTATTTTATCGCGGAAACGTCGGAAGAACTACAGGCATATTGCAAACGGCTTAAGCACGAAGAAGCCGAATTAAGGAAGACCCGGAAGGCTTGCGAAAAGCTTATAACGAAGTTTCCGGAAGGGGGCGGCGAATGATGGACGACGAAGTAGCGGACTACTTAGCCGACGCCTTAAGCAGAATAGCGCCCAAGCTTGACGCGCTAACGAAAGAACTTAAGCGCTTTAACGATCACATAGACGAAGAAAGGGGCTTAGACAATGCGGACGACACTTAATAAGGCAATTACGGAAGCGTTAAACAAAGACGCGAAGACCGCGCCTACTGTGGAGACTTACCCCGGAAAGGAACTTAAGACAATGGACAAGACTTTACAGAAAATCGCAGACAAGGCGGCAACGATCACGGCAGCAGACCCGCAGACCCGCGCGGGCTTCCTACAGGGAATAGCGGACGCCCAGGCGGCAGCTAAGGCAGCAGCCAAGGCAAGGGAAGACGCGGAAAGCGAAGCCGCCTTTGATAAGGCTTACGACGATGAAACACACGCGAAATTTAAGGAAGGCTTTTTCCGGAAGAAGTTAGACGAATACGACTACAGCCCGCGCATGAACGAAGACGAATACAACGAAGCCGTAGAAGCTGTAGACGCTGTAGTAAAGAAGGCGGCGGACAACTTCCGCGCCGTAGCTTCTAAGGCTATTGCGGAAATTATCGCGGCTAAGAAGGCTTATACAGACACCGCAGACGACGCGGACGCCGTATTAGAAGAACTGGACGCCGCCGCGAACGTCCTGCAATCCAAGTACAAATACAGGGAATACGCCTTCCAGGGCGCGCCGTCAACCTACGCGAAAGACCCCGGCGAATGGCGGAACCACGCTAAGCGCTACACGAAGAACGGCGCAGCTATGGACTTAGTAACGAAGAAGCCCGGAAGCGCTACGGAATGTGACGACGTAACCTTAGCGGCGTGGCGCGCTGCGGAAAGGGCGGAATAAATGGACGACTACAGCTACAGCGCAGCCGTTAAGCGTTGTGCGATACAGGGCGCCTATATTGAACCGGCGGACAAATACCCGGACACCGGGCGCCCCTTCTATATAGATCCGGACAGCGGGCGCGCCGTCTTCCTGGACGAAGAAAGCAAAGAAGACGAATACAAGGGACTTTCGCCGCTTGCGGCTATGCTGCGGCGGATAAGCACCACGGGAAAGGCTTAAACGAATGAAAAAGAAAAAAACCACTTACAACGACTTAAGCCGCGCGCTTAAGGAATACCGCTACACGATAGATTTATCAGACATTAAAGCGGAACGCCGCCGCGCTAAGAAGAAGGCTTCCGCAGCTTACGACCTTCTATTAGCACGTTATGAGCAATACAAACTTAGTTTAGGAAGCAGCGACGAAAAGAAATATAAGAAGCTTACGGCTAAGACCGCTTTAGCACTTGCCTACTTGCTGCAATATAACAACGGCTTAAAGAATATCGAAACGCACTACAAGCGGCAGATAACAAAGCTTAAATAACTTAGGTATCTTCCCGGGTTCATGCCCCGGCTAGAATACAAACGGAACCCGGGGCGGGGCTATCTTCGCTTAGTGCCTTCTTTTCGTAGCTTACGAACCGGGAACCGGGAAAAGAAGACCCCGGGCGTCCTTCTATCTGTGGGGACGTATACCGGGGCGGGCTAACTGAACACCCCGGAGCTAAGAGCCTGGAAGCCTTCTTCCTTGAATTAGCACCGGGACAGGACGCCCGGACAGGATCCGAAACGACAGAGCGCCGCCGACGATCCGGGGCGACTTCCGAAGCTGTGGGAACACACAGACGCACGGAAGACCCGGGCTAAGATCCGGGCGACCCGACGACAGCTTAGACCGGAAGGCAGACGGGCGACGAACGCCCACGCTACAGCGCGCAGAACGCCGCAGAATGGCACGGAAGCAAACGGACGGACAAATAACCGACGAAGGCACGAAGACGCCTTAAAATGCTTTAGGAATGAGATCAAGAATCTGGTAAAAACCGGGGGCGCAAGAAAACTTGTTCATATAGCTTGTTCACCATCCCGACCGCATGCAGTAGTTTAAATCTGCGGCGAAAAAACCACATTTAACACGGAAAACCAACGGAAAGAAGGCTATATAATGGCACGACCGAAGACCGAAAAACCCACAGGAAACGGGGCTATAGCAAAAGCGGAAGCAACCGGCGACCGCCTGGAAATGCTGCGCGCTATGCGAAAATTAGTAGCCGCCCGCCTGGACACTTGCGGAAGCGACCGCGACTTAGGAACTCTAACGCACCGGCTAAGCGAAATTAGCTTAGAAATTGAAACTATAGAAAACAAGCGCGAACCTAAAGACAGTATTAAAAACTTAGAATGGCGCTTAAAAATGGCGCGAATAGCGGAAAGCATGAAGCCGAAGCCGCTTAACATACCAAAAGACGACGAGGAAGACACCCAGGACGAAGAAGACGACGGCGACGCGCCGGGCTACTGGAAGAAGAACCCACAGAAGGGGGCTTCTTAATGGCTTACGAAGACTTCCAGGCGGGCTATAAAGACGGCTACGAAGACCGGAAGGACGGACGCCGCCGGGATCCGGAAGCCGGGGACTACGCGCACGGCTACGGCTGCGGCTATAGCGACGCCATAACGAATAAATACCCGGACTACTCACGGACGCGAATGAATAGGAACCCACAGAAAGGGGGATACTAATGACGCGGAAGCAATACAGGCGGAAACAAAATTACATTTTAGGCTATAAACGCGGCTACCACGTAGAAAGACCGTTACCGACGGCGGAACGGAAGGGAAAAAACACGGACTATAGAAGGGGCTACGCGGAAGCGCGGCGGGACAGACGGACGGGGGAAGCGCCCTTATATTAAGCCGCCTACTGTGGGGACACTCACAGGAACCCGCCCAGGGGCGCAGAAACGCCCGTAGAAGCCGTTATAAGCCGCGGACGATAACTACTAAGGCTACACGCTAAAACGCCGTATACGGACGCTACACGCGCTACAATGTATACATAGAAGACCGGGACGAAGCGCCCGGCTTTTCTTTTGCCTTCCACGAAAGAAGAAATAATAATATTGACAATGAAAGAATAAACAGTTATATTTTATGTATACATAAACACCCAAGCACCAATACAGAAAGGAAGGCGGCTTATATGAGATTTTACCGGAACAAGGACGGCGGCGACGTCTTAACGGAAGGCGAAGCCCGGAAGGAATGGCGGGAACTGTACGACGGGGACGCCCCCACGAACCTATTAAGCTTCTACGACCAATACGAAGAAGTAACCGAAACCCCGGAAGGCGCTTTAGCGCAGATCCGGGACGTTATCAGCACCCACGAACCGGCGGACGCGTTCAAATATCAGCTATTAGACCGGCTGCGGACGGACTGCGACTACTTCTTAGGCTACGGCTACAGGAACCCGGCTAAGCTGTGGGCGGGCGACATCGAAACACATTTAGAAGCTATGCGCTTACTGTGGGAAAGTTTCCCGGAAGACGCGCGCCCGGAATGGTTAACACGCGAAGACCTGGAAGAATACGCGCACAAGATGAAAGGGGCGGAATAATGGCAGAGAATAAGAACACACAGCGAAAGGCGCGGCGCTTAGTCCTTAACCTGGACAACGAAGAAGTAGACCGTTTAAGCCGCTACGCGATCCGGGGCGGGCTTACTGTGGGGACACTCTTAGAAGACTTCGCCGCAGATCTTACCGGAAGCGCGCATAGCTGCGGAAGCGACGAACGGGACTTAGCCGGGAAATGGTACGACCGGCACGGCTACGAATACGAAGCGGGCGGCTTTTCCCAGTATTTAGCCCGCTACGACGCGGCGGAAGACTTCTTCCGAACGCTTGACAGCTACGACGGCTTAGCTTGGGACTTAGACCACGCCGACGAAGACGACGAAGAAGACTACAAAGAATACTTAAAAAGCGAAATAGCAGCCACCCGGGAAGACCTGGAAAGCTACTTAAACGACTACTTGAACGACACAAACGACGGAAGCGGCGCGGAATATACCTTAGAAGCGATCATAGCGGACGCGAAGGCACACAGAAAAGCGCTAACGGATCCGGAACGCGAAGACCTAACCGAAAGAGAACCCACAGAAGGGGCGGAAGCTTCCCCGGAAGTCGTCGGCAAACTGGAAGCCTTAGAAAACAATGTATACAGGGAATACAAAGTAAACAGTAAGCCCGCCGGGCGAACGTGGTTATATATGGCGCTTGACTTAGCCCGGAAAATAACGGAAGAACCCGGCTTACTGGAAGCGATCACGGACGCGGACTTAGACCAACTAACGGAAGACAACTTCCACACGGCGCGCCACGCTGCGGAAGTAGCCCGGGGCTTAATGAAATACACAATATAACGACGTATACAACGTATACAGCGTAGAAAGGGGCTACAAAATGACAGTATACGACCTAAGCCGCGCGCAGCTAATACAGCTTAAGGCGGCTTACTACGACCAACAACACCCGGAAGGCGTAAGCTACGGCGAATTAGCAGCCGTAGACGACTTAGTAAGCGACGACACCATATTAGCCGAATACGCGGGCGTAGACTTCGTAGAAGAAGACTTCCAGGGCGAAGAAGTCCGGGAACCCTGGAAAATCTTCTATAACCGGAAGACCGGGAAGCAATACGCCGCCTACACGATCCGGGGAACCTTCAGCGGCGAAGAAGACGCGACGGCGGAACTATTAGCCGCAGAAAATCACGTAGACCGCGCGGACATTGTAACCCGGATAGAAAGGCGCTAACTATGAAAACTCTTATTTTCACCAATCAGAAAGGCGGAACGGGGAAAACTACTTCCGCGCTATCTGTGGCGGCGGGACTATCCCGGAAGGGCTACAAAGTCTTATTAGTTGACCTAGACCCACAGGGAAACGCAACGACGGCGGCGGGAATAACACCGGACGAAAAAGACACCACAGTATACGAAGTCTTAAAGGGCGCGGCGAAAGCTGCGGACGCGATCCGGACAGCGCCGGGCGGCTACGATCTAATCCCCACGGATATAAGACAAAGCGGCGCGGACATTGAATTAGCCACAGCGCCGGGGCGTGATTTTATCTTACGGGAAGCCCTGGAAGGCGTCCGGAACGCTTACGACTACATAGTATTAGACAGCCCGCCAAGCCTGGGCGTAGTTACCTTAATGGGGCTTACAGCGGCGGACGGCGTAGTAATAACCCTTAAGGCGGACTACTTAGCGTTAAACGGCGTCGCGCAGCTAATGGAAACTATAAGCCTAGTACGGAAGCGGCTTAACCCCGGCTTAGATCTAACGGGCGTCATTCTTACCTTCTACGACCGGCGGAAGAACCTAGACCAAACAATAGAAGCCCAGGCGGAAGAAGGCTTCCCGGGAAAAGTCTTTAACACGAAGATAAGCGCGGGCGTAGCGCTTGCGGAAGCACCGGCGGCGGGGCGGGACATCTTCGCATATAAGCCGACGTCGAAAGCTGCGGAACAATACGCGGCACTTACGGGCGAAGTAATAGCCCGGACGAAGTAGCCCGCTACTGTGGGAACACTCTTAAACACCCTAAACACGAACGAAAGGAACGGCGAAAGTATGAGACTTAACAAACTGGACGAAATGACGATACCGGCGGGCTACAACCTTACAGCCCAGGAATTAAGAGAACTGCGGGAATATATCGTAAACCACCCGGAAGGCGTAAACGAAGGCTTATTAGAAGGGCTTATATATGCCTTCCGATACGGCTACACGAAGGCGGAAAACCACCGGAAGAACGAACGACGGAAGGAAAGGACGGCGGACAATGGCAAAAGCAAAGCTAAACTTCACGAACCCGCTATTTAATGACGAAGCGACAGAGAAAGAACCCACAGAAAGGAAGACAGCCGGGCGCGGGCGCAGATCCGACCTTATACGGAACGAAGACGGCGGAAACAGCGCCCAAGAAGGCTTACCGGCGGAATATACGCGCTTTTCCGTAATATGCAAGGTAAGCAACGTTAAAGACCTTCGCGACTACGCCTACACGAAGCGGATAAGCGTTAAAACGGCTATGGACGAAATATTAGAAAGCTTCTTCCAGGAATACCGCAGCAATCCGGACAACGAACCCTTATTAGACCACACGAAAGGCGCGAAGTAATGGACGAAAAAGTATACACCGTAAACGAAGTAGCGCGCTTAGTAGGCGTCGCCCCGCCCGCGATCCGTTCCGCGATCCGTAATAAGAAACTTAGGGCTTCGCGTTTCGGAACGTCTTACACGATCACCCGGGACGCCCTGGAAGAATACTTAGAATACAGGGAAAGGCGGGACAATGGCAAGTAACATAACAGACGAAAAGAAAGCGGAACTATTAGCCGCAATAGACAAGGCGCAAAGCGCTTTAGAACACTTTGAAGAACTGGACGCCCAAATGACGACCCGGAACGCGCCTACAATAGAAGCGGCATTAAACGACCTGGAAAACGCCGTAAAAATCGTAGACGACTTTATAAAGCGCACCCACGAAGACACGGACTTATTAATAGCTTTTCACCTTTTAAAAGTAGGAACGCCACCGACACCGGAAGAAGCGGACGCCTTCTTAGAAAAGCTTACCCCTTCCAAAGTAAAAAGCCTTCTTCCATTACATGAAGTGACCCCACAGGAAGCGGCGGCGCTTACCTTCACGAAGGAAGAAAGGGCGGCGCGGCGCAGCGGATCACCGAAAGAAGCCCAAGCCGCGACCAATGCGCGACGGAATAGGGCTAAAGCCTTCTTAGCTACTCTTAATTTATCGGAAACAATAACGCTATTAACAAAGGGAACGAGCGGCGGACACTACAGCACCTTCACGCCCACGCCCGCAGCGGAAAACGAAGACTACAGCATAATGAGTACAACGCAATTTTCCACGATCACCGGCGGAATTATTAGCCTTGCGGACATGGAAGAAGCCGCGAAACAGCTTAACCGACGGAAAAAAAGGAAAATAGCTTCCGCAGCTACGGCGAATAAGGGGACTTTATCGGTAATAGACGTAAAGGAAAGGGGCGGCGCTTTTCGCCTTGCTATCCCGGCGGAAAATAACTTAGCGAATATCCGGGAAAACGGCGAAAAGGAATTAGACTACCTTATAGGGCAAATATACCGCCGCGCTTACGACACCCACGCGGAACGGCTAAAGGCTACTAAAATAACGATCACGGACAAAGAATTAGCAGCCGCGAAAGTATGCGGAACGGACAACGTACAAGTAAACCGGCGAAACTTTATAGAATTTGAAACCTTCTTATATAATTGTAGCGCCGTAATTCTTACGACGTCTTACAAGAAAAAGAAGAAGGGCGAAGAAGAACCCACTATAGAAAAAGTAGCGCTACAGCGACTTATCACGGAAGAAGCCTTAGACCTTCACGGCGGAATACATGAAATAGTATTAAACCCGCGCTTTAACTGGAAGGGCGCTTTAAAATACTATACGCCACTACCAAAGACCGCGCCGCAGCTTACAAGCCGATCTTATAGGACGCTAAAGCTAATTTTACAGAAAGCACGACTAAACGCAGCCGACCGGACAAACGCGGCGGAAATCAGCTTACAAATAGCGGAAATAGCCGACCTACTGCGGCTTCCGATCAAAAGTAACAAAATAAAAAGGGACGTAAAAGACGTTATAGCCGGGATCATAGACGAAATAAACCGCTTAATTATGGACGTAGCCTTAACCCTGGAAGCGGACGCGGACGCCCCTATAAAAGAATACTTAGCGGGAAGCATGAAAGCGACCTTTACCGGCGAACTACTCAAACACTATGAAGACTTACACGCCGGGAAAGAAAAGGGCGTAAAGAAGCAAATAGCGAAACACAACCGCGCAGTAAACGCCCAAAAGCAGCGCGAAGCCAACGCCGCAGCGAAGGCAAAAGCGGACGCCGCGAAAAAGTGAAATAAACTTTTAACGGTGACCAAATGGACTTTTAACGGTGACTTTTAAACTTTTAACGGTGACTTTTAAACTTTTAACGGTGACCGCGAAATGACCGCAAAAAACCCGCAAACCCTTGTAAATAAAGGCTTTTCAGCCACGAACCGACCCCGCCGGGCTTCCGCTATTATTATGTTATTATTATGTAGAATAATACATAAGCGCGTTTTTGTTTCGCCGCGCCTTACGGCGGCTTAACAAACGCGAAGAACGACGAAGGAAAGAGAACCCACAGAAGAAGCGCCCTACTGTGGGAACCCTTACACACGGCGGGACATAAAAAGCCCCCGCAGAAAAGGCACCGGCGAAAGCGCCCTAACTGTGGGGACACACCCTAAGCAACCGCCACGAAAGGACGACTACAAAATGAATTTACCACAAAATCTATCAGAGTTAAAGAACGTCCGCCAATGGGTAAACTATATCCGGATATGGAACGCCACGAAGAACGGCGGGCGCGGCGGATATGATAAGCCGCCAATTAACCCGGCGACGCTGCGGGACGGAATGACCAATAACCCGGCAACGTGGACGGACTACGACACGGCGGCGGCGCAGATCCGGAAGACCGCGACCCACAAAGACACGAAGCACAAAGACGCCCAGGGCGTGGCGCCGATCATAGAAGCCCCCGTAGAAGGGGCGGGCTTAGTCTTAGCGGGCGGCTACTGCGGCGTAGACCTGGACGACGTTATAGACGAAGCCGGGAACGTCGCGAAGTTTGCGGAACAGATAGTAAACGCCCTGGACACGTACACGGAATTTAGCCCAAGCGGACACGGGCTACACGCGCTTCTATACTGTGGCGACCTACTGGAAGCCGGGGAAGACTTCGGCAAACAATTTTTACTTAAAGCGGATCCGGAAGACCCGGCGGGCGTCGCGATCACAGACAGCGACGGCAAACAATACGAACTGGAAGTATACTTCTACGTCCACGGCGGGCGCTACTTCACAGTAACCGGGAACGCCTACAGGGATAAGCCTATAAGCCGCACGAAGGGCGCTAAGCTGCGGGCTATATACGACTACTTCGTAAAGCGGACGGACGCTTACAGGGAAGCACAGCGCGCAGCGGCTACGCCTTCTACTGTGGGGACTTCTTCCAGGACGACCGGACGCGCCGCAACCGGCGAAGACGACCGGAAAATGTTAGAAAGCGCCTTAGCCGCGATAGATCCGGGCGCGCTTGACTTTGGCGAATGGGCGGCAATTATGACGGCGCTTAAAGTCCTGGGCTTTTCTCTTAACGAAGCGGAAGCTTTCAGCGCTTCCCACAATAACCCCAAAAACGACCCGCGGACGAACGCGTATAGGTGGAATAAGTTTCATTTTAAGAAGGGCGACAACGACGCCGCGGGGATAATCATTAACACGGCTAAGCGCTTTTCCTGGACACCGGCGGAAGCCTTCGACGAAGACAAGCGGGCGGAATACGGGCGCAGCCTATACAGCGAAGAAGCCCGGCACGAATACGGAAGAAGCTTACACACGGAAGAAGAACGCCGGGAATATGGGCGACAGCTTCACGCAAACGACTGGACGGAAGAAGACGAAGTAAACTTTACAGAATGGCGGAAACGCCACCCAGGACAAGACCACGCGCCGCGACTGGACGGCGGAAAGGCGGAAGGAATGAACGACGACACGGGGATTTTCCCCACTGTGGGATCACTCACAGACGACCGCCGCGCCCCGCACGAACCCGCAGCGCTTAGCCTGGAAGACTTCACGGCGGCGAACTACTGCGCCGTAGCGATCACCGGCGACGACGGACACGCGGAAAACGCGAAGACGCTTAAATATAGGCTTAGCAGCTACGAAGACTACTTAACGATCCGGAAGGAAGCCCACGACGGCGGCTTATATATCACCGGCGAAACCTTCTACACGGAAGCGGACTTATACGCGATCACTCACCCCGGTTTATTATCCGTCGAAAGCATTATAAGCAGCTTCGAAAGCGCAGACCTTAAAAGCTTAGAAATACCGGCTTTTGAAAATTTTTCGAAAATAGCGAAAATCCGCAGACACGACACCGCCGTAATAGCTGCGGACACCGGCGGCGGAAAAAGCAGCTTAGCTATTAACTTTATGTATAGGCTTAGCCCGGCTTATCCTTGTATTTATATCAACCTGGAAATGGACGAAATAGACATAGTAAGCCGCCTTATAAGCATACATACCGGCGAAATACTGGACAAAATAGAAGGCTACCAAAGCGACCCCAGGACGGCGGAAGAAGTAAAGACCGCAGCCGCCGACCTTCTAAAGGACCGGCAACCAATACAGCTAATAAACGATCTTTACCAACTGGAAGACATAGAAAAGACTATAGCCCAGGCGACGGAAGGACGCGAAGAACCGACCTTAGTATTTATAGACCACGCCTTAAGAACCCGGCTTAAAGGGCAAAGCGACGACCGCTACAGCCGCTTTAGTGATATTTCCGAACGGCTGCGCGATATAGTCCGGAAGTATAATATAATTCTATTTCCGCTTCTACAAATGAACCGCGAAAGCAAAAAAGACCGGGCGAAACGACCGACTAACAGCAGCTTAAAAGAAAGCGGATCATGGGAAAACGACGCGACCCAAATTATATTTATATGGGACGATCCGGGCGACGACGGGCGGCAACGGGGCTATAAACTGCTACTTGAAAAGAACCGCCACGGGAAGAAAGGCGCGGACGTAGACACATTATTAAACTACCGCTTTAATACGCAGACCATAACGGAAGCTAAAGGCGGCTTCGTAGAAATTGACGACGACGGCTACAGCCCCTTCGACGATCCGGACGACGTAATAGGCTAAGCTTCTTTCCTTCTTACTTGACATGATGTTATTATGATGTTATTATGATACCGTCATAACACCATAACAACATCATTGTTTAAAGGAGGTAAAGAGAATGAAAACTTTTTCATTAAGGTTGACAGACATTGAAGCGGAAGCCCTGGAAAGGTTGGCGCGTGTAAACGGACTTTCCAAAAATAAGCAGATACAGGCACTTATAGCAAGGGCATATACTGAAGTTGACAGCTGCGCAGATATAATAATGGGCGACTTGCAATCTATTGACGCCATCGAAAAGAGCCTTTTCTGTACTATGGCGGAATCTGTGGAAGAGGCATACAGCGCGGGCGATCATGAATTAGCACGCACAAAGGCGGAACAGGCTTACAGGCAATACAAGTATATTACGGAAGAAAA
>Ga0326511_10003877_pt1 | contig 11998 bp, 8 predicted proteins | sample 0_2496_0518_D_FD_203701 | JGI IMG/M metagenome (GOLD analysis project Ga0326511, IMG submission 203701) | Bovine rumen microbial communities from UC Davis, California, United States - 0_2496_0518 | ecosystem: Host-associated > Mammals > Digestive system > Stomach > Rumen | place: USA: California...
GCACCTAGACTTGGCGCTGATAGCCTATGCGCTGTACTTGATTATGACCATAAACGTGAGCATCAATGCCCACTTGAAAGGGGAATTCAGACTGACCTATGCCAAGTTGGGACCCACCGAGTTCCGTTTGGTTGTCATTATTATGAACACTATTCTAATAGCTTTCGAGGGCATACGCAACTGGAGTTTCGCCCTGCCCATCGGAAGCACGGCCTATAGCATGCACCTGCTTGACTGCGTGGCAGTTGTTGTGATAGTGGTGCTCATGCTGATGTTCTTGTTCACTGTTGTGAAAGATGCCAAGGGCTACGCCAAGATAGACCCTAAGAAAAAGCCCGGAACAGGGGGTGCTAAATCTTGACACGATACTCGCGAGGAGTCATGCCCGTGAGCCGATGGAAGAAACGAATGAAGGACGAAGGGGTGGAGAAATGCAATTCGGCGGCCACCTGCTGCACACTGAGGCGGCTGCTCTTGAGGAGGCTTTTGGACGAGAAGAGAAGCAGGCGCGAGACCCAGTCCTGAATGGAGGAGCCGGTGGTTTTGCGCACCACGGTGCTGAGGTATTTGGGGGTGACGTAGAGTTGGCTGGCATAGAAAGATACGTCGTGCTGGGCTTTGTAGTGCTGCAGCAGCAGGACGAAAAAGTCTTTGCTCAGCTGCTCCTGACGCGAAAGGGAACGCACCTTGGTAGTGCCGCGGTTCAACGACTCCAAAATCAGCAGCAGAAGGGTTTGGATGAGGGGCACACTGAGAACCAGGTTGCTCTCGGCCACCTGGGGATAGGTGTGGCGCTGCAGGACGGACAGTATGCGACGGATGTCGCCACACACCTCGTCGGAGAGAAAGATGTCCTGCACCAACACTTTCTCGAGTTCGTTAAAGCTGCCTAGGATGCGGTTTTCGAAATACCCCTTGGTAGGCACAAGAAGCATCTCGTTGCGAGAGCCCAGTTTCAAAAGGTAATCCGAGGTGATGAAGACGACGGTGGCTTCCAGGTCGTCGCTATATTCCATGACGGTGAAAAGCTGCCCAGGAAGGGCAAAGAAAATGCCACCCGGGGAGGTCTTGTGGTGGCTTTGGTTGACCTGGTAGGCCAATGTCCCCCGATTGCAGATGCCTAAAATGAGGCCGCCCACTACAATGGCATTGCCACGCCCGACGATTTCGTCGGAGGCGCCGGCGCGTATGTCGAAAACGCCGATGTCCTTGGTGTCGATATAGCTCATAGGTGCAACTTTATCGGGGAGCCTAGATAATATGGGAAACGGTGTTTGGATGGTTTTATTATATGGAATAGGCGATAATTTTTGAGATGGAGGTGCCGGAACAGTGAGGACTGGGCAGGAGGAAAAAAAATGTCGATTTGAAGCAGAATGGGACAATAACGGAGGAGTTGGCGCGTTATATGTAGACATTTTTAAAATAAAAACGATGTCGTCACTACCCCCAATATTCTTAGACCTGGCTATCATTCTGATTACGGCCGGTGTGATTACTGTGATTTTCAAATGGCTGAAACAGCCCTTGGTATTGGGCTACATTGTGGCCGGCTTTTTTATTGGCCCCTACTTCCCGTGGTTTCCCGCTATCAGCGACGAAAGCAATGTTCACGTATGGAGCGACATCGGCATCGTCTTCCTAATGTTTGCATTGGGTTTAGAGTTTAGCATCAAGAAGTTGAAGAAGGTAGGTTCCACCGGTGCGGTGACAGCCCTGACGGAGCTGGCCGTGATGTTTGTGATAGGCAACACGGTGGGACATATACTGGGGATGCATGAGATGGACTGTATTTTTCTAGGTTGCATGTTGTCGATTTCGTCTACCACGATCATCATAAAGTCGTTTGAGGACTTGAAACTGAAACAGCAGAAATTTACCAGTACGGTGACTGCGGTGTTGGTGGTGGAGGACTTGGTGGCGGTGTTGCTGCTGGTGATTCTATCGACCCTGAGCGTGAGCAAAAGTTTTGACGGGGCACAATTGGGCATGAGCATGGTGAAGCTGGTGTTCTTTCTGATTGTGTGGTTTGCCTTTGGTATCTTTCTCATTCCGTCGTTCCTGCGGTGGATGCGCCGCTGGATGTCGGCGGAAACATTGTGCATTGTGGCCGTTGGACTATGCTTTGGCATGGTGGTCTTTGCCGATTTTGCCGGTTTCTCGACCGCATTGGGAGCCTTTGTCATGGGAGCCATTTTGGCCGAAACTATCGAGGCCGACGTTATCCACCGCATTATCACCCCTATAAAAGATTTGTTTGGGGCGGTGTTTTTTGTGTCGGTGGGCATGTTGGTAAACCCGCAGGTACTGGTCCATCAGTGGTATTATATCTTGGTGATAGCACTGTCGGTGATAGTGTTCAAGTCGTTGAGCGCCACCTTGGGCATTCTCTTGAGCGGAAAGCCATTGAAGGGAGCCATTCAGGGCGGCTTCTGCTTTTGCAATATTGGTGAGTTCAGCTTTATCATTGCGGGTCTAGGCTTGAGTTTCGGAGTTATTAATGAGAAGCTTTACCCTATCATCGTGTCGGTTTCTATCATTACCACTTTCGTCACGCCTTATATGATAAAGGCAGGCACACCTGCATACGAATGGCTTTTCCCAAAGCTGCCCGACAATGTGAAACGACTGCTGGACAAGTACAGCAGTTCGTCGCGCACGGCAGGACACCAAAACAAGCTGACCGCTTTCATTAAGAAGCAGGTGCTGAACATTTTATTCTATAGTGTGATTGTCGCGGCGCTTTCGTTGTTGAGCATGCTGCTGCTGAAACCTTTCCTGAACAACCTCTTTGCCGACCTAGGCATACCGGAGATTTGGGGCAACCTGATTGGGATGACAGCCACACTGCTGGTGCTGGCGCCATTCCTGTGGGCCCTTGCAGTGAAAGGGGTGAACCGGAAGTTGGAAGCCCAGATGCTGGAAATTGGCAGCAAAAGCCAGGTCATAGTGCTGCCTCTGCTGTTGCTACGCTATTTCATAGTACTCACGGCAGTGGGTTGGGTGGTGTCGCATTATGTCCACATAGCGGTGGGTTTGTTGCTGGTGGTGGCCATTGTGGTGGTTATTGCAGTAGTGGCATCGAAACCCGTCATTGCCTTCTACCACCGCATTGAAGACCGATTCGTTACAAACCTTAACTCGCGCCAATCCCAAAATTCCTTTGCCGTACCAGAGGAGCTGGAAAATAGTTTCTATATGGACCGTACTGTGGTGACGCCCTATTCGCCCTGGTCGGGCAAATTTCTGCGCGAGTGCGGCATAAGGAAGGTATACGGAGTAAACGTGGTGAGCATTGAGCGGGCCGGGAAGGTGTATGACCTGCCCGACAAGAAGACACAACTGCTACCGGGCGACCGGGTGACCCTCATCGGCAGCGAGGACCAGGTGTCGAAGGTGCGCAACCAGTTGACGGTGGAGCCTGACATGCTGATTCACGACCACAGCGACCACAATATTAACAACTACACAATGGTGATTCCGAAGGGGCATGCCCTGGTGGGGCGGGCCATTAAGGACGCCAAGCTGATGGTGATGTACAACGCCTTGGTGATTGGCATCAAACGGGGCGAGCAGACGATGTTCAACCCTTCGGGAAACGAGGTGTTCCATGGAGAAGACCTGGTGATGTTCATCTCGCCGCAGAATATTGACGTGGATGAGTTGCTGGACCATTACGAAGAGACACTGACACAATACGAATCAAAACAAGAGCCTCCCAGCATGGCGCCACAACTGGTGCCCCAGGTGTGACGGAGGAGCCATTTTAAGATAATTACCACAAGGAAGATATGAAGCAAAAAATTCTGCTATTGCTACTGATTGCGACAGGATTATCCGCCGCAGCCCAAAACGAGGCAAACGATAAAGGTTTTGAAATCTCGAAGAATTTGGAGATTTTTGCCAATGTGTACAAGAATCTGCATACAAACTATGTGGACGATGTGGATCCGGGGAAAACTATGAAAGTGGCCATTGACGCCATGTTGGCCTCGATGGACCCATACACAAACTATTTTGCCGAGAGCGATATGGAGGACGTGAAAATGCAGGTACTGGGACAATATGGCGGCATTGGAGCCCTGATACACCAGCAGGGCGACAGCGTGTACATAGCCGAGCCATACGAGGGGCTGCCTGCCGACAAGGCCGGAATAAAGATTGGCGACCGCATTGTGGCCGTGGGTGGCGAGAGTACCAAGGGTAAGACTACCGCCGACGTGAGCAGCGCCATGCGCGGACAGGCCGGCACCGACGTCATTTTACGGTTGGAACGCGACGGGAAGGAATACGACGTGACGATTACACGTGGCGAAATCAGGCTGCCCAATGTGCCATACTACGGCATGGTGGAAGGCAATATCGGCTACGTGCGTTTGGACGAATTCACGCAAGACGCTGCCAAGAACGTGCGAGACGCTTTCAGACAGTTGAAACACGAGCACCCCGACATGAAAGGTTTTATTTTAGACCTGCGCAACAATGGCGGCGGCCTCATGAACGAAGCCGTGGATATTGTGAACATTTGGGTGAAAAGCAACGAGTTGGTGGTTGAGACAAAGGGTAAAGTGGCCTCGAAAAACATAAAAAGCCGTACACGCCTTAACCCTGAAGACTTAGATATTCCCTTGGCAGTTCTTATCAACGACAATAGCGCCTCGGCCAGTGAGATTGTCAGCGGAAGCCTACAGGACTTGGACCGTGCTGTGATTATCGGCGAACGTTCATACGGCAAAGGGTTGGTGCAAAACATTCTGCCCATGCCCTATAACAGTCAGATGAAGGTGACCGTGTCGAAATATTTCATCCCCAGCGGCCGCTGCATTCAGGCTATCGATTACAAAAACCGCGACGCAAACGGACGCGCGCTGAAAGTGCCCGACTCGCTCAAAACCGCCTTCAAAACACGCAACGGGCGTACTGTCTACGATGGTTTCGGCATTGAGCCAGACATCGAGGTGCAACACGAGAATAGTTCGCTGCTCTCGGTGGCACTATACAATCGGTTCCATTTCTTCAACTATGCGATGAAATACCACCGCGAACATGCCACAGTTCCACCCGCAGGCGAGTTTAAAATCACGGACGAGATATGGAACGATTTTGTGAGCTACCTCTCGGACAAGACTTACGACTACAAGACCTACACCGAGAATATCATCGCTGACTTGCGTAAGGTGGCTGAGGAAGAGAACTATATGGACAATCTGAAGCAACAGATTGACCAACTGGAGAAGACCTATAAAGATGCTAAGAAAGAGGACCTGAACCGCAACCGCGAGGAAATTAGCGAATTGTTGGCCGACGCCATTCTGCTTCACTATTATTACCGAAAAGGCTGCATAGAGGCGGCGCTCTCTTACGACCCAGACGTAAAAAAGGCCGTGGAAATACTCGGCAACACTACCGAATATAATAAGATATTAGGCAGATAACACCTAGCGAAAGCCTCTGAGAAGGTTTGTGAGGAAATGCGTTCCAGAATTCATCGCACCATATACATTCTGCTGTTGTGCCTCCTGGTCATTTTCATGACCACATCGGTTTTTATGACCAATTTAGTGTGGGTGCTTCTGCTGGCCAACTGGGTGCTCGAATGGAACTGGCGGGAGAAATTCGCTGACTTTAGACATAAATATCTCCTTCAGGCCTTTTTGGTACTATTGGGGGTACACCTGGTCTGGCTTATTGGCACAGAAAACTACATTTACGCCCTTTACGACCTACAGAAAAAAATGCCCCTGTTCCTCTTGCCGCTGGTGATACTTACCACTCCGCCACCTACTCCTAAAGAGGCCATGAACATAGGCATTTGCTATGTTGGTACAGTGCTGGTGGTAACCGGCATGGGACTGGTGAGGTACCTGACCATTGCCGACCTCCCCTATCGCGATATTGTACCCCACATATCTCATATCAGGTTCGGTCTCAACCTATGTCTCTCCCTGTTTGCATTGGTTTGGGCTGCCCTAAAATATCGACGGCCTTGGCTTTACTGCCTTAACCTACTTCTTTCACTGTGGTTCCTTGCCTTCCTACTGATGATTCACTCCTATACGGCTTTCATTATAATAACAGTGACGGCATTGGTACTGCTCATAGCCTATCGAAACCGCATGGAGAAGCATTTGCGAATAGCAGCCTATGCTATTGTAGGGGGAATTCTGATGCTTTCCTTAGGTCTTTGCGGCTACTATTGCTACGACTACTACCATCTTCGTCCCCTATCGACCGAACCCTTAGCCAAGATCACTGCTAACGGAAGACCCTATATGCACTTAAAAGACAGCCTGATTGAAAACGGGAACTTCGTACATAACTATATCTGCGAGGAAGAAATGCGCCAAGAGTGGGCTAAACGTAGCACCTTTCCCTTCGACTCGGTTACCAGCTCGGGGTGGTCAATTTACCCTACCCTTCTGCGCTACCTGAATGGTTTGAACCTTACGAAAGACAGCATCGGCGTGACGCATCTAACCGCAGAAGACATTTCGGCCATTGAGAAAGGCATTGCCAACACCGTGTACATCCAGCCTGGCCCACGCAAGATGGTATACGTGATGTGCTATGAATACGAAAACTACCACTATTACCACAGAGTAAAAGATTTCAGCATGTTGCAACGACTGGAATTGTGGGGCAACGGAGTGAAGGTATTTTTACAACACCCCTGGATGGGAGTGGGCACAGGCGATGTGGTGGACGTCTGTCAGGCACGGCTCAACCAAACCCACTCGGCATTGGCTCACAAAGACATGCACACTCACAATCAGTACCTTAATTTCCTTTTGGCCTTTGGACTAATTGGGTTTGCCATAATAGTTTTTTTCTTTGCCCGTGCAGTCATCCTTTCTGGCAGCTGCCATCGTATACTTTTCACCACATTCCTCTGCATCTTGCTTATCTCCTTTGTGAGCGAGGACACTTTGGAAACCCTTGCCGGAATAGTCTTCACCGCACTTTTCTTCTCGCTGCTCTCTATCCAGAAAAGCAATACTGGAACAGCGCTTCCCAATGAAAAACACAGCAGCGCCCTTCTTGAAAAGAGCTCAGAACTTAGTACTCAGAATTGAACCATGTATCACTATCACACCTTACGTAACGGCATTCGCATCATCTTCCGCCAAAACAACTCATCCGTAGTTTATTCCGGAGTGTATATCAACGTCGGCTCGCGCAACGAAACATCCCCGTCCGAAGAGGGCATCGCCCACTTCATCGAGCACTCCATCTTCAAAGGCACTGAGCACCGCCGCTCCTACCACATTCGCAACCGCATCGACGGCGTGGGTGGCGAACTAGATGCCTTCACCACCAAAGAGGAAACTTGTGTCTACGCCTCGGCTCTCTCTCAACACCTAGAGCGATGCTTAGAACTCTTCAGCGACATACTCTTCCACTCCACTTTTCCTCAGCACGAGATAGAGAAAGAAAAAGACGTGGTCATCGAGGAAATCAACCTCTATAAGGATTCCCCAGCCGAACTTATTTACGACGATTTCGAAGAGATGATTTTCGGAAGCCATCCGCTCGCCCATAACATCTTAGGCAGCAAAAAGAACGTAAAGCACTTCACTTCTGCCCAGCTTTCGGACTTCCTCCACCAGAACTATACGCCCGACCGCATGGTCATATCCGTTGTGGGCAATGTGGAATTCCAAAGGTTAGTGAAACTATGCGAGAAGTATTTCGAAGGTTTCTCCGCCATTCCCAACGCTATTGATTCAGAGCAAAAGGCACCACTCATGCCGACTACAGTGGAATACCGCCACTTTAACACCACCGTCAGCAAACGCACACATCAGATTCACCTTCTCATTGGGTGTCCTGCCCCCACCCTATTCGACGAACGGAAAAATGCCTTCACGCTGCTGAACAACATTCTTGGAGGGCCAGCCATGAATTCCCGGCTCAACGTGTCGGTGCGCGAAAACGAAGGCTTCTGCTACTCCATCGAGTCGCAATACGTACCTTTCACCGATGCTGGTCTTTTCTACATATACGCCGGAGTAGACACCGATGCGGCAGACCGCAGCACACATCTCATTCTAAACGAGCTGCGCCGCCTGCGAGAGACGAAACTCACCCCCCAACAGCTTCACGCTGCTCAAACCCAGCTCATTGGTCAGATGGCCATCACCAACGACAGTGGACTCAACGAAATGCAAAGCATCGGCAAAGCCTACCTCAACTTCGACCATGTAGACACCCTTGAGGAAATGAATCACGACATTCTTTCCGTTACCCCAGAACAACTGCAGAACGTGGCGCAAGACCTTCTTCCTGAGGAAAACTTCAGTTTCCTCTACTACAAATAGTTTTCCGTACGAGCGCGGCCTCAGAACCACATTAATTACACCGCTCGAAGCCAATTCACTCTTTTCCATCACAGTCACAGCATCAAGCCTTGGCATCAAGAGCAGGAGGAGTAAGATTGCTTCTTATTACATTATCATGTGTATTAAGTGAAAAAGGAGGTCAAAACTCCACCACTACGGCGTGTTTCATGGGAGCAGAAGACGAAAGGGTGAGGGCGGTGGCGCTTTTGCCCGTCTTGACGTTGGCCTTGATACTTTTGCCTGCAAGCGTCTTTACGTTTTTCACCGCGAAAGGCAATTCATAAGTGGCCTTCTTAGTAGGTTCTCCCATCAGGCAGATAGCATAGCGGTGCTTGCCGTCCTTGCTTTGGGTGTAGCGGATGCCTCCCTTGCTGTAAGGATAGAGGGGGCGGGTGCTATAGATGGCTCGGCCATTGACATCGAGCCACGCACCAATCTCCTTCATACGGGTCAAAGCCTCCTGCGGAAGTCGGCCTTCGGCATCAGGCCCCACGTTGAGCAACAAGTTGCCGCCCTTAGCCACCACGTCGCAAAGGATATGAATCAGCTGGGTAGTACTCTTATAATGGTCGTTGGGCACGTATGACCAACTGTCGCCCATGGTCATGCAGGTTTCCCAAGGATAGGAAAGCAAACTGTCGGGCACCTCTTTCTCGGGAGTACGGTAATTCTCATAACGGCCACCCACACTGCGGTCCACCACTATGAGGTCGGGGTTGCCTGAGCGGGCAATGCTGACCAATTTGTCCATGTCTACATCCTGCACACGCTGGTAGCAACCCAGCCATGGGCGGGTCTCGTCGTTGATACTCCATTCGGGGCGTACCCAGCCGCCGTCAAGCCACAGGATATCAATATCGCCGTAGTTATGGGTAAGTTCATACACCTGCTTGTGTGTAAACGTTTTATATCTATCCCAACGGTCCGGGTATTCATTTATGTCGTAATTGACGTTTCGGTCTGGCGTAGCCCATTCGTGAGCCCAATAGTCGTCATTGTGCCAGTCAGGCTTTGAAAAATATAAGCCCGTCCAAAAACCGGCAGTTCGGAAAGCGTCCACAATGCCTTTGGTAATGTCGGGCTGGGCATTTCGGCTGTAGGGACATTCAGCGCCCGCGCAGCTGTAGTCGGTCTCATTGCTATTAAACATGCAGAAACCGTCGTGGTGCTTAGTAGTGAAGACCACATATTTCATTCCAGCCTCCTTGGCGGCAGCGGCCATCTGGTCGGGGTGGAACTGCGTTGGGTTAAAGGTGCGGTTGAGGTTGAAATAATCACGTTTATACTGTTCGTAGGAGACACCTTTGCGGTCAATCCAAGGCTCGTTGCAGATGCTCCACGACTCCACAACACCCCACTGCGAATAGATGCCCCAATGCATCAAAAAACCGAATTTAAGGTCCTGCCACTGGTCTATACGGTTGAGAATAACGGGGTCTGTTTCGGGTTCTTCGGCCGACTGTGCCACAGCCGAACCCACAGAAAATAAAACCATTAAGATAGCAAAAAGCGTATTTTTTCTCATAAAGGTAAACATTTAATTTGTTTTGCAAAGATACAACAATAATTTGAAATATCCAAAACCAACTTTTCATAAAATAAAGAAAAAAGCGTATATTTGCACAATAATTAAAAAACAAAAACCATGCGCAAGATATTAATACTCACGATTATGGTGGCCGCTTCGCTGACAATGGCCGCACAAAGCAAATGGCAGTACACCTTCAGTCTCGGCGGCGAATACAAGTCGGGCAATGTCAACACCTTCACTTTTAACAACAAGGGCGGAGTGGAACGCAACGACAGTATCTTGGCCCTCGATGCCAACTATGCCATCGTCTACGGACAGAAGGACCATGTGGAATACGACAAGAGTTTCACCGGCAATCTGACTTTCGACATTTGGCAGTACAGCCGCGTCTCGCCCTTCGTAGCCGGCACCTACTACAACAACAAATACAAGGGTTACGAATACAAACTGAGTTTCCTTGCCGGTGCCAAATACCGCATCTACTTCAACAAGAACTGCGACTACTCCATCAGCGCTGCCTATGTCTACGAATACGTGGACTATTTCACCACCAACACCACCGTGTTAGAGCCACAGGTGAGCCGTGTCTCGCTCCGCTTCAAAATGCGCCATAAAATCACCGACGCTGTTTCTGTCAAGCACACCACTTTCTACATGCCCTCGCTCACCGACCTCCGCAACGACTACATCGTCACCTCTGTCACCTCCCTCTCCACCCAGCTGGGCAAGCACCTCTTCCTGGACCTCAACTTCAACTACGAGTACCACAACCTTGTGCCCGAAAACGTTAAGCAGCAGGACATCATCACATCCGTCACCCTTAAGATGAAATTCTAACCCATCCCCTCATGAAAAGGTTTTTGCTTTCACTCCTACTCGCCAGCCTCCTCTACACTGCTGGCGCTCAAGACTATCACCTCCAGTTCAGTCAAGCCATTGAAAACGGTGACTCTGTCGCTCAGCGTACTACCCTCCAAGAGTGGGCCAAGTTCAATCCCACAGGAGCCGACTACTATATCGATTGGTTCAACTACTATGTCAATCAATCACTTTCACAAACCATTATCCTGACCGCTGACGAGAGCGAAGTAGCCTCCGAATCATTATCCCTTACCGACAGCACAGGCGATATTGCAGGCTTTCTCGGCATGGGCATTCCCACGGTAGAGGCACATAAGGCCGACAGTGCCTTGATGTGGATTGACAAAGGCCTTAAGCAGCACCCTTACCGATTGGACATGTGGATGGGACGCACCCATTTTTTGGGCATGGTGATGCGCTGGGACGACTTTGAGCAAAGCATCGAAGAACTCATCGACCGCTACGCAGCCTCCAAACCCAAGCAATGGACCTATCCGGGCGTGGGACTCTTCGACCGCGATTTATTCTCCCAGGCAGTGCTGGAATACCAACGCACCCTCATCGAAGAAACCGACATGTCGGCCATGGAACAAAGCGACTCGCTAATGCTGCAGCGCATGGCCAACATTGCGCAACGAATGCTTAAGCACTATCCCAAAGACATTTACCAGCTGAACATGATGGCCGTCTACTATAACGCCCTCGGGAACAACCAGGAGTGCCTACGATACCTGCTCAAGGCCGAAAAACAAGACCGCCGCGACTGCACCGTACTCTCCAACATCGCCAACATCTACCACAATTTGGGCAACTACAAGCAGGAACGCAAATATCTGAAGAAAGTGCTCAAATACGGCGATGAGGAGGAACAAGAATACGCCCGCTATTTCCTGCAATCTTTAGACGAACAGGGACTGTAGTCGAAGAAAAAAAACGCTGCTCTGGAAAGAAAAATTTTGCCATGTCAGAAAAAGTGTGTATTTTTGCAAACTCAAAATGAGGCCATAAAGGCATTTTTTGAAAGCAAATAAGTGAATTAAAATAAATAATAACAATCGTTTACGAGCCACTGCTTAAAACGGCTAAACAACCCGAAAAAATGAAAAAAGGAATCCATCCCGAGAACTACAGACTGGTTGTCTTCAAAGACATGTCCAACGACAACATGATCCTCACCAAGAGCTGCGCTGCCACCAAAGAGACCGTCACCTACACCGACGGCAAGGAATACCCCGTGGTGAAATTGGAAATCTCCAATACCTCCCAC
>Ga0326511_10003878_pt1 | contig 11995 bp, 5 predicted proteins | sample 0_2496_0518_D_FD_203701 | JGI IMG/M metagenome (GOLD analysis project Ga0326511, IMG submission 203701) | Bovine rumen microbial communities from UC Davis, California, United States - 0_2496_0518 | ecosystem: Host-associated > Mammals > Digestive system > Stomach > Rumen | place: USA: California...
CCTGTGCCTCATCGTAGATATCGTCAACGCTTTTTCCTTCAGGGTTATAGCAGATTTTCTCCACGTACTCAGCAAGTTTAATAAGTTTCCGTCGGCGAGACAGCTCCTGAATAATTCTTCCATACTCGGCAATTGCCGCCTGCGGTCCCGTAAGTTCAGTAAGACTGGCAATATACTGCGCGCCGCCTACTTCTCGTAATCTGCCCTTTTGCTCTAGTGCCGCAGTAACAACCGTGACATTGAAGTCATCTGATACTTCAGCCCTTAACAGAATTTCCTCATAAACTATCTGATTGGCTTTATTCGCAAAATCATCTGTTTCTAAAATTCCAATTTCTTCTCGTACCCTTTCTAAAAGAGTACCGTCAAGGATCAGGGCGCCCAGGAAATTTTTTTCTGCCTCATATGAATGTGGCAGCGCTTTATACATTTCCAATCCCTGTTCTTTTTTCTGATTATGCTGATTGTTGTTCAGATAAGCCATACTCCAACCTTATGATAAAAGTCAGCTAAATCACCTGCACTTAAAAAATGAAAATCATATAACTTCATGTTATACGATTTTCAACCTTCCTAAGAGTAACTAGAATTAAATCTAGCCGACAAAAAGACGAGCATTTCTGAATACTCTCATCCATGGACTGTCCTCGCCCCAGTCATCTGGATGATAGGAGTTGGCAACAGTCCGCATGACTCTCTCAGGATGAGGCATAAGGATGGTAAATCTACCGTCGCTGTTGGTAACAGAAGTAATTCCATGAGGAGAGCCATTAGGATTCAAAGGATAACTTTCCGTAACTTCACCGTTATGATCAATATAACGCATAGCAATTAGTCCTGATTTCTCAAGATTTTCTAAATGCCTTTCATCCTTAAACTCGGCACGTCCCTCACCATGTGATACCACAATCGGCATTTTGGATCCTTCCATTCCCAAAAACAGCACTGATGGACTGCTGACGATTTCCACCTCTACAAAACGTGCCTCAAAACGTTCCGAGAGATTTGAAACAAATCGAGGCCAGTTTTCCGCACCTGGAATGAGGCTTTGCAGCGCAGACATCATCTGACAGCCGTTACATACTCCCAAAGCAAAGGTATCATTGCGGTTAAAGAACTTAGAGAACTCATCGGCAAGATGCGAATTAAAGAGTATAGATTTGGCCCAGCCTTCGCCTGCACCTAACACATCACCATAGGAGAACCCTCCACAGGCGGCAAAACCTTTAAAGTCACAAAGCGTAAGCTTACCACTTATAAGATCCGTCATATGCACATCAATACAGTTAAATCCGGCCCTATCAAAGGCTGCGGCCATTTCAGACTGCGAATTAACGCCCTGTTCACGCAGAATGGCCACCTTAGGTGCGGCCCCCTTGCTGATAAACGGAGCCGCCACATCCTCTTTAATATCGAAAGTAAGTTTAGCAAACAATCCGCGATCATTATTCTCATCCTTAGCCAAATACTCCTGTTTGGCACAGTCTGGATTATCACGCAGTGACTGCATGGCATAAGTGGTTTCAGCCCAGACACTTCTTAGATATTTACGCGGCTCATTTAAAACATCTGAGCCATCACGAGTAAAGACAATCCTGTCATCATCACGAAGGCTTCCGATTTCAAAAATACAGTTGGCAAGTCCATGACCTGACAGAATATTCATCACGGTCTCGGCATTCTCAGTCAAAACCTGCATCACTACACCGACTTCTTCTGAAAACATGGTTTCAAGATTGCTTCCACCAAGATTATCAAGGCGCACACTGACACCGGTATGTCCGGCAAATGCCATTTCGCAAACGGCAGCAAAGAGACCGCCATCAGAAATGTCATGATAGGCTAAAAGCAGGTTTTTACGATTGAGGAACTGTACCGCATCAAACAGACCCTTCAAACGAACTGGATGATCAAGATCAGGACAGACCGCGCCCAATTGTCTGTATACCTGTGCTAGGGCCGAACCGCCCAAACGATTCTGTCTCTCACCTAAGGTTATATAGATCAGGGTGGTATGTCCTTTATCCGTGCGTAATTGTGGTGTCAGAGTCTTTCTGATATCTTCAACTCTGGCAAAGGCTGAAACCACCAATGATAAAGGTGCCGTTACCGATTTAGTCTGACCATGGTCATCCCAGGTGGTCTTCATGGACATTGAATCCTTACCCACTGGCACCGTAATACCAAGTTCCGGGCAGATTTCCATACCAACAGTCTTTACAGCCTCAAAAAGACCTGCATCCTCACCAGGATGTCCACTTGGAGACATCCAGTTGGCTGAAAGTTTAACTCTGTTGATTTCCCCGATATCTGCCGCTGCAATATTAGTAATCGCCTCGGCCACAGCCATTCTTGCCGAGGCCCCGTGATTGATAAGGGCCAAAGGAGCCTTTTCTCCAATAGCACCAGCCTCACCATAGTACGTATCGTAAGAAGCGGCGGTCACTGCCACATCTGATACCGGTACCTGCCATGGTCCGACCATCTGGTCCCTTGCTACAAGTCCGGTGACAGAACGATCCCCTATGGTAATAAGAAAAGTCTTTTCAGCAACAGTAGGTAATCTTAGGACTCTTAAAGCGGCATCCTTGACATTGATCCCCTCAAGATTTAACTGACAAAATTCAGCCTTGCCGGAAGTCACCATCTTGTGCATGCGCGGAGGTTTGCCTAAAAGCACTTCAAGTGGCAAATCAATAGGACGATTCCCAAAATAAGGATCTTCTAATACGACTCTACGTTCCCGAGTTGCAACGCCAATTACTGCATACTGAGCACGCTCACGTTTGCAGAAGGCTTCAAAAATATCAAACTTATCCTCAGCCACAGCCAGCACATAACGTTCCTGAGATTCATTGCACCAGATCTGCAGTGGAGTCATACCAGGTTCATCATTTGGGATCTTGCGCAGATCAAAATATCCACCTACCCCGCCATCTGCCACCAGTTCTGGCATGGCATTAGAAAGCCCGCCGGCTCCCACATCATGAATAAACATGATGGGGTTGTTCTTACCCAATTCCCAGCAGGCATCAATTACTTCCTGACAGCGACGCTGCATTTCAGGGTTACCTCTCTGCACGGAGGCAAAATCAAGATCTTCCTTAGAGGCACCAGAATTCATGGAAGAGGCGGCGCCACCGCCTAAACCGATATTCATGGCAGGCCCGCCTAAAACAATAAGTTTGGCACCAGGTTCAATATGATCTTTTTGAATGTGTTCTTTGCGGATATTGCCCCATCCGCCAGCCAGCATAATAGGCTTGTGATAGCCTCGAACCTCCTTACCGTTAAAACTCTCTACTTCCTCTTCATAGGTTCTAAAATAACCACTAAGATTAGGGCGCCCAAATTCATTATTAAAACTTGCGGCACCTAATGGAGCCTCAAGCATAATCTGCAGCGCCGAGGCCAGACGTGAAGGACGACCAAAATCATGTTCCCATGGCTGTACAAATCCTGGAATACGTAGATTTGAAACACTAAAACCGCATAAACCAGCCTTTGGTTTAGAACCGATACCTGTGGCCCCCTCATCACGGATCTCTCCGCCAGAGCCAGTGGCAGCACCAGGAAATGGAGAAATAGCAGTAGGATGATTATGAGTTTCAACTTTCATAAGAATAGGCATATCTTCCTGATGATAAGACCATTCATGATTCTGATTTGGAAAGAATCTGCCTGCCTTTGATCCTTCCATAACCGCAGCATTATCCTTATAGGCTGAGAGTATGTAATCTGGAGTAGCATTTAAGGTATTTCTTATCATACCAAAAAGGGATTTATCCTCTTTTTTTCCGTCAATTTCCCATTCAGCATTGAATACCTTGTGACGACAGTGCTCAGAATTCATCTGCGCAAACATGTAAAGTTCAATATCAGTAGGATCTCGTCCAATAACCTTGAAACTCTCTAAAAGATATTCCATTTCAGACTCGGATAAAGCCAAGCCAAGTTCCACATTAGCATCTTTTAGGGCATTCATTCCATCACGGGTTAGCGCTATAGTCTTAAAAGGCTTAGGCTCCTGTTTTTCAAATATTTTGGCAGCATCTTCTATAGAGAAAAATACCGATTCCATCATTCTGTCGGAAATCAAAGCACAGATAACATCTTTTTCCTGCTCATCAAAAGTTCCTTCAGACTTTTTTAAATAATAGGCAATACCACGCTCAATTCTATGAATTTTTTCCAAACCGCAGTTATGAGCAATGTTAGTAGCCTTCGTAGCCCAAGGGGAAATGGTACCTACTCTTGGAATAACAAAAAACAGTTCTCCCTCATTCCTGGCAAAAACTTTAGTTGGTCCGTAACTTAAAATCTTTGAAAGCACCTTATTCTCGTCATCAGTTAACTTTGACTTCAAATCCATCAAATGAACGTAATGAGTTGTAATTGAAGCAATACTGATATTTTCATTTTGCAAAGCTGATTTTATTTTTTCGAGTCTGAAATTGGAGAGTGCAGAAGAACCTAAAATGATATCCATCAGAATATTCCTAGTATAAAAGAAATAACAGAAGTGTTAAAAAGCCATATATTCTATAGCGTAATTGAGCAGTATTTTACCATAATAATCTCTATAAACTGATTTTAAATAAAGAGAATAGATTTAAGAATGTTACTGTCCACAGCATTTAAGAGAATTAGCTTACGGCGCCTAATTGTCATTAAAAATCAGGATCCTTTAAATACGCGGTCCTATCCATCAAGTGGCCACTATGTTGGTGCGGTGTGGCCACTTATCTGGCGGTAAACAATCCACATAATAGGCATTCTTTTCAATAATGGTTCTAAAATTCTCACGGCCTTGTAGGAACAATAAATCCTTCTGATCTCTTGCTCCCACACAAAACTAATTATCTGTATTCTAGCACAACATAATATCTACCATGATTATTCAATAAAGAGAGGCTACAAGACAGCTCACAAAAAAAGATCTGTTACAAAGTTTATACAAAAACGCTATTAGAGAGACTATAGCATTGGTATCGGTTAAAAACGTCCTGCAAGTCGAACTCCCTAGGCAATCTTGCTAGCTAAGACTTCTGAAAATGTCAGATTTCTAACCATAATTTACATAAACATAAATCTTTTAACTCTTTACTTTAAATGGGTGTTTTATATATGATGTACTTTTAATTAGAGTCTTTAACATATTAGAAAAATAAGAAGGAAATAATGAAAAAATCAGGAAGACTTTTACACAACAGTACCGCACAAAGACGCTCAAGATTGCGCAAGACCTATCTCAAAAATACCCGTGCAAGACGCCAAGCCCGTCAAGAGGTCTTTTTTATTCAGGAGAAAAACAATCGCTAAGTAACTTAAATCACCATGAGGTATTTTTTGAACATAAGCACATGGTGATGACCTTACTTTTCTTAAACATATTACCCATCCTTCCCAAATTTTAAAATAGGCACTGTTCTTGCATATTTAGTAAAAAATTGTTTCCTGGCAAAAATTTGCCGGTTCCATCATATAAAAGATGCAAGGAGAGATGTATGTATGGCCGTAATCTAAAAGCCTACCAGAAAACCAATGTCAATGCTGAGCTAGCGGTAGCCGATCCATATTATGTAACCAAGCTTCTGTATCAGGGCCTTTACGAAAGAATTGCTCAGGCCAAAGGAGCAATTGAACGTGGAGATTTAGCCCTTAAAGCAAAAAAACTGTCCTCCGCTACAGCAATTTTAGAAAATCTTCGGAGCACACTCGATTTTTCACAAAGTAAATCTATTGCTCAAAGTCTTTTTGACATATACTCATATATGTTAGATCAACTTACAGAAGCGTCAATTAAGTTAATCACGCAACCGCTTGATAATGCTCTGCGTGCCTTTATGCCAATCAAAAAAGCCTGGGATTCCATCCCGTACGAAGCCCAGAAAGAGGCACAGTCGAGGCGAACCCAAGAACAGCTGGATATTGATCTTAATAATGACGCCCATATTGCCAAAGGCTTTATTTAAGATAAATGAAGATGTAAATTATGACGCTGCAGGAAATCATCACTAAAATAACCGAGGCTGAAGCATCGATTTCTAAAGAAATGGAGAACGATAATCTTGATTTGGCTCAGGATTACGTTAACTATACTCACACCTTACTTGAAGAATTAGTAAACCTCATGCCCACACTTTCTGAAGAAGATAGAATTGAGGCTAGAGAGTTTTCCCAAGCCTACAGCGAACACATAAAAAGTCAGCTTAAGGTGCTCTCAGACGAAAAACAACATGTAGAACAGGAGTATCGTCAGTTTAAACAAAAGCATAACGTATCCAATCGCTATGCCAAAATAAAAAAAATGATGGCGTCTTTTTAAATACCAAAATATTCTTCAAAAAAAAGCGGTGCATTATGTCTGAAAATATGAATTCACATGATTATTCAGCAAGCAATCAGGATTTGTTACTGGGAATCGACTGTGCACAAAAAATTCTTGATAACTACAAAAATAACAGTGAATTACAGACATGGCTCAATAATTTTTTATCTGAAAGATTTACTAATAACCTAAAAGCCTTCCAGCAATATTTTCCCAATCTTGCAAAAGAAATAGAAAACTATACTCCGACAAGACCGTTTGATTTCTTTTGTGATGAAAATGGTATTACCAATCTAATTTTTTTAGACAACAACGATATTTTGTATAAATGCTCAAATCCCATCTTGTTTTGTCAAAAACAGGCCGAAAACGTCATAAATTCCCAAAAAGTAGGATCCAGACCCTATCTTCCTATAAATGATCCCTATGGACAAATATATTTTAAATATGTAAATGCAATGGCTGAAGCCACTCAGGAATTTAAGTATCAACACTCAAACTTGTCAGAACAAAAAACAAGCCCAACCTTTCTTTTTTTAGGAGTTGGGCTTGGATATCAGATTGCAGAACTATGTGAAAAAATTGAAGTTTTAAATTTATTCATAGTAGAACCATGTTTTGACCTGTTCTATGCCTCAATTTTTACTTTCGATTGGGAAAATTTTATAAATTACACCATAGATAGTAATTTAAGAATAAATTTCATTTTAGGTAATGATACAGATTATCTTGCTCCACTTTTAACAAGATATTTTACCCAGCATGGTAAGTTTTTGTCATCATCTTTACAGCTACTTATTCATTATAAAACAGAATCAACCGCAAAATTAGAAAAAACCATATACGACAACTACTACAATAATATAGCTGCCTTAGGATTTTTTGATGATCTTGTTTTTGGTATAAGCCATTCATATCAAGCAATTGTTAACCAAAAAAATTTTATAACAAAAATTCCATTAAGCAAAAAATTTGAAAGTTATCCAGTTTTTATTGTTGGCTCTGGACCATCCATAGATAACGACATCGCTTTTATAAGAAAGAATCAAGATAAAGCTCTAATAATAGCCTGTGGCACCGGTCTTGACACACTGTATCACGCAGGGATTCAGGCTGACTTTTATGCCAATACAGAAAGAACTTGCGATATATCGCAAGCACTAGAGGCAATACCAAGCCTAGATTATTTAAATCAAGTAATCCTTCTTTGTTCAGAAGTTTGCCATCCATATACACACAAATTTTTTAAAAATAGTGCTATTTTTTGCAAGGCAAATGAACCTCTGATTTCATCCTTAAGAAACATTGTTCCAGAATTTGACCAAATTCAACCTATAGAATATATGAACCCTCTGGTAGGAAACATGGGAGTTGCCAGTGCGGCTTATCTAGGATTTAAAAAAATATACTTATTTGGCTTAGATAATGGAAAAAAACAAGGCTGCAGTCACATACACTCACAATTCGCCTCTCTGTATCAAAATAGAGGTGCGGATGATACTGCAGGGAACTACATTATAACTACAACAGTTGACGCAAATTTTGGTGGTTTATGTGAAACCAACAGTGAATATATGTTTTCAATTGAACATATAAACAAAGTTCTGCTTCACTTTAAACAAAAATCTTCAGATTTTACATGTTTCAATTGTTCTGATGGAGCCCTAATAAGTGAGGCAGAACCATTATATAGTCATACCTTAGATTCAATGTTCAGTTGCTTACCAATGATAGACAAAGAAGTATTTAAACAAGATTTCATCAGAGAAAAAACAAAAGTATTGGCATTGAAAGAGAATCAGACAAAATACATAATAAACCATGAAATCTACAACTCCATTACTAATAACATCATAAAGAAACTAGGACAGGAATTATCTTCTAGGATTCAAGTCATTGCGTTAATGGAAGAAATTTCAGAATTACTTTATTTAGAGAACCAAATTACAGAAAAAAAATTATGTACTGAGTGTATCAACTCATCTCTACAGAAAATGTTTACAATGGTTGTATCAACGCTTTATTCACAGAAAGACACGAAGTTATGCCTAAACAACGCTCGTAAACTATTTTTTATAATGATTGAATTTCTAAAAGAATCTCAAGAAATTTTTGCATTACTTCCAAATTATGTTATGGAAGAACATAGATCATATTTTAAGAATGGCAAAGTGGGTCGTGATTTTGGAAAATACAAAGCACCTTCTTTTCCTCCCAAAAATAATCTTATAAAAAACAAATATGATGATCCGCAGCAGAAATTCCGTAAACTCTATGAATAAACTATGAAAAATTCCCTAAACGAAGTATTAACAGACGAAAATGTAATTAAACTAGAAACGGTTAAACCTTTTCTAAATAATAAAGAACTGCAAGACAACTTATCTGCTTTTTTGTTAAACCGCTTTGATGAAAATATCAAATCGTTTGAAAAGTATTTACCAGATATATTCCAAAAATTCGTAAACTATCTTCCAGTCCGCAAGTTTAAATTCTTTTGCACTGACAATGGTATTCCTAATCTTGTTTTTGCTGATAATAATGAAATCTTATATAAATATATCGATCCTATACTCTTCTGCAAAATTCAGGTTGAAACCTGGCTTAAAACTAAGGTAAATCAGATTTACTTTACAGAAGAAGAGGATTTGTACGGCCAATTTACTCTTAAATACAATAATCCTATAGCAAAACTGGTTTCGGCATTAAAACAGCAGACAGATACACCAAGTATACAGGAGTGTCAGGCACTTCCATTTACGACAGTGTTTGGGATTGGTCTTGGTTACCCTCTTGCAGAAATTTTAGAAAAAATAGAAATTGATAACCTGTTAATATTTGAACCCAATTGTGATTTATTTTATGCATCTATTTATGCCTTTGATTGGAAGAATCTTTTGGAATATTCTTTTGAGAATAATAAAAGCATAAATATTTTTACGGGGTTTCAGATAAATTCTTTTCATCAAGTTTTAGATGATTTTTTTAGGGTATGGGGAAACTTTCAAATCGGATGTTTTGCAACGTATATTCATTACCAATCACATGAAATTAAAAACATTTTGGACTTATTCAACCAAAAAATAAAGATCATCAACTTTTCTACTGGTTTTTTTGACGATATTTTGTTTGGTCTCTCACATACTTGTAATACGCTTTTAAACAAAAGAAAATTCGTTAAAAATGCTTCTTTGCCCCAAAAATATAAAAATTACCCTATTTTCATCATTGGTTCTGGCCCTTCTTTAGATAAGGATCTTCCCTTTCTCAGAAAAAACCAGGATAAGGCTCTGATTGTAGCGTGTGGAACCGCAATAGACTCACTTTACCATGCAGGAATTCATCCTGATTTCTATGCCAACACTGAAAGAGTACCTGAAATAGTACAGGCCTTATCTGTAATTAATGATGAAAACTTCTTTGATGATATTTTTATCATGTGTACTAATGTTACCCATCCGAATCTATTATCGAAATTTAAACAACATGCGATTTTTGGAAAAGTTGACGAACCATATTACATGAGATTATGTGAGTTTCTTAATGACTTTGTAAGAATTCAATATGCTCAGCTCATGTCACCCCTAGTTGGCAATATGGGAGTCTCAGGAATTCTTCATTTAGGATTTGAAAACTTATACCTTTTCGGTCTTGATAATGGTAAAAAACAGGGACAGCAAAAATTACACTCACAGAATACCGTCTTATATAATCAGATTGGGCATAAAGAAACAACTGATTACAACGAACTAAACCACCTTGTCCCTGGAAACTTTGGCGATATGTGTCAATCTGGAGTGCTATACGATGAATCTCGGGAATCAATAAGTTATCTCTTAAGAAAGTTTCAGGATAAAAACTCTGAGATTCGCTGCTATAACTGTTCAGATGGTGCCTTTATACAGCATACTCTGCCTTTACACTCTAGCGATGTTGCCGATGACTTTGATGCAAAAGAGCAATTAGACAAAAAAGATTTTTTTAACTACCTGACAAATGTTAGATCTTTTTATCTCAAAGTAAATGAACAAACCGTAAATAACATTTTCAAAACTCAAACATTTAAAAAAATCTGTAATGAAATTAAAGAAAAGTTTTCTTTTTCGTATTCGACCAAAAAAGAATGTCTTGTTAACATCTATGTATTACAAAAGTTTTTAGTAACGACTTGTGAAAACAAAGAAAATGAGTTTTATGTGACTCTAATTATGGGCAATATACAAATGACCTTAATCTCAATAATAAATTTGCTATATTTAGAAAAAAATGAAATCCAATGTTTAAAAAAAATCAAAAAGATTATTGAGATATTTAATGATTTTCTTACAGAAGCTCCTGATATTTTTGACTGTATTCCAAATTATATAATGGGAAGACACAGAGATTTTTTTAAAAATGGAAAACTCGGAAAGGATATGCCTCACTGCAAGGCACCGCTGTTACCCCTTGAGCCATCAATTTTAAAAAACAAGTTTGATGATCCTGTAAAACATTTTGTCAAAAGATATGATTAGATAGCAACTTTACTTACCAGAGACGTCAATGTCAGACAATACAATAAATAGCCAAGAAAACTCATTATTAAGCGCAGATGATTTTGAGCAATTTAAACATAATACCTCCTTGCAAAAATATCTGTCGGAAATGTTACAAAAGCGCTTTGAGACAAATCTAGCCGCATTTGCACACTACTATCCTGAAATTTCAGAAAAATTTAAAAATTATGTATCGAAAAGGCCTTTTGAATTCTTCTGTACTGATAATGGTATCCCTAATGTTATTTTTTTAGACAACGGCAAAGTAATAAGTCAAAATTCCGATCCTATAGCCCACTGTAAAAATAAAGTAATCAATATTTTAAAGAATGAAAATCTCCACAACATTAATGTAAAAAATGAAAAAGATCCCTATGGTCAGATCCACTATAAATACATTAGTGCATGCTTAAACATAACAAAAGAATCAACTAAAGATACTCCCCAAAAACTATGTCAGCAAAAATATGTTCTAACCTGCATCTGTTTAGGTGTTGGGCTTGGTTACAGTCTTGCAGAATTATACGAGAGACTTACCCCGCAAAATCTCCTACTTATTGAACCAGATACAGATTTATTTTACACTTCACTGTTTACATTTGACTGGAATAATCTTTTAACTTATATCTTTGAAAACAGTTTACATATAGAAATTTTCTTTGAGAATGAATGGAATGAATTGTATGAACATTTATTCCTATATTTTAGTCAGCATGGACAATTTCTTCTTTATTCTTATTTCATTTTTCAAAACTCAGAGCATGAAAGATATACTGAATTAAAGAATAGTATTGATAAAAACTGGCTTTCTTTAAGAACTGGTGGTTTTTTTGATGATAGCCTATTTGGCGTGAGTCATGCCTGCAATGCAATTTTAAAACAAAAGAAATTTGTTAAAAAAGATGTTAATTTGGATAACTATAAAAATTATCCCGTCTTTATAGTTGGCTCAGGACCATCTTTTGACAATGATCTTCACTTCATAAGAAAAAATCAGGACAAGGCGATAATTGTAGCATGTGGAACTGCTATTGACGTTTTATATCATGCAGGCATAAAACCAGATATATATGCTAATACAGAAAGAACCCCCGAAATTACACAGGCATTATCAGCCATTCCCGATAAA
>Ga0326511_10003879_pt1 | contig 11995 bp, 17 predicted proteins | sample 0_2496_0518_D_FD_203701 | JGI IMG/M metagenome (GOLD analysis project Ga0326511, IMG submission 203701) | Bovine rumen microbial communities from UC Davis, California, United States - 0_2496_0518 | ecosystem: Host-associated > Mammals > Digestive system > Stomach > Rumen | place: USA...
TTTAGAAATCATCGTGATATAGACGTAAAGAAAAAATTGAGTAAATACCCGTTTACTTATTTTTGTATAAGAGGAAATCATGAAATGCGGGCATCCGCCTGTATAAACGAAGATCCAGCTCTTTGGACAACCGATGTAGAAACTTTTAAAGGACCAGTCTGGATTGAGAAAAGATTCCCAAATATAATATATGCAATTGACTGTCCTTGTATATATTATTTTATTGAAGGATATAAAACTCTAATCATTCCAGGTGCTTATTCTGTAGATAAATATCATAGACTCAGAAATGGTTGGAGCTGGTTCGAAGATGAACAACTAAGTCCCGCGGAAATGACACTGGGTAGAAAACTCATTGAGCTGAATCCCGCAGTTGATCTAGTTCTTTCGCACACTTGTCCATCTATCTACATTCCAACTGATTTATTCCTTCCTATGGTAGATCAATCTACAGTTGATAATACCATGGAACGTTATCTTGGAGAAATTGAATATAAATTGGATTATAAATATTGGCTCTGGGGTCATTATCATGCTTTCCGCAGATATCCAGTGGGAGAAGACGGTAGACAACGGATTATGCTTTCCGCAGGCCAAGAAATGATTTTATGGGATGATATTATTAATAATGAATGTAAAATATATTAAAAGGAGAATAAAATATGTTTGATATAATAATTCCAGAATTGCTTAGAGGTAACCAGTTATCTTTTTTTATTGATGAGAAGTGTTCACCTGTTAAATTTACTAAAGTTGAGATGCTCGCGTCCAATAAGGTAATGCGCTTTACGTTTAACACAGGTAGCGTAATTAAAACGGTTTGTAAAGAGGGCGATACTTTTTCAATCAAGACCGCTTGTTATGTTGCTCTTGCTAAATATTTGTCTTATAAATCTTTGACTCCTGAAGGTATTTCTGCTTTTGCTGAGGAACTTAGATATTATAAGCAGGCCAATAAGATTGTTGAGGCTGGTATTAAGACTTACGAGAGATCAGTCAAAGAAGCGGAGAAACGCGCTGCCGCAGAAAAAGAGGTTAAGCTGATTAAAGAACGGCAGCGCGCCAAGAAGATCCGCTATAAAGAAAGAAAAAAAGCAAAAAATGCAAAATAAATTATTTTTAATCAACCGTTAAATGTTTAACGGTTGATTTTTTTAAAAAAATTTATTATAATATATTTATCAAAAGAAAAGAAAGAAGGTACTCCACATGGTACGATTTACACGCAGAAAAGACAAATTTCCTTGTAGAATTGCGGGCGGTTGTCCCGCAGAAGACTGGATCGAAGAAGTCTCAGGCGTTCCAAATTATCATTGGAATGAAGGAGCCTGTGATAATTGCCCCTTTGAAAAGTATTTAACCCGTCTTGCGGAATATGAAGATGAAGCAGAAAATATGGAGGATGATAGAAAATGAAAATAGAAATAAACGTTTTTTATCCATGGTCTGGTGTTGAAGATGATAAGGTGACTATTGAAGTATCAGATGACATTCCTGACTGGGAAATAGATAATATATGTTTTGATTATGCGGTTGACGCTATATTTGACCGTGGTGTATCATGGGATTATAAAGAGGTAAAATAACATGCAAATGTTTTTTAAAAATGATAAATGTATTGTTGATGTATATCAATTTTTTGATAATAAAACCGCACTTATTTTTAGTCCTCGAACAGCAGGACGTCAGAATGGAAACGGTTGGATTTGTATATCTGTAAAATATCTTATCCCCTTAGAATATTATAATGAGCATAAAGACAATTATTTTATGTCTAAATCTGAAAGAAATAAAATTAAAGAAAGACTTACTCTTACCAAAGCTGAATGGACTTGTACAGATGGCGTATCTTATAACTCTTGTGATGATGCTATTAAACATGAAATGGAGGTAATGCAAAATGCTGAATAAAGATAACGTTCGTGAGCTTGCTTATGTCGTTACAATTGATGATATAACCCCTATCGAAGGATACGATAGAGTAGAACTTGCTCACGTAAGTGGATGGACTGTCGTCGTTGGAAAGGGTGAATTCCATAAAGGAGATCCCGCAATTTACTTCGAGATTGATTCCAAACTTCCTGAAGTAGAACCTTTTATTAACATGGAGTTCCTTGCTAAGAAGAAATATAAAGTTAAAACACAGCGTATGTGCAAATGCATAAGCCAGGGGCTGCTTATGTCTGCTGCAAACTTTGGGTGGGAAATACTCGTAGGACCTGTCGAAAAAGGAAAAAACGAAGTTATTGTTGATAACAAAGGAGACTCTCATTCTCCTAATGATGAATCTCGCTTCCTAACTAAACAGCTGGGTGTAACCTACAATGAGCCTGAAGATAATGCGCGGAAAGCTGCTTCCGCAGACAAATACAAAAAAATGGCTCAGCGTAATGGAAAACTATTCTCTAAACAGCCTTTTCGCTGGCTTATGAGAAGACCGTGGGGCCGCAAACTCCTCTTCGTATTCTTCGGAAAGAAAAAGGATAAAAGAGGTTGGCCTTCGTGGGTTGTGAAAACCGATGAAGAACGTGTTCAGAACATGCCATGGATTCTTAAAGATAAAAACGAATGGATTGCCACCGAGAAAATCGACGGAACTTCTACTACCTTTACCATAAAAAGAGGAAAAGGTTTTAAAAAGAACGATTTTTACATCTGTTCCCGCAATGTGGTCTTTGACAAACCCGATAAAAAATGTTTCTATGAAACAAATGTATATACTGAAATGGCTGAAAAATATCATATGGAAGAAGTCCTGACTCAGCTTCTTAAAGATTTTCCTGAGGCAGAATGGATTACTATTCAGGGAGAAACTTTTGGAAAAGGTATTCAAAAAAGAGAATATAGCCTAGAAATACACGATTTTCGAGCTTTTAATTTAATTATGTCTAATACAGGACGTTGGAACACTATTGAAATGATGAAGATCCTTGGAAAATATGGAGTTCCTTCTGTCCCTATTTTAGATGAACATTTTATTCTTCCTGATACTGTAGATGAACTTCTTAATTATGCAACAGGAAATTCTATTATTGATGAAAAAATGAGAGAAGGCGTAGTCTTCCGTTACAAAGACGGAACTAAATCCTTTAAAGCCGTAAGTAATGAATTCCTTCTCAAATACCATCAATAAATAATAAATAAGACGCTTTAAAGCGTCTTATTTTATTTTTTCAAAATTTTATGATATAATTATATTATAAAAAATAAAAATAAGAAAAGAGGTATGCCTTATGTCCAGAAAAACAAAAGATGTACGAAACTTGTTCCTTAGTAACTTTTACTGCACTTCTTGCGGATTAAAGGGTCTCCCCGCCTTTAGACAGGCAGGTAAGGAACGAGAACCTGGACATCTTAAAAAAATGTTTTGCTTAAATTGCCAGAAAGAAACTAACATGGCAGAAATCAGACCTTATGGAAAATATAATCTGGATGATTTTTGGATAGAATATCAGTACGGAAACTTTGATAAGGATGGCAATAGAAAAGAACCCTGGGGACCTTTTGTTTCAAAAATTAAATATGGAGACTTATCATGAAAAATACATTATATATTATGTGCGGCATTCCTGGATCGGGAAAAAGTACCTTTGCAAAAACATACTTTCCTAATGCTACATACGTATCAAGAGACGAAGTAAGATATAGCATGGTAGCAGAAAACGAGGAATATTTCTCAAAAGAAGATCAAGTATTTAGCGAATTTGTGAATAAAATAAATAAAGAGTTGCGGGGGTCGGCTGATGTAATCGCAGACGCAACTCACTTGAATCCTCAGTCTAGGGCTAAATTACTCTCTAGGCTAAAGATTAATAAAAATTATACCCAGGTCATTGCAGTCGTTATGCGGACGCCGCTTAATGTCTGTCTTGAACGAAATGAAACTAGACGAGGGACTAGAGCCTATGTTCCGCCCTCTGTTATCAGACGCATGTACAACTCATTTAAAATGCCAACTACTGAAGAATATCATGGCATGATTGACACTGTTCGTACTATCACACTAAGGAGGTGACAACATATGGATTTTTTTACGAGTGATCCTCACATTGGGCATGACAAAGATTTTGTTTGGCAAGCCCGCGGTTTTAATTCAATTGAAGAACATGACAGTCAGATTATTCTTAACTGGAATGAAATAGTTGCGCCAGAAGATACAGTTTATATTCTAGGCGATCTTTGTATGGGTGGAAATGAACCTGAATGGGATAGAATTTATAAAGTTCTCAATGGAACCAAAAAATTTGTTCATGGAAACCATGATACCGTTGCAAAGATTGATCGTTATGTGAATGAATATAATATGGAAGATCTTGGTCTTGCCGCTCTTTATCAGTATAGCAAGAAAAGGAAATTTTATCTTTCTCATTATCCTACTTTTGTAAATAATCATAAGGAAGAAAAATTCTTCTGGTGTCTTGCCGGCCATACGCACAGTAAAGATACGTTCCAGTTTGGAGAACACTGTGTGTATAACGTAGCTATGGATGCTCATAATTGCACACCAATTTCCATTGACACTATTCTAAAAGAAATTAAAGAATATAGGGAGGCTTTATAATGAAATTTTTATACGGAGATTATAATTTTAATACAGGTAAATCTACTGTTACTCTTGCGGATCGTTATGGTAGATATACAGGATACGCTAAACTTCATCCTGATGATAAAGACAATGAAAGTCATTATATGGGATGCAATATTGCAGAAAAACGAGCCTTAATTAAAGGTTTAAAAAATAGGCGCCGCCGCACAAAGATTAAACTTAATGCAATTGAAAATGTTACCAATGAAATACAGATGAACGTATTCCCAAAAGAAGAACATAAAGAGATTAAAAAGATCTTATACTCTAAAATCAAAGACTATTCTAAACAAATCAAACGTATTGATGAACTTATTGAAGAAGTTGAAAATAGCATTAAAGAAAGAATTTAGATGAGAGAAAAAATCCTTAATAAAGGACAAAAAAAGTAAAAACAAATACCTCCTTTTTCATAATATATATCTTGAAAAAGGAGGTATAATATTATGAATAAGAAATGGTTAAAAGCCGCTGGTATTCGTGCATTAAAAACCGTTGCTCAAACTGCTGTAGCAACTATTGGTTCCAGCGCAGTACTTTCCGCAGTAGATTGGAAAGTTGTTCTTTCCGCCTCTATTTTATCAGGAATCTTATCCTTACTTACAAGTGTGGCGGGATTGCCTGAAGTAGATAAGGACTAATACAAATAACGGGGAATTTCCCCGTTATTTTTTTTAAGGAGGTATAGATTATGTTAAAAGGTATAGATATTTCTTACTGGCAAGGTAATATAGACTTTAATCGAGTCAAACAAAGCGGAATCCAATTTATTATTCTAAGAGAAGGTTACGCCCTTGTTCCAGATAAAAAATTTTTTGAATATGTAAAACAAATTAAAGCAGTAAATATTCCAATTCATGGTGTTTATCACTTTTGTTATTCAACAAACACAACAGAAGCTCTTCAATAGGCTAAATCCTGTTTAAAGAATGTAAAAAAGGCGGGATTAAGTAAAGAAAATACTATTATATTCTTTGACTTTGAATATGATACAGTTTATAAAGCCCAAGAAAAAGGCATCAATCTGGGAAAGAATGAGTGTATTAACTTCACAAAAATTTTCTGTGATTATATTCAATCTCAAGGCTATAAGGCGGGAGTATATGCAAATTTAGATTTTTACAAGCATTATTACACTCCAGATACGTTAAAAAGATATCATTTCTGGTTAGCTGAATATAATTCTAATATAGATGCTTCTATTAATTGTTTATATAAACAATATACTTCAAGTGGCATCGTTCCAGGAATTAATAGCAAGGTTGATATGAATTATTGTTATTCTAATGACATTGTAATAATTAATGAACCAGAATCTGCAGAACATACAGTTAACGCAGAGGACGTTATTCAGGTTATGGAAAGCTGGATTGGAAAAAGCCGTTCTGCGGGAACTCATCATGATATCATTGATCTCTACAATTCTTATATTCCGCATCCAAGAACCTATATTGTAAAATATAACGATGACTATTGTGACACAACTGTCTCCGCAGCATTTATTAAATTAAACGCAGTGGAATTAATAGGTGGGCCTGAATGTGGCGTAGAAGAACATGTTAAACTTTTCCAAAAAGCAGGTATCTGGGAAGAAGATGGTACCGTTGTACCAAAACCAGGATGGATTATCGTTTATTCATGGCGCACTAATAAACAACCTAACAATAGTTATTCTGATCATATTGGTATTGTAAAACAAGTTAAAGGTAATATTATTACATGTATAGAAGGTAATATGACTGGAGGAGTGGTTGGTTATCGTGAGGTTCAAGTAGCTAATGGTAATATTAGAGGTTATGCAATTCCTAAATATGGTAAAACTATAACCCCAACATTAGCTCCTATTGAAATTCCAACAAATGAAAATAACCTTCCTCTAACCGCAACTTCAAAAACAAACTTTACAGTATCAAAGAAAATCAGTCCTAATAAAGAACCTAAGTTTGTAGGACGCGTAATTGCTGATTTATTATACGTTAGAGCATGGGCAGGAACAGAAAATGATCCTATTAGATCATGGCCTCAATTAGCGGAAACTAATTTAATTGATGTATGTGATAGTATTCAAGATTCTCAAGGAAATACATGGTATTATATAAGAATAGCAGGAAAATATTACGGCTTTTCAATGGCAAAGTATATTCAAAAAATGTAATTATAAAGGACAAATAGCATAAAACTATTTGTCCTTTATTTTTTTCTCTTTATAAATTATAACAAGTTTTTTTAAAGATGTCAAGTAAACCAACAAACACTTGTTTCTAAATAAAAAATTTTTTGACATGTGAAGATTTTTATGATATAATATTCTCAGAAATAAAATAAAAAGGAAATTTGCATAAAAAATAAAGAAGAAAGGGTGAAACAATGGCAGAAAATAAACACCTTTATAATGAAAACTCCATTGAAAGCTTAGATCCCCGTTCTTTTACTCGTTTGAAACCGGGAGTCTATGCAGGAGACACTACATATTCTACACAATTACTTGTAGAAATTCTTTCAAATGCCGTAGATGAATTTAGGCTTGGAAATGGAAATAGAATAGATATAACAATTAACAATGATATTTTTTCAGTAGAAGACCACGGACAAGGTTTTATTCCAAACTCTTTTCGAGAAGATGGAAAAACTATCCTTGAGGCAGCTTTCAGTGTATTAAACACTTCTGGCAAATATAGAGAAGATGGTACATATGAAGGAACTTCTCTTGGATCTTTCGGAATCGGTTCTAAGATAACCACATTCTTATCACATTGGTTGAAGGTTTCAACCACAAGAGATGGTTATTGTGAAAGTATTGAATTTAAAGAAGGAGTATTTAACTCAAGAGAAGTATATCCTACAAGGGCGGAATCTGGTACATATGTTCAGTGGCAGCCCTCTGAAGAATTTTTTACACATACAGAAGTTGAAAGTAAAAAAATTCATGATTTACTTAAAACTATTGTTTGCCTATGTCCTGGATTAAAGATTCATTTATTTGAACAATACGGAAATGAATTAGGTAAAGGATATATTTATGAATCCACAAGAGGATTAGATGACTTAGTAGATGATGCGGTCGCTGGTAAAGAACTCATTGATACTAGGTTCAGTATGAATTACACCGAAGACCGCGGAAAGAATAAAATGGATATGGTATTAACATATACTTCTAATTATTCTTCTACTATTGTGCCATATGTAAATGCAGGACTCACTGAAAGCGGTCAGCATATAACTCAGATTAAAACGATCATTACTCGTGAGTTTAATAAATTTTTTAAAGAAAAGAAATGGCTTAAACCTACTGATGAAAACCTTAGCGGAGATGATATTCAGGAAGGAATGTATATTGTTTTTAATCTAACTGCTCCTAATGTATCTTATGATGCTCAGGTAAAAAGCAGAATTACAAAGATTGATATGAAACCATTCACAATTGCTCTCACAGAAAATCTTGAATATTGGTTAAACAATAATGAAAAGGAAATTAAAGTAATAGCGGATAAGGCTATTAATGCTAAGAAGGCACGAGAAGCAGCTAAAAAAGCTAGAGAGCGCGCCCGCGAGCAAGGTAAGAAAAAAGAAAAAGCACTTAAATTTGACAGTAAACTTGCAGATTGCTATAGTAAAGATAGATCTCGTTGTGAGATTTATATCACAGAGGGTGATTCTGCATCTGGTAATCTTAAAACAGCACGTAATAATGAATTTCAAGCTGTAATGCCTGTACGGGGTAAAATACTTAATACTCAGAAAGCAACATTAGATAAAATTCAGAAAAATGCTGAAATCATGACTATGATTGATGCTTTTGGATTAAAAATTGATACCAAAACGATGAAGATTACCTACGATTCAAATGAATTACGATATGGTAAGATTATCATAATGAGCGATGCCGATGTAGATGGCGCCCATATTAAGAATCTTTTTTATACATTTATATGGAATTTTTGTCCGCAGCTGATTTATGACGGATATATTTATGCAGGTGTACCACCTCTTTATAAAATTACTTTACCTGGCAATAAAGGTTATAAATACTTAAAAAATGATGAGGAACTTGAGCAGTATAGAAAAACTCATACAGGTAATTATAAAGTAAACCGTATGAAGGGCTTAGGGGAAATGGATGTTGAAGAAACAGAAGAAACTTTAACAGATCCTAATAATAGAATTATTAAACAGATTACGGTAGAAGATAGCGAAGAAGCTAGTAAGATGTTTAATGATCTTATGGGAACATTAATCACCCCTAGAAAAGAGTATATTAAAGCTCATTCAAAGGAGGCAATGTATAATGCAGAATAATCGTTTGGTTGAAATGAATCAATGGGGTGATTTTATATATGTCGGTAAACACAAAAAAGGTGTTTATAAAGACTGGGGCGATTATGCTGAAGACTTAGATCTTCCAGCCATTAAAGAAATAATGAAAAAATTATATTATTTTGAAGAAAATTTGGAACGATTAAAGGAGGATTTAGAACTACATGCAAAATGATTTGAAAAAAGTAAAATTCAATATTCCATTAGAATATGTAACAGGACACCTTCGTTATGGACATAAAGAGGGTGTTTTAGAATTAACCGCAGAAGAATTTGAAAGACTCCAGAAAGATCCTGAAGCGTTTGTTTATGAAGAAGAAATTCTTCCTGACTTAGATTTAGTTATAGACGACTATAGCGTAGAAGATTATGGCGGAATTGATAGCATAGAATATGAGGTAATAGATGATGCAGAACGATTTAACTAAAGAATTAGGTACAAACTTTATAGAGTATGCCGTTGCCGTAAATACCGATAGAGCTATCCCAGATGCTAAATCAGGTCTTAAACCTGTAGCAAAACGTATTCTTTGGTCAGCATATGAGGAAGGGCGAGTTTCATCTAAGCCTCATGTAAAAGCTGCAAGAATTGTTGGTGACGTAATGGGTAAATATCATCCTCATGGAGATTCGTCTATTTACGGAGCAATGGTACGCTTATCTCAACCATGGGTTATGCGATATCCTCTTATGGATTGGCACGGTAATAATGGAAATATTGCGGGAGATGGTCCAGCCGCAGCAAGATATACCGAAGCCCGCCTTAGTAAAATATCAGAAGAAGGAATGTTGAATGGAATTAAAAAGAATAATGTAGATTTTATTCCGAATTATGATGAGACTCTTGATGAGCCTGTTACTCTCCCTGCTTCCTTTCCTAATCTTCTTTGTAATCCTAATACTGGTATCGGGGTGGCAATGGCATGTAATTGGGCCCCTCATAACCTTAATGAGGTCGCAAAAGCCATTAATGATTTTTTGGATGGGAAGCCTCCTAAATTGGATGGTCCTGATTTTCCTACGGGAGGACTTATAATTAATAAAAACGATATCCCTAAAATTATGGAAACAGGCCATGGTACTGTAAAAATTAGAGCGAGATATACAATAGAAGGAAATAAAATAATCTTTTATGAAATCCCGTATGGAGAAACAATAGAAGGACTGATTGCGGAAGTTGGCAAAGCTTGCGAAGAAAAAACAATTGAAGGAATTTCAGATATACATGATGAAAGTTCTAAGAAAATTAGAATCGTAGTTACATGCGATAGAGGTATTGATCCAAACATTATCGCTGCAAAGCTTTACGCAAAAACCAATTTTCAAACATCTTTTAGTTATAATCAGGTCGCTCTAATTGATAAAACTCCAATTGAATTAAATTTACGTGACGCAATCGCTATTTATGTAAATCATAATATTGATTGTATTATTAAAGAATGTAAATTTGATTTAAAAAAAGCTCAGGATAGATTAGAAATTGTTGAAGGGCTGTTAAAAGCACTTGAAGATATTGATAATATTATTGCATTGATCAAGTCTTCAGATAGTGCGGCCGCAGCTAAAGAGAATCTTATAACTAAGTATAATTTTACAGAGAACCAGGCTAAAGCAATTCTCGCAATGAGATTATCTTCTCTTGCAAAACTTGAAAAGGTAGAACTCAACAAAGAAGCACAAGATTTAAATAACAAAATTTTTATGCTTCATCAAATCTTAGATAGCCGAGATGAACAGATTGGTATATTAAGAGTCCGTTTACAAGGTCTTGTTAATAAATATGGGGATGCAAGAAGAACAGAATTAACTCAAATTGAAGAAACTAAAGAAGAAAAAGAGAAAATTGAAGTTATTCCCGAGGATGTTGTAGTTGTTATTTCAGGAAATGATGATATTAAACGTATCCCAAAGAAAAATTTTAAGGTACAGCATAAAAGAGGCGTTGGCGTAAAAACTTTGGATAATATTGTAAAAACCGTTATTTCAACGAATACTACAGAAAACTTAATATTATTTACTTCAACAGGAAAAATGTATCTTCTTGCTGTTGATAAAATTCCAGAGGGAACTAACGTATCTAAAGGAACTAATTTAAAAACCATTCTTCCTTTAGAATCTAATGAAACCATTCAAATTGCAACTAATTCAACTTCCAATGTAGCTAATAACGTAGTCTTCTTTACAAAAATGGGTTATATTAAGAAAACATTGTTCTCAGAATATTCTTCTATGAAGAAAACCACCGGAATACAAGCAATAAAGCTTAAAGAGAACGATTCAATCATTAACGTTACATTTATGGAAGATGAAAATGTAATATTTGTCACCAATAAAGGTATGTTAATTAGAGTTCCTACTGATGACGTAAAAGCAATAGGAAGATTAACATATGGAGTAAAGGGTATTGCTTTAAAAGATGATGATTATGTAGTGTCTGCATTTAATACTAAAGATATAAATGATGTCACTATAATCACAAAAGAAGGAAAAGGCAAGCGGATCCCGCTTAAAAATATTTCTGTCCAGAACCGCGGCGGCAAGGGTTTAAATTATATTAAACTGGATCCTTCTGATGAAGTGGCGACCGCCGTTCCCACTAATCCAGATTCATCAATTTTGATTGTAGGTAAACCCAATTCTATATGCATTCCCGCCCAGGAATTTTCTGAACAGACTAGAGCGGGAGCCGGAACAAAAATTGTAGAACGTAGTATAGTACAAACAGCGGTGAGGTTATAATTATGAAAATTATTAAAGATGGAAATCTAAGAAGATTTAATATGACGAAACGGTTTGAGTGTCCGTGGTGCGGCTGTGTATTTGAAGCAGATAAAAATGAATATAAAATACATGATGATCAGAGAGATGGACCTTGGATTGAAGTTCATTGCCCATTTTGTAAAACTAGATTAACACCAACCATTTAATAAAGGAGGGCTTACTATGGCGGCAACGTTTGAACAAAAACAGGAAATGACTACTTTAATAGAAAAACTTAATGTTGCAACTATTGCCTATGATAAAGGCCGTCCAATAATTTCTGATAAAGCATGGGATGATATGTATTTTAAACTTGCTAATTTAGAAAATAATACA
>Ga0326511_10003881_pt1 | contig 11986 bp, 20 predicted proteins | sample 0_2496_0518_D_FD_203701 | JGI IMG/M metagenome (GOLD analysis project Ga0326511, IMG submission 203701) | Bovine rumen microbial communities from UC Davis, California, United States - 0_2496_0518 | ecosystem: Host-associated > Mammals > Digestive system > Stomach > Rumen | place: USA...
TCTTCTTCCACTCGGATGCTTCGGATGTCGCTTTGTTCAGACTGCTTTTGAGTCTCTCAATCTCTCCACTGGAATCGGGCAGATCAATCCCAAGAAGAGCATTGACCTTTTCTTCAGCGGACATTCCATCGAATCCTTCAATTGTGCTTACATCGATTTTCATACCTTTTTCTCCTTTGCGATTTTTGTCTTCTCTGACTTCTGCGATTTACGTTTTCTCTAACGTTTGCGTTTTATAGACTTCTCTGTCTTAAAGGACTTCTCCGGAGTCGGACCGGAAAGTGAAAGGTAGAAAGCCCTTCAGCCGTTACCCCGGCAAGTCCAAATAAAAAGAGGCCACCTTCATCGGTGACCCCTGTTGGTCTCTTCTTCCCATCCTATGATGGATCCATGTTCAGTTTTGCTTTGACTTTTCGTTCTATCTCGATCACTACCAGTTTGCCCTGTTCACGTTTCAGTTCAACCACATGTCCGTGCTTTAAGGCTCTCTCGATGATCTCAAGCGTTCTTTGATCTATTTTCATAAGGTATCAGCCAACAACGGCAGAAATAGTGTTTGTCCGGCAGCTTGTCAAACTCATAGATATGACCGTTACGCTCTTCACACTCTGCACAGACTTTATTGTCCAAATGAGCAACCCATTTGACCTTCTTTACACCACGGTCTTTGTACGCCTGTTGGGTCACATAGTCTACGACTTCTATGGCCTTTTGCGTGACTTGCTGATTCAATAAGACTTCCGCTCTTCTCAAGTCGGGAACCTTATTGGCATCTCGGTAGGATTGCGCTATCTCAAAGGTTCTTGCCCTCTTACGCTCCCACTCCGGTTCGTATTGGTATCCAGTCAGAAGGTCATAGTCTTCAAGGAAATCCAGTAGCCAGTCCTCTCCAGGTGGCTTTTTAGGTCCCTCGGCATCTTCGTAGTAGTACTTGGATAGTTTGAGGAACATGGAATACGCTCTCTTGTAAAGATAGTCATATTCTTTCCTAACTACCCCACCGATGCCCTTCTTGGCGTTCTTGATGCGTCTGAATCTCTTTACAAGTACCCTGCGGAACTTCTCCAGTTCCTTATCCATATACTCATACGGATTCAGCCTGTTCAGTTCGTCTATCTTCAGCATCTTCATCCTCTATGGCAAGGGACTTGACTTCGTCCTCGATGAGCGAATCGTGATATCTCTTCGATAGCTTGTACGCCAGTTCCGGGTCCGGGAACATTCCAAACTGGTTGAACAACAGGGAAGGATCTACCCATTCTGTTGCGATCAACGTAGAGAATGCTTCGGCCTTATTGATGAGGTTCTCATAGTTTCTACGGGTGAAATTCGTCTGAATGTCTTCCGCACGAAGATGAGTGCCTCTTGCGTCATTGCAGATGCCACACGCCAATCGAAGGAATCTCTGCTCCGACTTCTTGAACATCGTTTCATCGCCCTGTGCATGGGATTCTGCTTCTTCCCATCCGTCACGGTAGACAACTGCGATACCATTGTCTCCACCGCCAAGGCCACCTGCCCGTCTTCTCGGCAGACCAACGATCTCCATCATCTCATCGTACATGGAATCCAGTAAAGTCTGCGTCTGTTCCTGGTTCAACTCGGAGATGAGATATTTGATATCTCCATCCGGTGGCACTACAATGGCACCCTCTTCACGCAGTGCCTTATAGTCTCCGCTCTCGATATTTACACCCTTGAACATCATCAGAGCCTGGATGAATTGTTCAACACCGTCAACTCGGTTGGATGAAACTCTGCAGATGGCATTCACCAAACTCAAGACAACTTCAAATGCACCTAAATACGCATTGTTGAACTTGTACTCGACAATCGGCTGAATTACTCCGTAGTAGGATTCTTCTTCGACTACTTCACCATCGATGATCTTGTAATACGCATTGTCCGTATAGACATGGTAAACCGCATCACCGTCTTCATCCTCGGAGAAGGTGCAGCACATCTTCTGATTGCGCTTTAATGTCCTGTCATAGACCACAAAGGTGAATCTTGGGTCCGGTGCAGTGATGTACATCGGTGTATCCAAAGGATCGGTGGAATCCTCATACCCTGTGAAACGATATCCTACACCGGCAATGCATATCCACTCCCACAGGGAGATGTCCTCTGTGTGTTTACCGCACTGCTGCATAAAGTCATTGAATCGCAGTAGTTCATCGATGTTGGAGTCGGTCTGTCTGCCGTCCCGGAATGTATACTGGATGGGCTTGCCTAACTCATATCCCGTCTTGAAATTGACGATTCGATACGGATAATTAACCACTGTCTTATTGGTGATCTCGGTGTTGTAGGTCTTCTGCCGTTGCAGAATGTCCATCTTTCCCCGGTATACATCGTAAAGGTACTGGATGTCTTCACGGTTCTTTTCGTGGGTCTCAAGGGCCTCATCAAGGACTTCCGCTACGTTGTCTCTTGTGATCTCTTCCACATCCGTATAGATCACCGACCGTCCAAATGTGATTCTATCGTCTATTTCCAGCACCCCCTTTTAGTTAAGCTGCTTAATAATTAACCACTTAACTAATACCACAAAAAAAATTAATTGTCAACCACTTTTGGAAATAAAGTTTACAATCAAAACGGCCTGTTGATGATCTTGTAAGAACCCCACGGATTCAGATCAAAATCCATGGCCATTGCCAAGGAGTCCGGTGCGTCATCATGGGCCTTTTTTGACCTAAAGAGCGAAAATCCAAATACATTTTGCATGAACATCGTATATTCCTTGTCCCTCAAAGAAGAATCAAGGAACACCATCGTATCTCGGATGTTGGGAGCCATATTCATGATCTTATCATTCTTGGATGTAGGTGCATCAGCTTTGGTGGTAATTGAGATGGTATGGTTGGGATATTGTCTCCTTAATTCCCTCTCAAACTCATCTTTGTATGCTTTGGTCATCTTATTTACGGCGAATTGTATCTGTCTTACACCTGTCTTCACTACGATATCGATCAAATGAGGGATGGTCTTATCCTTTTCACGGTCATCATATACCACCGCAGGGACATAAATCCCCGACTGGGTCTTTACGCACACAGGACCTGCTACAAAGTCACCACCGCCAAAGGCAGGGTCCACCGTCATGAATACTTTCAGCACAGGTTCTTCGGGGAATATGCCATTGTAATATCTGAATCCTTCGGGTGAGAACACAGTTCCCTCTCTCTCGATAGGCTCCTGTTGATACAAGGCAAACCATGATGCCATATCTCCGTTATGCTCATAAGACGCTCTGATACGATGGAATTGCTCGGTAGTGTATCCCACGCCATAATCGTAATTGAAATTGGATTCATCATTCTCATCCAGGGCAGGTAACACCACTACCTTATACTTCCAATTGGCAAAGTTGGGGTCTTCTTCCAGTAATCGCATCCTTCGCCCTGCCGGGTCCATCAAACTCCATCTTGTACCGACCCACAGTCTCTTGGCTTGCCCTTTGGCACGGGTCATCAAGTTGTTATCGACCAAATTCCAGGTGGAATCCAATCGTTGTGGGTTTAAGACTTCCTCGATACCACCGATCAGGTCATCTGTCAGCAACAGATAATTGCAATCACATGCTCCATTCAGCGTACCTCTGATAGAACGTGCCGTCATCGTTGCGTATCGAGTATTCCGTCCGATGTTTATCATCTCTTCCTTGGCATTTGTATGGGCGATATGCGCAGTTGGGAATACACTGTCCCATAAATACGTATCAGAGTCTGTCAATATCTCCATTACGCCATTATAAAACGCTCCTGTGATGGTATCAGAGAACGCAGAATACAGATTCGTCCGCTCCGGCTCTTTACCCATTAGCCACGTCATCAAAAACACACACAAAGTCGTCTTGCCCACGCGTGGCGGCAGCTGAATGAACATCTCATCAATGTCACCATCTATTAACTCCTGGATGGCATCTACCGCCTTCTTCAATATCTTCCTTCTCGGTTGATAGAATCTCTCTTTCGGTGGTCGATTCGACTCCAAATACAACATATACGAATCAAAACAGTCCACCGCATCTAACTTCAACGCACCTTTATATATCTCATACATGAATGACGGCTGAAGAGAAATATTCTTCGCAGCTTCTCTTGACAAGACCTCACACCAGTAGTGATGGTCTTTTTTTGTCATTTCGCCGTTTTTCAGCATCGTATACATGTCTCTGTAAGCACGGATCTCTCCGTCTAACATCGACTTCTCTATTGCTCTTAAATCAGTCATCCCATACCACCGACTGTCTGTACCTTTCCTCGATCTCTTTCTGTGAAGATGCACCTGCCATCAAAGGATCATCCCCTTCAACCTTCTTCACCCTCACTTCATCTGAATGTCCAAAGTGGTTCTTTAACTGGAATATCGTCTGCGCTACATTCGCTTTGTTCCTTAATGAGGCATTCGTCAATATATCTGCCATCATCTCCTGTACGATCCCTATATACTCCGTTGTCGGCGTCCTAGGATTCCTGTCCATCCACTTATACAGTCCGTCCCTCGTCATACCAAAGCCTCTTGAACACAAACCCATCATACTTGGAAAAGTTCCGCTCTTCTCACACGCAAGGAAGTAATCCTCTGTCCTCAATATCACTTCCTCTATGTTCCATAGGTCTACTCTCCCTCGCTCCATGATCTTGCTTAACGCTTCTCTCGCTACCGCTATCTCACTCCCTACCTTCTCCTCGCTTACTATCTCCCCCTTCTTGTCCTTATACTTCCTCACCTTATATCGGTCTTCCCTCTGCTCTTCATGCAGTTCCAATGCCATACTCTCTACATCTTTGATCTTGTTCATCGTCTCTCTCCTTCGCCCTAAAGGGGTCTTCTTTGTTTTTGTCGCTATTTTTGGGGGTATCCACCGCTGCCCAATTTTGCCCTGGACCCTGCCGGGGGGTCTGAAACTATTCGTCAAATACGGCTTATACGAATAGTTGCAAGCCTTGCCCATTCCGTAATATTTGCGGTGATACTACCACATAACCGTAACAAGTTGGATATATCCCCGTGATTTTAGATACTACCACCATAATTTTTAGCGTCTGTTATCGTATCCACCATAATTATTGCGCTTGCTATCTTTATCTCTTGCCCTGGAAACTGTCACCCAGTCAGCATTTTATCACCGTTTTTAGTAAAATAACCATAGTTTTACTTGCATTTTATAGCCTGGTAGCGGATAAGTCAAGGGTTTGAAATCGTGTATAGATCCGGGTAGGGATAGCCTTTTAACGTTTATTCATAGATAGTTATTAGCTGTTTACCCTTTAATCAGAGTAAAGCTATTAGAAACAAGCCCTTGCAATGGATCCAGGGAAACAAGTTGACGGACTGGGAATAATAGCAAGCGTTGCCTTATATGAACATAGTAATAATAGATAAGTTTACCATCTTTCCCTTTTCCCTTGTTTCCTTTTGTGCGATCCGCACCACAACCAAAGACAAGCAATGAAATCATTCCAGGACCCGCTACAACGTGATTTAAGACCCGTGTACATTCCTTATATATAAATATACCTTGCAAGCTTTCAAGCCTATTGTATGCCCTTTTAAACGCTTTTAATCATGCCCTTGCAATCTATGCCGGAATAGTTGCAAGCCGTTGTACTTGTACACTTGTACAATATGCACAATATTTTTGCTTTAACTTTGTACATATGTACCTGTACATTTTTATTGACTTTACACTTGTACGGGTGTATACTATAGACAATCAAAAGAACATTGACAATTAAACAACCCCCAACCCTGGAAACTCCATCATGCATTCAGCGTGAGCCGTGACAATGGGTCGTAAAAGCCAAGCTTGCTTGGTGGGGCGGGAGAAACGAAACCAAGCCCCATGACAACATGGTACGATCTGCAAAGGTCGGCTCGTTCGATTCGAGCGTGGGGATTAGGGACACGATCCAACCAGGGTGGCTGCCGACTTGCTCCGGCTCCCTTGGTTCAATGGTGAGTGGAACCCACCAACAGAAAAGGAGATCAACAGTTATGATGTGGCATGAGTTTGAACAGATCGCAGGGTATGAGGTAAGCTTCGAGTCTTACAACAACATCATCGAGCCAATGTACATGGCCATCTGCGACCAGGTAGCAACCAAGCAAGATTTCGTTAAGATGCTTGACAAGAAGGCGTTCGCTCTTCCTTCTCCGGCTTCTCTTCTGCGAGAGGTCAAGAAAGAAGCAAACCATCTTTTCGATATCTGCGGTCATTACACAGACTACGAAAGCGAGCAACGCATGGAGAAAGCAGCGAAGGCTTACGCAAAACGAAAGTACGGTTTTGACTGGGCAAACGATATGCAAGTGTTTGTCTACTTCAATCGTGAATATGAATACCCGGAAATCAAGCGCGGTTGCACCTATCCCGTAGAATTGGTAATCGGTCGAGGTGATCGAGAGTTCGAGCGGGTAACCCTTATCAAGTGACAAGAGGAATCAAGCCGGGGTTCGATACCCTGGGTCACTTCTTCCCCACATGGGGACAAGACAAACCACCCAAAGAAAGGAAAACAACAATGGAGCGCTACAACTACTATGAAGCAATGGAAAACGATGTAATGGACGCTATGGAGAACTACAAAGCCGGAGAATATGACCGGGACGAGTTGGAAAGCCTCATGAATGACGAACTGTGGGTCGATGATTCTGTAACGGGTAACGCTTCGGGCTCCTACTGGTTCAGCACCTGGAAAGCCGAAGAAGCCATCGCCCACAATTGGGACTTGCTCGCAGAAGCATATAGCGAGTTTGGATACCAGGAAATCGACCTTGATAACTTCAGCCCGGAGACCGCAGATGTAACAATTCGTTGCTACCTTCTGCCCCAGATCATCGCCCAGGTTTTGGACACGGTCGAGAACACCAAGCCGGATTTCTTCAAGGCTTGAGACCGTCTACCGCATGAGAGGATCACGCCCGGATCGCTACCGGGATGCGGTTTTCTGCTTCTCATGAAGCGAAAAAACAAAATGAAAGAGGTACAAACAATGTTTAACTATTACGGAAAGTATGCAACAACGTACAACCAGGAAACAAAAGAATTTACCTATATCAACTATCTTTTAGCAATGGACGGGCCAGGCAAAATGGTTATCAAGTGGGACACGGAAAACGGAACCGATTATAAAATTGTTCGTGTTCGCGACTTGCAGTCCGTTGCCTGGAAACTAACAAAAACCGGGATATCGTGCGAAAGTGTGCCGGACCTGTTCAAACTGTTTAACGACTTTTCTGCTTTTGCCGATAAAACTTTTGCCCACTTTGCCGGGCTGAAATAACACGTTCTGCACCCTGTAAAGAGGATTTGCCCCGGATCGTTACCGGGTACAGGGTTTTCTGCGATCCATACCGGGGCGGTGCCGTTTTAAACCGCTACCCCGGCCCCTGGAAAGCTGAAACAAAATCAATCAGAAAGAGGTAAAACACAATGACGAACGAACAAATCATTTTTTCTGCTGAACAGAACCTTGCAAAAGACGGTTTGCTAAAGTATACAGGCCGTGTTCTGCAATTCCAGGATGTTTCCGGTAGTATCGTAGAATTTAAGGAAACGGAACAGATACACACTTTCCAGTATTGGAAAGCAAACGGATACAAGGTCCGCAAGGGTGAAAAAGCCGTTGCCCGTTTTGCGATATGGAAACGGACCGCCGGAAAGGAAACGAAAACCCCGGAAGGTGAACCGCTTATTATCCCGGCAAAAATGTTTCTAAAAGAATCGTGTTTCTTTTCTGCTTCCCAGGTCGAAAAAATCACCGCATAAAAGCAATTGCCCGGTGCAATTCCGGGAATGCGGTTTCTGCCAATATGGCAAATAAAATGAAAAGAGGTTTCTGCCATGTTTGAACGCTTGAAACTTGCGAAAAGGATCACTGATTGGTATTTCGTCTTTGATCCGTACAACGGCTGCCCATTTGATGAGGCCTGGAAGGGTACTGTTCTGCAATTGGTCGATGATCCCCGGAAGGTTTCTGCCATGATCTCCGATTGCATGAAAGAACTTGATGACCCGGACCGCTACGGCTGGCTGATCAAAGAAGGGAACGCCCTTCTGCAAATCCTTGTTTGATGGTTCCAACGGTCCGCAAGGGCTGCCGGGGTCCGATTCCCCGGAAAGCATTTTCTGCCCTTTAAGGGTAAATTTAAGAAAAGAGGTTTTCTGTTATGACCTATCACTACACCACTCCACGGATAGAGGCCGGGGTCCTGGAATGCGATCTGATGGAATCCACCCATGCAATGATTGCAGGTGCGTCCGGTTCCGGTAAATCTGTTCTTCTGCGCCGTTGCATCGTGTACGCATGTGCAAAGGGTTACCGCTTGGCCCTCATCGATCCCAAAGGTCGTGAGTTGCTCCGCTATAAGAATTGCGTCAATACTTGGGGCTATGCGGAATATGAAGACGAAATCGTTGCCCTTCTGCGGTCCCTGGTTGATGAGATGGAAAAACGCTTGCATGGTATCCCGGACCCGTTCCAGTCCACATACATCGGTGAGCATATTTGGGTGTGCATCGATGAATATGCTGATTTGATGTGTTCTGCATCCCGGAAAGAAATCAAGACCCTTGTACAGAGACTTGCACAAAAGGGCCGTGCTGCTCTGATTCATGTGCTTGTTTGCACACAGAGACCGACCGCCGATATTATCGATGGTGCGATCAAAGTCAATATCACCACTCGGTGCGCACTGCACGTACCGACCGCACAGGATTCCAGGAACATCATCAATTACAGTGGTGCTGAACTTCTGCCGATGCATGGCAAAGCCTACCTTCTGCACGATTCCGGTGCAATCGAATTGTACAACACACCGATGATTGATGAGGAACAGGAAAGACGGGTAGTCTACTACATGGAAGAAAAAGAGCGTGAAAGACAAGCTTTTCTGCGGTCACAGAGACCTACAGAGAAAAAGGGCTTTTGGAAAAGGCTTTTCGGATAATTCAAACCACCTGTCCTACCGGGTATACGGGGTAGAAAGAGTTAAACAATGAAATACTTTGTAGACCTTCACAACGATAATACCTTCGATCTTGTTTCTATCGAAGACAGAGAAACCGTATTTACTGGAAATTTGGATGACATTGGCATCGAAGAAAATGACGAACAGTTTTCTAACAAGCTGGATGATTTCTTTGAAACCCTGGGCATCAAACCCAACGAATGGGAAATCGGATAAAACGGAGAAGGAGAATAAAACCATGAAAAGACAAGTTGCTACAATGACCCACAACGGAACGTGGAAAGTGATCTACGATGATTCTGTAAAGTTAAACCCATACCGCATCGTCCTGGTGCAGAGCGGTTATAACAAGTTAGGTGTATGGGCAAAGATGCAGAAGACGGTTGCGAGGTTCGCAGACCTTGCAAGTTGTATGTACTATCTGTATGTAAGCACCATGTAACCGTTCTAATGCCCCTAAAATCGGTTCTGCCCCTTTGGATGGTCAATTACTCAAACGACCGTCCTGGGGCCTTAAAGCGAAAAATAGAAAGGATCATAATCATGTCTACAAAAACAATCATTTACCGTTTCTGCCTTGCTAAAGAGGACCACAAGACCAAAGAACAGAGAATGCTCAAGAAGACCCTTAAAAAGCGTTTTAAAGCTGCCCTAAAAGCTTTGGATACATCTACCCTGGATACACAGGAAAAAGTCTTAAAGGCCCTTTTAGAGGCTTGACAAGCATGGTATAATCGTACACAAGGAAAGAGAGGTAGATGTACATGGCTATTAGTGAAGCAAGGAAAAGAGCGAACGCAAAGTATAACGCAAAAGCTTACAAACGTGTTCCACTGGATGTCCGCAAGGAAGACTACGAGGTTATCAAAGTGATTGCCGATCATCTCGGTGAGAGCGTAAACGGCTTTATCAAACAAGCAATCAAAGAAAGACTTGCACGGGTCCAAAAGGAAGAGACCAAACTGGATGAATTGAATTTCTCCATGAATGAAGAATAAACACAGGACCACCAATTAGGTGGTCTTTTCTTTTTGCCTCAAATTTCCGTTCTTCCGATCTCGGTGGCATATTTATACCCACACACGATTAGAATCGTTTTTAGCTTGTTTTCTCTCGATATTTTACTGATGCACGTAGCAAAGGAATGCCATTCTGCGTTGCGTAGATGCCCCTAAAATCGATTTTAAGGTCGGAGAGGTATATTTATCTATCTGCGTATTAAATAATGCTTAAAACGCATTACAACGCTTTGCAAACAAATAGACCGCCCTTTATGGACGGTCTTCTTTTATTTGCAACCACATATCTCTCCGGGCCTCGATGGTTTCGGTCATGTCGATAACGCCCTTTTCACCGCAAGCGACCATTGCGACATCTATCACACTCTCGACCATTTTCTGCATGCCTACCGGAGATACAATAGCATTCTCCAGGACGGATATCACCATATCTGATAAAGCTTTTACAATATCGTCCTGTTCTCTTCTTGTTAGTATTTTCATAAGCCGTACACCAACTGGATCAGCTTGTAAGCACCGCCTAAAGCACTGATGGATAATTCTATTGCGGTGACGCATCCGACCAAGATAAGAAATGTGACAACGATCTGAAGCACCTTTTTCATTCTTCTTCCACCTCTAATTCTGCCCCGCAATGGGTGCAGTAGTATCTGTCTCCCATTCTGCCGTTCTCCAGGTCCCGGTCAGTCATTAACGCATGACATATACTGCACTCATACAGGATGATATTTAGTATTATGCTTGTTCTGCCTATCAGATATCCTTTTTCCATCGCTCTTTATAATCCTTTAGGTATTTTCTTTCCCTCTCCCTGCACGATGGGCAAAGCCGTTCTGTACTGGGTGCCTTGCACCATACACACAGACCTTTTTTTCTGCGCTCTTCTCCCCTTTCGTATCTCTTTATTGCAGCTATCTTTTGGCATTTTAAGCAACGTGACATCCCGGCAAGAGTGCGCTCTGTCTGCGCTCCGCAGCTTATGCACCGCTTTTCTGCTTTTCTTCTTTGATAGGTGCTATTCATTCTTCTGCCCTCTTTCCTTCTGCGCAAAAAAAGTACTCACCGACAAAGGCCCCTATCGTATCACACCATATTGAGTCCGGGTCTGCCGTTTGCTCATGATACTTACAGTCTTTACATCTTACGATGTCTTCTGTCGGCATTGTGTTTATCGTGTTCTGCAACATCTCTATTTGGTATTGGTTGAAATATCCGTCTTCGATGAGCCTGTTTATAAGGTCATCTTTATCGATTAGCTTCATTCTTCTTTCCCTTCTTCCGAACAAGTTATCTCTGTCGTGGTTGCCAATGGTGTCGTCCATGAAGGAGTTATCGTAATTGGATTATCTGCGGTGCATATCTCCTTTTTCAACTCGCAATATCCACAAGGAAGACGATACTTACACGTAGCCATGATGCCATATGTTCCTGTGCCTGTTATTGTTCCTGTTATCATTATTCTTTCCTTTCTGCATCGGAGCAATATTTCATGAACGACTGATGGAGTGCACACCAGTACTTATCATCCTCGTTTGGCCCGTCTCCGTCATTAAACAGGCAATCCTTGCACTGTACTACTTGTACTGCATCTATGGATGGCAAGCCTTCAATAATACTCTCCGCACTCGCCATGCCCGCAAACCATGCTCTTGGGGGATATGTTGCACCTTTTTCTATATTCTTGAAAATCGTATCCGATAACGCCCCGATTGCTTCAATCGCCTCTTGCTTACTTATTAAGTCACTCATTCTTTCACAATACCTTTTCGCCTCTTCCGCTGCTTTTTCACCTAAGGTGTTCTTTATATCCTCGTATGCCCGTTCCATCCATTGCATTGACTTCCCGTCTCCCCTGTCAGCATGGAAATACTGCTCTTTACATACTGGGATATCCTTCACTGCCCGGTACGACCAATATATATCTGGGTTGTATGGGAATCCTCCCAGGTCTTTGATGGCCTGGAGGGCTTCCTGTTTGAACTCCT
>Ga0326511_10003882_pt1 | contig 11986 bp, 1 predicted proteins | sample 0_2496_0518_D_FD_203701 | JGI IMG/M metagenome (GOLD analysis project Ga0326511, IMG submission 203701) | Bovine rumen microbial communities from UC Davis, California, United States - 0_2496_0518 | ecosystem: Host-associated > Mammals > Digestive system > Stomach > Rumen | place: USA: California...
TGTTGCAGCTGTTACATTTGAAGAACCTACGGTCTTCCAGGAAGTTGCACCGCTTGTTCTGTAACGGTAGGTATACAGATAGGGACTTGTGCCGCCTGAAGCCTTAGCTGTAAGTTTGATTGTTGCACCTGCTGCAACGGTTGTTGCACTTATTGTAGAATTGTTTGCAAGTGTTGAACCGCCCGATACGGTTACATCGAATATCTTTGATACAACTTTCAATGTAGAATCTTTTATAAGAACTGCTACTTCATAGTTGCCTGCTGTTGCTATTGAGAAACTCTTTGTTGTATCGGATACATTTGAAGAGCCTAATGTTGTCCAGGAGGAAGCTCCGCTCTTTCTGTAACGATATGTATACAGATAGGGACTTGTGCCGCCTGAAGCCTTAGCTGTAAGTTTGATTGTTGCACCTGCTGCAACGGTTGTTGCACTTATTGTAGAATTGTTTGCAAGTGCTGAGGATGAACCTACTGTTACAGTAAATACCTTTGATACAACTTTAGATGTAGAATCCTTAATAAGAACTGCTACTTCATAGTTGCCTGCTGTTGCTATTGAGAAACTCTTTGTTGTATCGGATACATTTGAAGAGCCTACTGTTGTCCAGGAGGAAGCTCCGCTCTTTCTGTAACGATATGTATACAGATAGGGACTTGTGCCGCCTGAAGCCTTAGCTGTAAGTTTGATTGTGCCGTTTACTGCAACGTTTGTTGCACTTATTGTTGAATTATTTGCAAGCGGATCTGATGGAACACTGTCAGCTTCATAGATATAAGTTACTGTGATAGTTGATTCTGTGATAGTACCTGATGCATTTGAAGGTGTAGTTTTAAGTGTATAGCCGTCAAATGTTTTTGCTGTTGTGGTATAAGTAGCCGAACCGTCTGCAAGACCTGTAATAGTCTGTGAAGCGAGTATCTTACCGTCTGTGGTAATATACTTAACGCTTACTTTACCTGTTGTTACCTGTTTGCCGTCTTTGATGTAAACTTCACCTGAACATTCATAGCCACTTGCCTGTGTACCACCGGAGGGCTCCTGAGTGCCTGCGTTGTTATTGAAGATGATCTGTGCCCATTCCGCATCTGCTTCGCATACGAACCAGCCGTCACCCTCTGCTGTCATCTGAGTTCCGGGCCATTTGCCGTTATATTCTTTAACCGAACTGGAGTTTTTCTCGTCATATGAATACATATAAACTGAACCCCAGTTATTCTTATTATAATAGTGAACTCTTAAATTTGTGGGCTCAACATAGTTATATTTGAATGTAACTGTTGTTGTACCCTTCTTGTATGTGCCTGTTGCGTTTGTGGTAAGTGATTCATCACATTCATAATTCTTTATATCCTTAGGAGATACAGAATATGCTGTGCCCACTTTACCTGTGGTTGTTTCTGCATCAGCAAGTTCATCACCTGTTGCTGCATCAACATATTTTACTGTTACAAAACCATAGTTGTTTGTATCGAATGTGTAGTAGATCTTAACTTCTTTGTCTGTCTCAGAATATGTGCCGGACATACTTCCGCTTGTGCTTGCTACTGTATAACCCTCAAGGCTGAGTGCTGATACTTTATAGCTGTCACCGATGAGACCTGCCATTGTTTCTGTTTTAATAACTGTATTCTTATCCTTGTCGATATGTGTAACTAATACCTTACCCTTTTTGCCCTGAGGCTCCTGCATAAGAATAGTACCGTTTGCACCTGTATTGAATGTTACTTTTCCGCCTGAAACTACACAGGTTGTACCGTCATAGAAGTTTGTGATCTCTATGCCGTCTGACCATACGGAAGAAACATCAATTGTAAGAGAAGTATTAGCCGGTGCAAAAAGTGTTGCTACTATCTTGTCTTCAACATCACCGTTTGAATATGTTCTTGCGAATGTATATCCTGAGCCTGAGCTGTAGGAAGAAATTACCTTATGCTGACCTGCACCTACTGAAAGGTGATTTCTTCTGAACTGACCCACTTTCTGCCAGTGTGCAAGAACATTTTTGTCCATGCTGTCCCAGTTCATAAAGCTTCTGAACATATGACCTGCACCAGCTGATGAATCACTGCTTACCGATGCCATAGGTCTGTTTATTTCATCACCATAGTAGATTTGTATTCCGCCGGGACACATAAGCAGGAATGAACCTGCATAATTTCTGTCACCTGTAATAAGTGTAGTATCGTGGGATGCAAGATATGTCAGAACATTGAACGAAGGATCACTGTTTATTCTGCTTGCATAATCGCTGTAAACGCCTTCTACACTGCCTGCTGAGGGTACATTGCATGAACCTACAGAGGTGAACGAGAAGTTGATCATTGAATCAAAAGCACCTGAAGTATAATAATAGCTCTTTTCAGCTTTATGACCAAAGCATTCACCTGTCATCCAGAAGTCATCTGTCCAGTCTGCTCCGGGCTTAGTGGGGTTGTTCTGTCTCCACTCGTTAAGAGCTACAACACCGGCATCTTTAAGTGCCTTCCATGATTCCATTTCAACGTGCTTTGCGGTATCACAGCGGAAACCGTCAACACCGTACTGCTTTACCCATTCTGTGAGCCATTTTACAAGATAGCTTCGTACTGTTCCGCTTGAACCGTATTTAGCTACCTTCTCGCTGTATGTACCTTCTTTGTTCCATTTTGTTTTAAGAACTTCGGGGATACCTACTGTTGTTGTTGATTCTGTCTTGAAATCCGGCAGACCTTCAAGTGAGCCTGCAACCTCGCCTGAACCGCTTGAATATCCGGGAAGTCCGCAGCGTATCCAATCGGGACCCCACCATTTTGCCCATGCACTCTGGCTTGTGTAATCAATAAAGCTATGATAGTCGGTGTTATTGGTATTCTGATAGGAATAATAGTAGTTTTCCCATCCGCTTGCAGAGCCAAAACTATATTCCGACATTGTCTGAAGGTCATTATAGCCTGCATGGTTCATAACGATGTCCATTACGATACGGATACCATGTTCATGTGCAGTATCTACCATTGTCTGGAATTCTTCCTTTGTACCGAAGTTAGCATCTGTTTCGGTATAGTCAAGAACATAGTAACCATGATAAGACCAGTGCGGGAAAGACGGAGAACCATTACCTCCTACTACATAGCCATGTATCTGCTCATAGGGTGCTGAAAGCCAGATAGCATTTACTCCGAGATCATCAAAATAACCCTCGTTGAGTTTCTTTGTGATACCTGCAAAGTCACCGCCCTGAAAAGCAGCTTCTGTTTTGTAGCCGCTTACTATATTACCGTTTTTGTCAAGCCCTCTGCCGTAGCTGTGGTCATTGCTTGTGTTACCGTTACAGAAACGGTCTGTCAGCAAAAAGTAAACCGAAGCATTATCCCATGAAAAAGGAGCTTCTGTTTCTGTTGTTGCAGCAGATACTTCGAGTGTTTTTGCACTCAGCAAGGATGCACCTGCAACCGCTGTGCCCGAAAATACACAAGCAGCTGAAAGCATTCCGCTGAGTATTTTGCGGAAAAGATTGTGTGTTGTTGATTTCATTTTGTTCCTTCTTTCTGTAAAAAAAATTTGCCTGTGTGCGAACGTTTTCTTCTTTTTTACACATACCTCCCCATGACTGCAAAGATACACCGTAACCTACGGCTTACAACTTAATATTACACCAAAATCTATTAAAAGTAAATTCGTTAAATGAAGATTATACAAAAATTTTCCTTTTAAATCAGCATTTTGTCATATATGTCAAAAATAGGCTAATCCATTTGTTTAATTATCACATGACTTTTTGCACTATTTTTACAGTTGATATTTGTATATCATTTCAGAAACAAAAAACATAAGCGGTACACAGCATTTCTGCCATGTACCGCTTAATCATTTAAAGAATTATTTTACAGGAAGTGTAAAATTCTTTGTCTTTGTAGTTCCAAGAGCATCTTTAAGAATAACTCTTACATAATAAGTTTCTTTTGCACCGGGTTTAAATGTAACTGTACCTGTTGTGCTGTTTCTTGTTCCAACGGTAGACCATGAGTTAGTGGAATCCCTTCTGTACTGGATAGTATAGTAATAAGGAGCTTTTCCGCCTGCAGCACTGCCGTTGATTGTAATAACTTCACCGGGGATAAAGCTTTCTGCACTTAATGTTGAAGTATTCTTGAGAGGCTGTGAATCGCTCGGTGTTACTTCTATTGTAAATACCCGAGAAACCATATCACCTGCGTTATCCTTAACTATCATACGGATTTCATATGTTTCTTCTGCACCAGGAACGAATGTAAAGTTAGTGGATGTTGTGTCCTTCTGACCTATTGTCGTCCATGAAGAAGCTGATTTCTTCTTATACTGTGCTGTGTAGAAGTATGGAGCTGCACCGCCCGAAGCCTTTCCTACAACTGTGAGGGATTCACCCACAGGAACGCTGTATGTACTTACGAAAGATTCATTTTTAAGAGGTGCACCGCTGACAGAATCAAGAGTAAAGAGTTTGGATACTGTTGAATTGAGGCTGTCCTTGATGATAACTCTTATTTCGTATGTGCATATTGCACCGGGAGTAAATACCTGTACATTAGTTGTGGTATTCTTTTCTCCTACTGCCTGCCATGAGCTTGATCCTGCTTTTCTTGACTGGATCGTGTAGTAATAAGGAGCTTTTCCTCCTGTTGCCTTACCTGTGATCTTAACATTTGTACCCTTTACAACGCTTGTAAAAGGAACTGTTGATACATTCACAAGCGGTTCATATGCGGGATTTACCTTAACTTTAAGAACTTCTGATTTTGCATGACCCTGTGAATCTCTTGCTATAACACGGATGTCATAATCAGCAACTGAACCTGATTTAAAGATACCCGTCTGATTTGTTGTATTCTTTTCACCCAATGTTATCCATGTAGTATTGGAAGATTTCTTATACTGATATGTATAATTATAGGGTGCTACGCCGCCTTCACAGCTTGCATAGATTTCAAGATTCTGACCTACTGAAATTTCATCTGTCTTAAGTGTTGATGTGTTGATAAGCTCTGTACAGCTTTCAACCTTTACTGTTACAGAAGCTGTCACAAAGTTGCCGTTGGAATCTGTTACCTTTACAGCAACTGCATATTCGCCGCTTGCAGGCCCTACAACTACTGTATTATTTGAAGCTGTAACAACTTCACCGTTTACGGTAAATTCATAAGTCTTTGTTGAAGCTCCGCCTGTAGCCTGTGCTGCAACAGATATTGTCTGATCCTTATATGCTGTAGTAGCAGAAGGTGTCAGTGATACTGCAAGGTCTGTCTTAACAACTACCTTAGCACTTGCATTTACAACATTGCCGGACTTATCCGTTACTTCAACATTATATTCATATTCGCCTGTTTTCTTTGCAGTTATTGCTGATGTTACATTCGAGCTTGAAGATACCTTTTCTCCCTGTGCATCTGTGAATACGCAGGTATAAGCGGGGAAACCGCCTGTGATAACTGCTGTAAGCTTATAAGTTTTTCCTGCCATAACTTCTTCTTCACTCGGTGTAAGAACTACTGTCATAGGCTCTGCTGCATTGATCTTCTTTGAAGAACTTACCGATGTACCTTCTCCGTCTGTTACAGTTACTGTAATTTCATATGTACCTGATTCAACCGGAGTATATACACAAGTATTTCCTGTGGAACTGAGAACTGTACCTGATGCATCTTTGAATACATATTTGTAGTTGCCTTTTCCTCCGCCTGCTTTTGCCGTAAGTGTTACTGCAGAGCCGACGCCTGTATATTCATTATCAGCATTCAATTGTGCTGTAAGCGGACCTACAACTGTAAATGATGCCTGTGCTGTCTTAACTGTTCCCTTCTGGTCGGTTACTGTTACTGTTACATTATAATCTCCTGCAACTTTAGGAGTATATGTAAGTTTTGCGGAACTTCCTATAACAGTACCGTCTTCGAGGGTATACTTATATTTGTATGATGTAAAACCGTTAACAGCTGTTGTTGTGAGGGTGACAGACTCACCGAGATTTATCTCCTGTGCGGATGCTGTCATATCGATTGAAAGTTCATCGGCTATTTTCAGTGAAACTGTTTTATAAACCGAATTTTCTTCCTTATCGGTGGCTGTAACCTTTATTGTATAGCTGCCTGCTTCAGAATAGGAAACTGTTCTTGTATTGCCTGAGCCGTTAATAACATTATTTTTGGAATCAGTAAATACATATGTATAATCTCCGAAACCGCCTGTTGCCTCAGCTGTAAGAACGATGTCCTCTCCGAAGTTTGCCATTTTGGGTGACGCATTAATTGTAACAGCCATTGTATCTGCTACATTTACTATAGCATCAGCTGTTTTTGTTGTTCCTTCGCTGTCCTTAACGGTCACTCTTACAGTTGTCTGTCCTATTTCCTTCATACTTACACTCACACTTGATGAAGAACCTGAGATAGCTGTATTTTCGTCATCAACAAATGCATAGCTGTATGTATAGGGTGATATACCGCCCGTAACTATTGATGTAAGCTTAACGCTCTTTCCTTTTAGAGTATTTGACGGAACGGGAGTAAGCGTTACTTTCAGTTCATCAACAAAAACTACTTTGACGGATGCTGTCTTTACAAAACCACAGCTGTCAGTTACTTCTACAGTTATCGTATCTGTATATGTGCCCTCTTTGTATGAACCGATAGTTGCAGTATTGCTTGTACCTGAAGAAATTATACTTCCGTCGCCTTTTTTGAATGTATAGGTATAATTTCCGAAACCTCCGCTTGCCTGTGCTGTGAAGGTTATTTCCTCTCCGGACTGTGCCTGTGCTGCAGATGCACTAAGTGCTGCATTAAGCTGCGATGCTACATTTACAGTGTGTGAAAGTTCCTTTTTATTGCCGTATTTATCGGTTACTGTAAGGTTAATAACATATATACCCTCTTCTGCAGGATTGAATGTGTAAGAGGATGATGTACCGAGCGATTTGCCATCTGCATCCGTATATTTGTATGTATATGTCGGGAAACCGCCTGTTACAACAGCCTTGTATGTAACCTTTGTACCGAGAAGTACATTATCCGCTGATGCCTGAAGCTCTGCTGAAAGTACATCAGCAGCTGTTATTATCATTCTTGCTGTTGCTTCATTTTGCTTTGAATCAGTTATCTTAACATTTATGGGTGTTGTTCCTGCTTCAGTAGGAATAAAAGTAAATTTATTTCCCTGTGATGCAAGCGGAGTGCCGTCATCAAGTGTAAATTCGTATGTATAATCCTCAAATCCACCCTTTGCTGTTGCAGTGAGCACTGCAGGATTATTTACAAAAGGATACTGATTATCAGCTGTTATAGTTGCTGAAAGTTTGTCAACAACTTTTATCGGAACATCTATCGGAACAGTATGTGCATATTTATCCTTTGCTGTTACTGTTACGATATAGTCGCCTGATTTTGAGGGTTTAAATGTACCTATTCCGTTTACTACAGATACACTTCCGCCGTTTGTAGCTGAATATGTGATAGTTACAGGGTCAAATCCACCCTTTACGGTATTTGTGAATGTGGTACTGTCACCTACTACGAATTCAGTCTGTGAAGTAACAACTTCAAGTATAAGTTCATCTGCTACTTTTATAGTTTTTGTCTGCTGTAATGAATTACCTGCATCATCTGTTGCTTTGATAGTTACAACATAATCGCCGTTTTCGTCCGGTGTAAGAACAGCTTCATTACCTTGTGACGGGATCTTTACACCGTCTCCGTATGTAAATTCATAAGTATAGGGTTCAAATCCTCCTGTGAGTTCTGCTGTGAATTCAGCATCCTGTCCTTTGAATATTGCTTCATCAGATACAGTTGTAGTGAGTTTAAGTTTCTCAGCCGCAACAAATGATACATCAGCCTGTTTTTCTTCTCCGGAAGCATCCTTTACTGTTACTATAACAGTATAGGCACCTGCTTTTGAAGGTGTTACAGAAGTTGTGGCTGATGATCCGCTCACACTTCCTCCGTTTGAATAAGCATATTTAAATGTATAAGGGGAAAATCCACCGACTGTTGTTGTGGTGAGAGTGATTTTTTCTGATACAAGAACTCTTGTTTTGGATGCATCAAGGCTTACTGAGAAAGGATGTGCTGCCTTGAATGTATCGCTGCGGCTTGCAGAAAAGCCGTATTCATCATAAACGGTTGTTTTTACAACATATGTGCCTTCCTCTGTGGGAGCAAAGTTATATATGTTGTCCACACCATCAACAGGATTATCATCCAATGTAAATTCATATCTGTAGTTTCCGAAACCGCCTTCTGCAACTGCATCTACAGGTGCTACATCTCCGATATGAACATATGTGCTGTTGATATTTGTTGTAATGGTAAGTTTTGGAGCAACATAGATGTCAATTGTTTTTTCCAACTGTGTGCCCTTCTGGTCTGTTACTGTTACCTTTACAGAATAATCGCCTGCTGTCTTAAAAGGTACTGTAACTGTTGCAGATGTTCCGTTTATAGCTTCGCCGCTGCTATATTGATATGCATATTTGAATGAACTGAAACCGCCTGTTACTGTAGTCGTAAATTTTACAGATGTTCCTTCAAGAACATGATCTGCCGATGCAGCAAAATCTATGCTGAACGGATCTGCAACTTTAAGTGTTTTATAGGTTGTACTCTTATTACCTCTGCTGTCTGTATAAGTAACGGTAATTTTCTGGTCAACCTTTTCTGTGGGCGTGTAAAGGAGCTGATTTCCATCGCTTGGAAGAGTATTTCCGTTCTTATCTGTGAACACGTATTCATAAGGAGCAAAACCGCCGTTGCCGTCTGCATTGAATACAACTGTTTCACCCACATATGCCATTGCTGCACTTTGATCCATGCTGAGTGTAAGCTTATCTGCTACATGTATTACTATGCTGTCTGTAAGCTCTGTACCAAACTTATCAGTCATTACTACACTAACAGTATAATCTCCTGCTTCTGTGGGCGTGATATATGCATTTGCACCCGAACTTGTCTTTGTACATTCAGGATTAACCTCAAACTGATATGTATACGGAGTATATCCTCCTGTAGCTGCTGCATTTATAGTTGTCCTTGTTCCTGCAAGTACGTAAGGAGTATTTGTTTTAAGTTCCAATGTCGGATACTTTTTAACCGTAACGGTCACTGAACTTGCCTGAAGGTTACCCTGTTCATCAGTTGCTGTTGATGAGAAAGTATAGCTGCCTTCGTCTTCAACTACATATGTACACTTATTTCCGACTGCACCTGTAATTTCTTCTCTCTGACCGCCGAATGTAACATAGAACTGATATGTGATATTACCCACACCGCCTGCCGATTCAGAAGTAAGATTTACAGTATCACCTACATAAACCGATGATTTTTCCGCAACAAGTTTATTGCTTATTTTATCAACAACATTGATAATGGTTTCTGCTTCTGCTTTATTTCCTTCAGCGTCTGTTACTGTAACTATAAGTGTTTTCTCTCCGACTGTTGAACCTGCACTTACCTTTATATTATCAGTCGTACCTGAAACTGTTGTACCTGTGGAATATTTGTAGCTGTACTTATAAGGCTCAATACCGCCGCTGACATTAACCTTTGTTTCTACTGTTTTGCCTGCCATTACCGAATATGAATCATTCTCAAATGAAGCATTAAGTTCGGAAACAACTTCAAAGGTTCTTGCCTCTTCCACGGACACTCCATCGGAATCGGTAACATTTACATATACTGTATATTCTCCGACCATATCGGCAGGAATAACATATTTTCCGTTCTCTGTATATGCATCATTTCTGTCACCGGTAGGGTCATCGTAATATACAACACAGTTATACGGAGCAATACCGCCGCCCGGCTGAATATCAGCCAGAACTGTACCGCCAAGGGAGATCCTTGTCTTTGAAAGGGTTATATCTGCATAGGGCGGTTCAACTATTGTGAAAAACTCTTCGTTAAATGTGCCCAAATATTCACCCAGACCTGTAAAGTAAATAGTTCCGGTACCTATTTCTCTGTTTTCACCGTAGCTCACGGTATAATCCGTACCTTCAATAAGTGTAGTTCCGTCTGTATCTTTTACAACTACAGTCGGGCGGAACTGTTCACCGTCTTTGTATGTAAACGCATCCTTATATTCATAAGTACAGCTTGAAAGCATTTTGCTTGTAACATAAACTGTAACAGTTCTTGTATAATCGGCGGAATCTTCGCCCTCAAGCGTCATGCTTACATTAGTTACACCTGATGCAACACCTTCTATAGTGCCGTCCTGATTGCAGTTTATAATACCCACAGGATTAGCAGAAAGAACAGGTATCAGCTCGGCTGTTCCGCTTTCATCACAATCATAACTTGCTTTGAAAGTAAGAGGTACTTTTTGACCCTTACTTATTGACATACCGCTGAGGCTGTCAACACTTTCGATCTTAAGTCTGTTGGTAAGTGCCTGAGTTTCCTGATTTATTGTCTGATCTTCTGAGGGAAGAGCACTGACATCAATAGTATCATCATAATATCTGTTGTAAGCTTCATTACTTGTTCTGATACAGATATATCTCTTACTCTTATCAGAAAGAGGACTAATTACGCCTATACCCATATCAAGCACATTAGATGCCAGAACCGCCGATTTGGTTGCAATACCATCTGCCAGATCATTTATAATTTCGTCAAGATCATTTTCAGAAACTATAATAGCCTCGTAGCGTTTATCTGCATCAAAATCATTTCCGAAGATCCCTTTGTTCGAGAATCTATCATCAAGGAGGTCAAATTCCTCCTGACGAAGCAAAAGTTCTGCCGCACGAACCATTGCTGATTCTGTAAGATCCTCTCCAAGATTGAGAGCGGATTTTCCGTTCTCCACACGTTTCTGATTGATACCGTTGAAAATTTCTTCCACTTCGGTATACCTTCTGACAACATCCTTAATTGTGATATTAAGGATGTCTTCATCTGCTGCATTAACAGTTATCACCGACATGGTCATCATTGACATGACCATCACAGCCGACAAGAATGCACTGAGTATCCTTTGTGATATCTTTCCTTTCATAAGTATTCCTTCCTTTCGTTCAAAAATTGTACTTATATTCTATCATAAAAATCCCAATTTTTCAATATTTTTATTTCATCTTTATATATAATTTTATACACTTTGCACTATTCAAATTCAATAAAAAAGCTGTTGTACCTTTTCAATCGGTACAACAGCCGTATATTATTATTTATAAATATCAACTGATTTCAACATTAAAAGTTTTGTCAGCAATATTGCCTGTTGCGTCTTTTACCTTTACTTTTATATTATAAGTACCCTTTGTTTTTGTTGTAAAGGAAGCAGACGTATTTGCAGAATAAGCCGAAAGAGTCGTCCACGAACTTGCAGAACTGAGTTTATAATAATATGCGAAACTGTAGGGCTTAGTTCCTCCTCTTGCTGTTCCGTTTATCTTAACTGCACTTCCTGCCGCAACAGTTGCACTGTCGGGCTTTGAAGTATTTGTAAGAGTACCGTTATGAACAACAAGGGTAAATGTCTTTGATTTTTCCGTTCCGGAAGTATCCTTGACCTTTATCATTATGTCATATATTACCTCAGCACCGGGTGTAGGTGTTTCGGATGTAGAAGTTCCGTATTTTGTGCCAAGCGTCTTCCATGAAGAATCGGACTGCTGTTTATAGAAGAATGCATATTTGTATGAACCTGTACCTCCGCTTGCTGCACCCTTGAGGGTCACAGCATTTCCTTTCAGAACACTTGTTGTGCTTATTGTAGAATTATTTACCAGAACAGACTGTGTTACTTTTAATGTAAATGTTTTTGCAGCAGTCGTTCCTGAAGTATCCTTTGCTATAACTCTTATATCATATGTAGCAGCAGCACCCGGTTTGAATGTTGCACTTGTTGCAGTACCGTAAGCTGTGCCTATTGTACTCCATGAAGTCGAGGACAACTTCTTATATTGGAAAGCATATTTATAAGAACCCGAGCCTCCGCTTGCCGAGCCGGTCAGTTTCACAGCTGT
>Ga0326511_10003883_pt1 | contig 11985 bp, 10 predicted proteins | sample 0_2496_0518_D_FD_203701 | JGI IMG/M metagenome (GOLD analysis project Ga0326511, IMG submission 203701) | Bovine rumen microbial communities from UC Davis, California, United States - 0_2496_0518 | ecosystem: Host-associated > Mammals > Digestive system > Stomach > Rumen | place: USA...
GTTGTGGTAGATTAAAACTAGCACTGAAAAGCTTCAATGTCTTCATTTTTTTATCTACCACAGGGGATTTAATCCCAGGTCACTGCCGCGTTAGCGGCTTAGTACAAAAATTCCCGAGTTCAAATTGAACTCGGGAATAACAATTATTGAAATCAGAAATCGGCGTTTCCGACGGTACGGGGATGAAGTTCCACGTCGCGGATGTTATTGACGCCGGTCAAATACATGACCATTCGCTCAAAGCCGAGACCAAATCCGGCATGATGGCAGGAACCGTATCTGCGAAGATCCAGATACCACCAGTAGTCCTTCTCTTCCATACCGAGTTCCTTCATTCTTTCCTGAAGAACGTCAAGACGCTCTTCTCTCTGGCTTCCGCCAATGATCTCACCAATGCCGGGAACCAGGCAGTCTGCTGCAGCAACGGTCTTCTGATCATCGTTCAGACGCATATAGAATGCTTTGATCTCTTTCGGATAATCGGTAACAAAGACCGGCTTTTTGAAGACTTCTTCCGTCAGATAACGTTCATGTTCTGTCTGCAGATCGATACCCCATTTCACCGGAAAATCAAACTTATGACCGGAATTGTTAAGGATCTCGATCGCTTCGGTATAAGTAACGCGGCCAAACTCGTTGCTGACGACATTGTGCAGACGATCCAGAAGTCCTTTATCCACAAAGGAGTTGAAAAATTCCAGTTCCTGCGGACATTTTTCCAGTACGGAGTTGATAATGTATTTTACCATTGCTTCCATGACTTCCAGATCCTGATTGAGATCACAGAAAGCCATTTCCGGCTCTATCATCCAGAACTCAGCTGCGTGACGCTGCGTGTTGGAGTTTTCCGCACGGAAAGTCGGACCGAAGGTATAAACATCACCAAATGCCATTGCGAAGTTTTCCGCATTAAGCTGTCCGGAAACGGTCAGATTAGTACTCTTTCCAAAGAAATCCTGAGAGAAATCAATGGAACCGTCGTCCAGCCTGGGAAGATTATTCAGATCCAGCGTTGTGACGCGGAACATCTCTCCTGCACCTTCCGCATCAGATCCTGTGATGATGGGGGTCTGAGCATAAAGGAACCCGCGGTTCTGGAAAAATTCATGTACGGCATACGCTGCGACGGAACGAACGCGGAATGTCGCATTGAACAGGTTGGTTCTGGGACGAAGATGCTGAATGGTTCTGAGAAATTCCACACTGTGGCGCTTTTTCTGAAGTGGATACTCCGGAGAAGAACTTCCCTCAATCTCCACGGCAGAAGCTTTCAGTTCAAACGGCTGTTTGGCTTCCGGTGTCAGCACCAGAGTGCCATGGCAGATAAATGCTGTTCCAACATTCTGTTTGGTAAGTTCATCATAGTTATTTAAGGTATTATTATCTAAGACGATCTGTAAAGACTTAAAACAGGAACCGTCATTGAGCTCAATAAAACCGAAGCTCTTCATATTGCGAATGGTACGGGCCCATCCACACACGGTTATTTCCTGATTTTCAAAGGTTTCCGGAGAATGAAATATTTCCGAAATTTTTACTCGCTGCATAGAAAACACTTCCTTAAATCACTAGAATAGGGCTATTATAAATTATTGGTACTGGTATTTCAAGAAAAGAGAAAAAAACCTGTGATATTCCTGTTTTCCAGGAATATCACAGATTTTTTCTTGTATTAAAGTTATGCGGCTGCCGGGGTAGATCCGGTTTTCCTGCGGCTGAGCAGATACTGCAGAAGCAGCAGTCCCAACACCACGGCAAGACCGATGATATCGGTCAGTGTCGTAGGCACCAGCAGGGTCAGTCCTCCGAGAGCAAACAGGATTCGGATCGGCCAGGCAACTTTTGTAAATACGAAACCGTTAAGTGAAGCTGCCACACCGAAGATCCCGAGGATGGAGGTAATGATGATCTGGATCGCATTGAGAACTCCCTGATCCAGCAGGAGCATCGTGGGTGTGTATGCAAAGATATACGGTACGATAAACGCCGCAATGGCCAGCTTGGTAGCATTGAATCCGGTCTTCATGGGATTGGATTTTGCAATAGCACTTCCTGCATAGGCCGCAAGGGCCACCGGCGGGGTAATATCCGCAACGATACCGAAATAAAACACGAAGAAATGAGCAGCTATTTTCGGGATGCCCAGTGTGATCAGGATCGGTGCCGTGGTGGATGCCATGATGCAGTAATTGGCGGTAGTAGGAACACCCATGCCAAGGACGATACAGCAAAGCATCGTCAGGAACAACGCGATGAAAAGACCAAGTCCGGGATACGGAATGGATTTGCTGACGGCTACGATAGAGGTGATCAGCTTGGATGCAAGTCCGGTAACGGTGATACAGCCGGCAATGACACCAGCCATGGAGCAGGCAACGGCAACGGTGATGCAGCCGCGTCCGCCGGCTTCCAGTGAATTCAGGATCATGGAGCCGGTTTCCTTTAATGTCAGACCGACAACGGACGGTTTTTTACCCGTAGCTGCTGCCGCAGCTTCTTTGCTGCGTTTGATCTCTCCGGGAAAGCTTACCAGGATCGCCAGCAGAATGGCAATGGAAGCAGAGTACTGAAGAGAACGAGTGTTGGTAGCAACAAGATAAATTAAAACAATCAGAGGAAGAAGCAGATACACATATCTCTGCAGTTTTAAGAAGCTGGGAAGTTCCGTACGGGGAATGCCCTTCAGACCGAGCTTCTTTGCCTCCAGATGGACGGCGATGAAGATGCCGAAGAAATATAGCACAGCGGGAAGAATCGCCCAGACGACGATCTGCCCGTATGGAGCACCGATGTATTCTGCCATCAGGAATGCGGCAGCACCCATGATTGGCGGCATGATCTGACCACCGGTGGAGGACGCAGCCTCAACAGCTCCTGCAAATTCCGGCTTGTAACCGGTCCGCTTCATCATGGGGATCGTTACCGATCCGGTGGTGACGGTATTTCCCACGGAAGAGCCGGATACCATTCCGCAAAGAGCGGAAGAGATTACGGCTACCTTTGCGGGACCGCCGCTGGCAGAACCTGCAACGGAGTTTGCAAGATCAATGAAGAAACTGGAGATTCCGGTACGCTCCAGAAAAGCGCCGAAGATGATGAATACGGCGATGAATTTCAGGCAGACCTGGATCGGTGTTGCCATCAGTCCGGAGGTTCCATAAAACAGCGTATATATTACCCGTCCGAAAACCTGCAGGAAGGTCTGGTTGTTGCCCGACATGCTGACGAAGGTGTAAACGAGAAGCGCACCGACAACGCAGAGGATCGGGATGCCGACACAGCGGCGGCATAGCTCCGCCAGGGAAATGACAGCTGCAATTCCCAGGGCATAGTAGAACCAGGGGTTGGGCTGGTTCAGGATCGCAGAGGCGCTGGTGATGGTCTTGACGATCGTCATGTAATTGAAGCAGTAATAGAAGAACGCTCCGGCGCCCAGGATCATTAACAGAAAATCATACCAGGGTATGTAGTTTTCTTTTACAATCTTCTTGGAGGACGGATAGGTCAGATAACCCATTATGATGATGAGTCCCAGAAATGCCGACAGACGAATGGGCATGTCTGCTGTGCTGTATAAAGTGGAATAGATACAGTACAGAGAAAAAGCGGCAAGGACGATCTTTACGATTACGCCCCAGGCGCCGGTCCAGATTCGGGTGGCGGATTCCCGGTCATATTTTCGCATGATCTCCTCTGTGGAAGCTGCGGAATTCTCAATATCAACGGGCGGGACCTTTTTTTCTTTTTTTGCCATAGAAAAAAACCCTTCTTTCCGATGAGGTTTTACCTTGAATGAATTGCGGCGCCCTCCCTTCGAGGACGCCGCAGAAAAATACCGTTAGGATCAGTAGGTTCCTGCCACGATGGTGCTGGCGGAATAGAACGGAGAGCTGTCGAGAAGGGTTGCAATGTGTTCTTCGTCCATGCTGATCAGATAGACATCGCCGGAAGTGGCGAGATCGGTGATCGCGGTCGTCGGTGCACCGGCAACGATAAATGCGGCATCGATCTTTCCGTCTTTCAAGCTGTCTGCGCTGTCGCCGAAGGACTGATACTTGGCATCGATGTCATCTTCGGTCAGGCCGTATGCGCCAAGGATATCCATGGCATTGAAGTAGGTGCCGGAACCAGATGCGCCGATGGAGACTTTTTTGCCTTCCAGATCAGCAACGGTTGCCAGCTCCGGATTGGTGGTAACGATCTGGACCTGTTCCGGGTACAGAGCTGCTACAACAGAGAAACTGTCGACGGCAGAAGAGAAATCACGATCCTTGTTGCCTTCGTAAGCATAGGTCATAACGTCGCTCTGGCAGAATGCGATCTGATCATTGCCGGCGTCGATTTCCTGAACGTTGGTCTTGGAAGCGTCAGAAGTGATAGCCGTGATGGCAAGATCGGTGTTGGCGGAAACATACTGTGCAAGAACTCCGCCGTATGCATAATAGGTGCCGGATTCGCCGCCGGTACCGAAGGTCAGAGGAACATTATCTCCGGCCTTGCCGGCGCCCTCTTTTACGGAAGCGACTTCAATGCCCTTCTCTTTAAAGTATTTTGCAGCACCGGGATGATAAGGAACCGAAGTGATGGACGATGCAACATCGATATCCAGTTCTTCGCCTTTTGCGTGCATCTGGGAGATTTCGTCTTTGTTTTCAAAGATGGTTTTAACCAGAGTGTAAATCTCGTCTTCGGGGACATCGTCACGAGCGATGATTACTGCACCAACGGCAACGGTTTCCGTATCGACAGTCTTGGAATTGCTTGCAGCTGTGCCGCTGTCGGAAGTTACTTCCGGAGTGGCGCCCGTTCCGCATGCGCAGAGAACGAAGACCAGGCAAAGTGCAAGTGTCAGAGCCAGAATTTTTTTCATGTTCTTCCTCCTTTTACATAAAAATGATTATTCTGAATTTTTTATGTTTAAAAATTTCATTATACAAGTATTATATCGTGATTATTCAGTGCGTTCAAGAATAAAAGTGCAAAGACCAAGGCGATAACATGCATTTTCGCTTTGGTAACGACCCGCCTCGCGGGAAAGAAAAAGCAAAAATTACGAAAAAATAGGAAGGTATAGAGATTATTAACAGTTTTCCTTATAAATAATTGTGTTAATTGGAGGGATTTTCTCTTGAATTTACTCAGTGATTATGCTATATTGTGCCTACTGTAAAAACAAATGTACTCTAGGGAGAGACAAAAAGATGAAAAAACAAATGAAAATCGGATTGCTTGGATATGGTGTTGTCGGGAAAGGCGTTGTGGATATTGTAGACGCACACTGCCCGGATCTGGAAGTGAAATACGTGCTGGTCCGCAGACCCCGTGAAGAGCTGGGCGATAAGGCGGTCACAGACTTTAATGTAATGTTGAATGATCCCGAGGTGGATATCATCGTTGAAGCCATGGGCGGCCTCTCCCCTGCCTACGAATATGTGCATGCTGCACTGGAAGCCGGAAAAAATGTGGTTTCCTCCAACAAGCAGCTGATCTCCTACTATTATGATGAGCTGGCAAATCTCGCCATGGAGAAGAAAGTGGCACTTCGCTGCACGGCAGCCGTCGGCGGCGGAATCCCATGGCTTACAGCTATTGAGCGCGGTCGCCGGGGAAACCGGATCATCGGCATTTCCGGTATCATGAACGGCACGACCAACTACATTCTGGATGCCATGTATACCAACGGCTCCGATTTTGACGCAGTTTTGAAAAAAGCGCAGGAGTTGGGCTATGCGGAAGCGGATCCCTCTTCGGATATCGACGGACTGGATATTCAGAGAAAGTGCGTAATCAGCTCCAACGTTGCATTTGGAGTCAGCATTCCGGAAGAGCAGGTTCCGGTATTCGGAATCCGCAATATCAAAGCCTGCGACATTGATGCAGCCAAACGTCTCGGAAAAATCTGCAAGATGATGGCTATCGCCCGCCAGACAAAAGACAACAAGATTACCGCATATGTGGAGCCCGTGTTCCTTCCGGGAGAAAGCCTGGAAGCTTCTGTCCATGATGCCTTCAATCTGATCACTCTGGAAGGTGAGTATTCCGGTGTTCAGAGTTTCTTCGGTCAGGGTGCCGGACGGTATCCCACCGCGTACAATGTCGTGGAAGACTGCGCAGATCTGCTGCATGGTATCGATGATTTCTATACCGATGTTATTGAGCCTAAGAGCGTGGACAACGCAGAAGAGCTCCATCCGTACTACATCCGCGGACTTCGGTCTCCGGAAACGGTCAAGGCTTTAAAGGTCATCAACTGCGGTGAAGGATTCATTTCCAAGCCCATTTCTGTTGTGGAAGCACATACCATCGCAGAATCTCAGGCGGGCGAAGAACTGTTTATGGCAGGAATCCTGGAGGACTGACGAACGATGCGCAAAGTAGTAAAGTTCGGTGGTTCGTCCATGGCGAACGCCAAACAGTATGAAAAGGTAAAACGGATCGTTCAGGCGGATCCGGAACGGGATGTCGTCGTTGTTTCCGCCGCCGGAAAACGGTTTAAGGAAGATCATAAGATAACAGACCTTCTGTATCTGTGCTATGCACATCTTCAGTATGGTGTGGAATGCCAGAGCATCTTTGAGATGATCGAAAGCCGGTATCGCGGGATCTGCAATGAGCTGGAGCTTAAAGTGGACATTGAAAGCGAGCTTGCGGAGATTCGCAGCCATCTGAAGAAAGATGTCCGTCAGGACTGGCTGGTCTCCCGGGGAGAATATCTGTCCGCGATGCTGATGGCAGATTATCTGGGATTCCATTTCGTTGACAGTGCAGAATGGCTGAAGTTCAAGTTTGACGGAAGTGTCGACACGGCGGAATCCTATGCGACATTAAAGGAAATCGCAGAGGACCGCGCTGTGGTGATTCCCGGTTTTTACGGGGTCCTTCCCGACGGAAACGTCAAGGTCCTCACCCGCGGTGGCAGCGATGTTACCGGCGCACTGGCAGCAGCAGCTCTGGATGCGGAGATTTATGAAAACTGGACGGATGTATCCGGAATCCTGATGGCGGATCCCCGGATCGTGGAGAATCCCGATACCATCAGCTATATCACCTACTCTGAGTTGAGAGAGCTGTCCTATATGGGCGCCGATGTCCTGCATGAGGCATCCATCTTCCCCGTGAGGGAGAAAGACATTCCGCTGAACATACGAAACACCAATGATCCGGATCATCCGGGAACCATTATCAAAGAATCCTTCCCGGAATCCTACAGTGACAAAGACAAGCTCCTTACCGGCATTACCGGAAAGCGGAACTATAGTATCGTGACTATATCGAAAAACGGTATGTCTTCTTCGCTTGGTTATCTGCGCCGGATTCTGGAGATCTTTGAGCGGTATGGAATCTGTGTGGAATTCACACCCTGCGGGATCGATTCGTTCTCACTGGTTGTTTCCACCGTGGCATCCTCTAAATTCATTTATACGATCCTGGGAGAGATCCAGGAAGAGATCGAGCCGGACAGCATCGATCTGATCGAAGGGGTCTCGGTCGTTGCGGCGGTCGGCCGTAATATGGCGCATCAGCCAGGTTCCTCCGGGGCACTGTTTGACGCGCTGGGACAGAACGGAATCAACGTTCGGATGATCTCTCAGGGACCGGAAGAACTGAACATTATTTTAGGAGTAAATAACAACGATTTTGAGAAAACGATTCGCGTGATCTATGATAGCTTTGTCAAATAAGTTGTGAGTAATATTGGAGGTATATATAATGAAAAGCTTTAAAGTTGGTATTCTGGGCGCAACGGGCGCTGTCGGACAGGAAATGCAGAAGATTCTGGTTGAGCGTGATTTTCCGGTATCGGAACTTCATCTTCTCGCCAGCAAGCACTCCGCCGGCAAGGTAGTAAAATTCAAGGATCAGGATATCGTTGTTGAAGAGGCGTGTGCCGAAGCATTCAAAGGGCTGGATATCGTGCTTGGCGCTGCAGAAAATGATATTGCAGAGCGCTTCGTCGAGGATATCAAGGCTGCAGGATGCGTCTTTATCGACAACTCCAGCGCTTTCCGTCTGGATCCGGACGTTCCTCTGGTCGTTCCCGAAGTAAACCCGGAAGATGTAAAGCTTCACAAGGGCGTTATTGCAAACCCCAACTGCACCACCACGATCTCCTGCACCGCAGTGAATGCACTCAACAGCATCAGCCCCATTGAGTCCATGATCGTCTCCACCTATCAGGCAGTTTCCGGCGCAGGTGCCGGCGGCCCGAAAGAGCTGATGGCGGAAGTGGAAGCGGAGCTCAACGGCGGAACCTATGAGCCGAAAGTGTTCCAGCACCAGATCGCATTCAACGTGATTCCCCAGATCGGCGGAGAGCAGTATATGGGATATACCTCCGAAGAGATGAAACTTCAGAACGAAGGCAGAAAGATCATGCATCTGCCGGATCTGAAAGTAAGCTGCACCTGCGTTCGCGCTCCGGTCGTTCGCAGCCACAGTGTCTCCATCCTGCTGAAGACCAAAGAAAAGATCACTCCGGAACAGGCAAGAGAAGTGATCGCAGCAGCTCCCGGCACCAAGCTGGTAGACGATCTGGATAACCAGCAGTATCCGATGCCGCTGGATACCGCCAACCAGAACCTGGTATTTGTCGGACGTATCCGTGAGGATCTTACCGATGATCGCGGCCTGAATGTATGGTGCTGCGGCGACCAGGTCCGCAAGGGCGCAGCAACCAACGCAGTACAGATTGCAGAACTGGTAATCAAAGATATGTAAGACCGAAAGGCAAAACAAAAAGGAAGCGTTCCCGGCAGATTTTCGGGAATGCTTCCTTTTTGTTATATTGTTATTTGGTATAATCCCCCAGACGATCCAGATTGCCCGAGACAGGAACATATCGGTCAATATAATCGAGGAGCTGCTTCGGATCATCGTGAATGAAGAACAGATCCATACAGTTGGAAGACATGAATTTCTGGTCGACCGTGTTCTGAAGAAAGGCCAGCATGGGATCGTAGTAATGATTGGTATTCAAAATCGCAATGGCCCGGGAAGTCTGTCCCAGCTGTTTTAACGTCAGGATCTCAAAAAACTCTTCGTAGGTCCCGATGCCGCCCGGCAGGACAATGACCGCATCCGAACGATCCTCCATCAGCTGTTTCCTTTCCCGCATGGTCGTTGTATAGATGAAATCGGTGCAGTGTTCAAAGAGAACGTCCGGTTCATCGAAGAACTTCGGCGCGATACCGAGGATCTCTCCCCTCTCCTGCCACACGCCCTGTGCAACGGATCCCATGAGGCCGTGTTTCCCGCCCCCGAAAACCAACCGGTGTCCCCGTTGGGCGAGCAGGCGGCCAAGCAACTCTGCTTCATTATAATAAATATCTGCCAGTGAGGCGCTGGATGCGCCGTAGACACATACATTCATCACAAACTCCTCGGTTTCTTTCTATTTGAATGAATTTTAGAGCAGGGAGAAAAACTTGTCAATCCAGCTTGCTTTTGAGGCATTGTGATTTATAATGTTTTCTATAAAAAACGAAGGGTGAGATTAGTTGAAAGCAATTGTTTCTGTATTTGCAAAAGATCAAAAAGGCATTATTGCGTATGTGACCCAGATCCTGGCGGATAATGGCATCAACATTCTGGACATCAGCCAGACGCTGATGCAGGAGTACTTTGCCATGATCATGCTGGTGGACACCTCCGACTGTGAGCTGACCTTTGACGCTCTTTCCGCACTTCTGAAGGAAAAGGGCAAAGAAAAGAATCTCTCGGTTCAGATTCAGAGAGAAGATATCTTCAATTCGATGCATAAGATCTGAGGTCGGACTATGAGCTATTTATTAAACAGAGAAGAGATCGTTCAGACCAACCACATGATCGACCAGCAGCATCTTGATGTTCGAACGATCACTATGGGTATCAATCTTCAGGACTGCGCCAGCGAAGAGATAACGGTTTGCGGAAACAAGATCTATGATAAGATCTGCAGCAAAGCGGAAAATCTGGTGAAGACCGGAGAAGAGATCGAACGGGAATTTGGAATACCTATTGTAAACAAACGCATCTCCGTGACCCCGATCTCCATCGTAGCAGCAAGCTGCAAGAGCGAAGAGTATGAAGTCCTTGCGAAGAGCATGGACCGTGCGGCAAAGGAGATCGGCGTAAACTATATCGGTGGATACTCTGCTTTGGTGCAGAAGGGATTTACCGAAAGCGACCGGCGACTGATCCGATCGATCCCGACTGCGCTGGCAGAAACGGAACGGGTCTGTTCCAGTGTCAATGTCGGTTCTACCCGTGCCGGGATCAATATGGATGCAGTTCGCCAGATGGGACTGTGTATTAAGGAACTTGCACTCCGGACCGAAAAGGAAGACGCCATAGGATGCTCCAAGCTGGTTGTTTTCTGCAACGCGGTAGAAGACAATCCCTTCATGGCAGGGGCCTTCCACGGTGTTGGGGAACCGGAAACGGTGATCAATGTCGGGGTCTCCGGTCCAGGCGTCGTATATCATGCTCTGCAGGAATGCAAGGGAAAGCCGTTTGATGAGGTTGCGGAAACCATTAAGAAAACAGCATTCAAAGTAACCAGGATGGGCCAGCTTGTTGCCAGAGAAGCATCCAGCAGACTTAACACAACCTTCGGTATCGTTGACCTTTCGCTGGCTCCAACACCGGCCAAAGGTGACTCGGTTGCCCGGATCCTGGAGGAAATGGGTATCGAGACCTGCGGCGGTCCGGGAACCACTGCGGCACTGGCCTTGCTGAATGATGCAGTAAAAAAAGGCGGCGTCATGGCATCCAGCCAGGTGGGCGGACTGTCCGGTGCGTTCATCCCGGTTTCAGAGGATGAAGGCATGATCGCGGCAGCCAGATCAGGAGTACTCAGTCTGGAAAAACTGGAGGCGATGACCTGCGTGTGTTCTGTTGGCCTTGATATGATCGCTGTACCGGGAAATACAACGGCGGAAACCATTTCTGCAATTATTGCGGATGAAGCGGCCATCGGAATGATCAACAATAAAACAACCGCGGTTCGGGTGATCCCCGCCCCGGGAAAGGGCATTGGAGATACGGTTACGATAGGCGGCTTGTTCGGAGAAGCGCCGGTCATGCCGGTGAAGGAATCCAGTGCAGAAAAGTTTGTTCACCGCGGAGGCCGTATCCCGGCACCAATGAACAGTCTTAAAAACTGATATGTAATGACCTCCAGTCAAGGAAATAATTCACCAAAGATCACTACGAATATTTAGCAGTAATAGAGAACACCCTGAGAGAACCACGGCTTCAGAAGCTCAGGTATTGACCACTCTGATATACGTGGATTCAGAACAAAATAGTTCCTACCGACAGGTCAATGGTCCACCGTGAATGCTACTGTCTAAAAGCGTGGATCACAAAATGTGCCAACATAGTTTTTTCGTAGATCATTCGAACCTTGAAAGAACCATGGCCCTTTCAAGATGTTCTCTGTACATTACTTATGTGATAAAAGCCGGATTTATCCGGCTGGTAAACCGCTACAACAATGTAGCAGCATGGTCAAGGGTGCCGCGCACCACCGAAGGTGGCGAAGCCCTTGAAGTTGGTGCTGCATTGTTGTATGTCAGGCAAACTGTTCTGTCATCATGCCCCAAATGAAACCGGCAAGTTCTCTGGAAACAGCAATAATAGCAACATTACGATGTTTTCCATTGTTAAGTATAAGATGATAGAATCGTTTTCTTAAACGGATATTAGCTTTATCTGCATACTCAATGACTGCAGGCGGATTGCCTTGCTGGCGTTTCTTCAACGCCACGGATTTTGCTCCAACTTTCCCTCGTGAAAAGCATTGGGAAGATTCGGATAACAACTTTCTCAGGTGACGATTTCCGGCTTTCGTGATGCCAAGCCGATTTTGATCCTGCCCACTGGAGTCTTCTCCGGGCGTCAGTCCGATGTAGGACATGAAATGGCCTGCCGTGGCAAAACGATGAAAATCTCCGACTTCGACAACGAGTGAAAGTGCAGTAATGGTATCTATTCCAATGAAAC
>Ga0326511_10003884_pt1 | contig 11984 bp, 10 predicted proteins | sample 0_2496_0518_D_FD_203701 | JGI IMG/M metagenome (GOLD analysis project Ga0326511, IMG submission 203701) | Bovine rumen microbial communities from UC Davis, California, United States - 0_2496_0518 | ecosystem: Host-associated > Mammals > Digestive system > Stomach > Rumen | place: USA...
CAATTTTATCTCTTTTATTTTTTATAATCATAACAATACTGAATATTGTCAACACCGGCAATATAAAAATGATAGCCAAAAAAATTACAAAATTACCTGTTGTCAGTACATACGAAATTGCTGTTAGAGGCAGAATAATAAGCGAAAATACCAAGAGCATCACAGGAAAACCATTGCGAATCAATACACCAAGATTTTTTGGATATTGATTTTTGTATCTTTTGAGGGCATCTTCCATACGAAGACTTAGACTCTGAAAATTTGTTTTGTTTGCATCCATTTTGTTCTACTAATAATTATTCAACGTGAAATATTCCGCCTGATCTACAATTGCTTTTAGACTATCAATGTCGTTGTACCATTTCTTTGATACAAAATCTGCGTAATAGCTTCCCTTGCCATTTTGCATTACACGGAATATATTATCATCGCATTTCGTGTCGTCGTCGAAACTATCTAATACCAAATATTTGCGATCTACAATCTTATTATTTTTGTTCCAAAATACTACAGAAAGCTTAGAAGTATCGGCATTGGATAGTTTATTCCCCGTAGCAACAAGTTTTACACCGCTAAACCGCAATCTATATTCAAGATTGTCTCCAAGTAAGAAAAAATCTTTTACAGATATTTCTGGTAATATTTCGATACTTAATACACCAGAACTTTCACATTTTAAATACGGTGAAATATTTTTGTGAATAGGAAGAATCTCAAATGGCTTGATATTTTTTCGTATTTCCGACAATTGATATTCTTTTGAATATTTTTCTCTATTTAATTGATATTTTTTTTCTGCACTTAATCCTACAAAGGGCAAAACAAATCCCACAACTATAATCATTAAGAAAACTACTGCAATTTTTTTACGATTGTTGTTGCGATTTTGCTTTATAATTTTGATATCTTCAGCATATTTTTCAAGTAGTTGACGAGCTTCGGCATTTTCACCATATAAGCTATCTACCGTACGAGTATACATTTCGTGAGAATATAATGCATTGTAATAAGCATTATCTGCAATAGAGACTGGCGAATATTCCCTTTTGGATATAAACAACATTATAAAAGCCAACAACAACAATCCTACCGACCATCCAAAAAAAGTCGTTGTAGAATACGAAATAGAGAGAATCAACAATATAGCTGCTGCAAAAAGCAACAATATCTGACTTCTAAATACTACAACGTTCCAAAACGAAGGATTTGGAGCATTTTTCAACTCATTAATGCTATTTTGTATGGATGTTATAAGGTTTTTAATATTGGTATCAGAATCAAGTTGTTCGTGCAACACAAATCCACAGTATCCACAGATATTACTAATCAACGGGAATGGTGCACCACAATTTGGACAAACTTTGATATTACGGTTTTCGTCGGCAGTATTTTTATTCTCATTTTTGATAATTTCAGCCTCATTTCCCGAAATAATAGGTGGAGGTACTGCTTGTTTTTCTTTTGACAACGATTCGCCGCAAAAAAGGCAATCGTCGCTAATAAGCGGAGTCAACGATCCACAATGAGGACAATGAGTCAAATCCTCTTTTGAATACGTTTTTAGCCGCTTCTCAAGAGCATTGTTTAAATATTGAATAATTTCCGATTCAGAAGTTCCCTCCTTCAATGCAGCGTTGATAATCGTCTGTTTTTCCACAAGGGTAAGCACACGATCTTTCAACGCTAACATTGTGAGGTCTTTAATTTTTGCTGAAATTGACATTGATTAATAAATTGATATATAGCAATTAACTATTTTTATTTTATAGCAAATTCTCTATTTCTTTTTCAATTACTTTTATATCTTCTGTTGGTTCGTAACGGTTGATTACATTTCCATTGCGATCGATGAGAAACTTAGTGAAATTCCATTTGATATCTGGATTCTTGTCGTAGTTGGGATCTTTTTTGGATAGCATCTCGATGAGAATTTTGCCAATTGGATGATTAGGGTCAAATCCGTTAAATCCTTTTTGCGCCTTAAGGTATGCAAATAGGGGCGATTGATTCTCACCGTTAACATCTATTTTCTTGAATTGTGGAAATTTTGTGGCGTAGTTCAGCTGACAAAACTCGTGAATTTCTTCCTCTGTACCTGGTGCTTGCTCTCCAAATTGATTACATGGGAAATCAAGGATTTCCAAGCCTTTGGCAGAATCTTTTTCGTAAAGAGCTTCAAGTTCGGTATACTGCGGTGTAAACCCACAACGTGTAGCGGTGTTGACAATCAATAGTACCTTGCCTTTGTAATCAGAAAGGCTAACATCGTTGCCTTTACGATCTTTTACGGTAAATTTGTATATTTCCATTTCGTTAAAATTTTTGCAGGCGACAATCGCCATGGTTAATATTAATGCTAATATAGTGTTTTTCTTAACAACACATTTATAAGTTTTAGTATTAATGTGGCAAGATATAGAAAAATAATTCATGCTACAAAATTTTTTTCAAAATATTGTCGAAGAATATATCATTTTCTGCTGTTCAACACATACTCACTATGGAAACAATTATAAACCAAAAAACCTTCCGAATAATCAATTCAGAAGGTTTTTTTGGGGAAAGTTTTTTTTACCTATAATTATTTATTTTGAGCCAAACGTATTCCTACGCCGCCCGAAGCTTGATTAGGTGCATTGTGTTGACGAGCCGTCATACGAAGATCTTCTAATGTAGAAGTCCAGTTGCCACCTCTATACACACGGTCTGTACCCTTCTCTGCACCCATAGGATTGTTTTCGGGAGATACTTTATAATAATTTTTGTCGTATAAATCCCAACACCATTCCCATACGTTGCCCGACATATCGTGTATACCAAGCTCATTTGGCTCTTTTGAACCTATTTCGTGAGGTGTCAACGACGAATTCATCTTGCACCATGCTACTTGTTTGTAGTCGTTGCTTCCAGAGAAAGTATAAGTTTTACCATTAGCACCGCCTCTTGCAGCATATTCCCATTCAGCCTCGGTGGGAAGACGATATCCGTTTGCAGTTTCATTTATTGTTACCTTAAACGATACACTATCACGCTGAATGTTGTAGTACGGGTCTATACGTTCGCGACGCGAAAGCCAATTACAAAACATTACTGCAGCTTCCCAGCTTACGTTGTTTACAGGATTTTTTCCTCTACCATTTTTGCCATCAGATGGTTTTTCCCAACCAGTAGCTTCGCAGAAAAGATCGAATAAATCAAAAGGAATTTCCGTCTTGCTAAGCTTAAACGAACTTAATGTTACTTTATGCTCTGGTGATTCGTCGGAAATGCCAGCGTTCTTGAATGTATAGTCGTTGCCCATCCAGAATGAGCCTCCCTCGATGTCTACCATCTCAGGCACGTCTTGCGCGAATGACTGAAAAGCAAACATCGCTGCAAGCCCTGTCAATAAATAGTTCTTTATCATTTTCTTATGTTATTTAAGGTTTGTATTCTGTTTGTCTGTTGTTTTCCAATATTGTTGCAAAAAGAACATCATTTTGAATTGAAAAATTTAACAGCTCCATCATTATAACGCAATTTTTGCAATTTAATTGAAGGCGAAGTTAGTAATTTTTCGTTTTCACTTATATATTTTTTTTTGCTAACTTTTTCAATAGTGTCGTTGTCCGACATTACAACCTCAGGCCACTGCCTTGCAAATCCATCAGCGTTTAATGTTTTGGCAGTGGAATCCATGCAAAGTACTCCGCCCAAACCATCATCTATTACGTAACAATCGGTAGCAGGATCTACATTGCCAGAAGCATACCATGCAAGCAGATTGTAATCGCCATCGGGAATACCACAATCTACAAAGATGAGTATCTTAGGGGTGATCCTCTCCTCCCCTACCAATTTTATAGCAAGTTGTTTTATTCCGCCTTCGGGCTTGCTATTCAATATTATAAACACAATAGAAATATCCATCCCTAATAATGATGCATCTATTTTTTCTATAGATTTGTATTTCTTTTGTATTGTAATATGGTCTATTGTTCTCACGTCAAACACCTTGCCATCTTTTTCTATTTGGCTTGTACAATCCAAACAAAGTTTACCACCACATGCAAAATGTCGCGAAGAATGGTCGAGTACGTCTGATACACCAGTATTCTCGATATGTACACAAGTGTTGGCTCTAAAGTTTTTTAAAGCCTCTTTCACAAAATTTTTGTAATCAGAGAGTTCCGATTGTCCAGAAAAAACTACCAATATCTTATTGAACATCATTTGCCCTGCTCCCCACAACGCATTTTTTACTTTTAGAGCATTACCTGGAAATACATTATTGATTTTGGCTAATGCAATATTGTGCTCTACTCCACTTGGAGGCATGTGCAAATCTTCAAGCTCTGGAGCATAAGTTAAACGTATGGGAAACTTAAAAATTTTTTCTGTAGCATACGATATATATGCATCTTCCATTGGTGGAACACCTACTATTGTAGCTGGATATATTGCATCTTTACGATGAGTAATACATGTAACGTGAAACTTTGGATAATAATCGGCAAGTGAATAAAAGCCAGTATGATCGCCAAATGGACCTTCTAATACAAAATCCTCTTCTGGATCAATATATCCTTCTATCACAATATCAGCATCCGATGGTATCATAATTTCGGGCTGAGTGATACATTTTACAAGTTTTACAGGTTTGTTTCTTAAAAAACCAGCAAGCAAATACTCGTCGATGCCATCAGGAAGTGGAGCTGTGGCACAATATGTATATAGAGGGTCGCCACCAAGTACAACAGCACAAGGCATTTTACGATTGAGCTTTTTATATTCTGCAAAATGACGTGCACCAGTTTTGTGCAGATGCCAATGCATTGCTACTGTATTTTTATCAAGTACCTGCACTCTATACATGCCTACATTGCGTATTTTCGTTGTAGGATCTACGGTATGCACCATAGGCAATGTTATAAATCGCCCTCCATCGTATGGCCAACATTTTAAGATTGGAAGTGTGGAAAGATCGGGAATATCTTCCACTACTTCTTGACATTTTCCTTTGCCAGATAATGTTTTTGGGAAACAATGCGAAATATCTCCAAGCAACGGTAATGTTTTGAGCTTGCTTGCAAATGTATTTTTAGGAGCGGCAAGCTGCTCAAAGAGCAACTGCATTTGCTGCGATTTCTGATCCGGATCATCACAATATAACGCTTTAGAAATTCTTGAACGACTACCCAACATATTAATAATCAATGGATAATTTGTTCCATTATTTTCAAACAACAGAGCTTTTCCACCATTTGATTGTTTCATCTCACGGTCGGCAAATTCTGCAATTTCCAAACAAGGATCTACATACTCCTTTACAACTATAATATCATCATTAAGCTTAAGGTCGTCGATGAATGTGCGGATCGAATTCATATTACAAAGTAAAAAAAAAGTGTGAAGCAGCCCCTCATTATATATTACAATAATAAGGACTCCCCACACGATTCTAAATATTATATCGGCTAACTGAGATTAAATTTCTTCTTCATCATCGCCGTCTTCTTCCACTTCTATCATATTGATAGGCATATCTACAAGATCCCTAATCACCTCTCCGTATTCAAGAATATCATCATCTGGCCAATACCAATTGACTACAGTAGTAGGATCGTTAGTATAGAGAATCTTTAGCTGCTTAGTAATTGTAATAAGCCACTTGGAACTTGAAGTATTAAAATAATCGTACCTAAAATCCACCACCGTACCGGGATGAGGATTCTCGGAATATTCAATTATCCAATTGACAAGAGGAAGATAAAATGCTTCTGAATCTTCCATCAATGACTTGCCTTCGAAGGTTAAAACTCCGTTTTCAGGATCAAAATCGATCCTCGGCGAATTGGTCTCAGGGTTTATCTGTATTCTTTCCATGATAAGTTTCGTCCAAATAATTTCACCGCTAAAGTATGACATTTTTTTATAAAATGCAAATAGCAGCCAATTTTTTTTCTACTTTTTTAGCTTTTATATTTTTTTTACGTATGCAACAATATCTATGCCGTAATAAAGACACAACTTATTATATCATCTACAAACGTGAATATAGCCTACTAATAAAATATATAATTTTTACATTAAATAATTTAAGATAATATTATAAGCAAAAATAAATTATCTATCAAGCAAAAAATGTTTAAATTAAATATAATACGAAAATATACAAAATTATTGCATAAAATTCTTATCTTTGCTTGTTGAAAACAAACAAACTTATAAGTAATATGTTAGATTTCGCAAACGTACATCTCAACAGCGTTATCCTCCACAAGACTGGCAACAAGTCGCGAGAGGAAGAACTCATCTTGTCGGATCATCTTCTTACTGTGGAAGATCCGATACGAGAACTTCTTATGGAATTTTTCCTCGGACACTTCAACGAGGAAGCCTTCTACAATTTCTACTCCGAAGATGGATTGGAAAACAATGCTGTATACATATCTGCCAAAAATATTTTCAGCAATCAAGATAATTTTGTGGAAGAAAGCAAAAACATTGCTACAAAGCTTTACGAAGCTGGAACTCATCCAAAAATAAAAGAAGGAGATTTGTATATAGCAAGTTTCTCAGACCTCGTTGTTGATGGCGAACTTGTGGACGCGATAGGAATATTCAAATCGGAAACCAAACAAGACTTCCTAAGAATAAGTAGCGGCTCTAACGGTTTCGATATAAAAATAGAGGAGGGTATCAACCTTAACAAAATAGACAAAGCATGTTTGATATACAATACTGAAGAAGAATTTGGCTACAAGCTAAATATAATCGACACTATCAACAAACAAGAAGCTCAATATTGGAGAAACGATTTTCTTGGCATAGAACAACGTAAAGACGATTTTTATCAAACTCAGAAATACATGGAACTATGCAAAGATTTCGTAAAAGAAGTATACAACGAAGAGCATGAGGTGGAAAAACCTCAGCAAATTGCAATGCTCAACAAATCTGCGAATTACTTTAAAGAAAACGAAACATTTAATAAGCAAGATTTCGAAGAAAACGTATTAGCACAACCAGAAGTAATAGAAGCTTTCAACGAATATCAACAGCAATATGCCGAAGAAAAAAAAGTAGAGTTTCGCGAAGACTTTGGCGTGAGCGAAAACGCAGCCAAAAAACAACAAAGCAAAATGAAAGCTGTTCTCAAACTCGACAAAAACTTTCATATATACATACACGGCGACGAAAGTCGTATAATGAAAGGTGTAGATCCTGATACAGGTATGAAATTCTACAAAATTTTCTACGACAAAGAAGAGTAACACAATCCTTATTGTTGGACAATACACAAAACACACAAAATGAACTACTTCATAAATATAGAAACATCTACCGACATCTGCTCTGTAGCACTTAGCAGAGACAATATAATAATCGACAAACGAGAAAACAAAGATAGAAACCACGCCTCTACGTTGGCTTTGTACATACAAGAATTGCTAACATCCAACAATTTGAAAGTAAAAGACTTGGCTGGTGTAGCTGTTAGCAAAGGGCCTGGCTCATACACAGGGCTGCGTATAGGTACATCCACTGCCAAAGGAATGGCATATCAAGCTGGCATCAAGCTATTGGCAATAGATACCCTACAAGCAATGGCTCTCAAAGTGTCGAAATCTACATCAGATCCTAATACAGTGATTTGTACAACAATTGACGCGGGCAGAAACGAAGTATACTCCGAACTTTTTGACGTAGACAACAATTGCATACGCCAATGCGAAGCCGAAATTATCACACCAGAAAGCTACGAAAATATATTGGCTGAAAAGAAAATGATATTTGCCGGCAACGGAGCAGCCAAAATAAGCAAAATTATTACCAACAGCAATGCATCATACATGCCAGAGATAGTGACATCGGCAGAGTATATGGCAGAGCTCACCTTAAAAGCTTACAACAATGGAGATTTTGCAGACGTTGCATATTTCGACCCATATTATCTTAAAGATTTCGTGGCAAAAGTAAGCACAAAAAACGTACTAAAACCACAATAAAATATGAAACAAACGCTCCTAACTACAATTATAGTGTTGATAATGAGCAGTTTTACATACGCTCAAACATCAAAATCTATAGGACCAAACGAAAAGGTAGACTACGAAATATACTACGCTTTCGTTACAGGTGCAAATATGACACTACAAACTGAGGAAGTAACAGAAAACGGACAAAAACTACTACATCTTGTAGCTAAAGGCAACACTGTTGGACTTATCGACAAAATATACCATATTATGGAAGATTACGAATCGTGGGTAGATCCTGAAACTCTTCTTCCAAAACATGCACTAAAAAATGTTGTAGAAAGCGCAGAATACAAAAGGTATATCACCTACAATTTCGACCACAACAACCACACTGTGAAAAGCTCACGTTCGGGCGAACATAAAATAGAAAACGATTGCTTCGATATTGTGGCTGCTTGCTACAAAATACGCACTTTCGACTTGTCTAATGTATCAATAGGGCAAACATTTAAGCTTAACACGTTTTTTGGAGAAGAAAATTGGCAACTTAATCTAAAGTACGTTGGCACTGAAGACGTAAAAATTTCTAAATTTGGAAAAATAAAGTGTTATAAATTTGTACCAATAGTGGAAGTTTCGGGTGTGTTTACCGATAAACAGGCTCTCAAAATATGGATTTCGGCCGACGAAAATAAAATACCTATTAGAGCACAAATGAGCCTAATTGTAGGAAGTGCCAAAGTAGATATCGTAGACTACAAAAATCTTCCTAATCCTCTACAATTCAGATAATTATATTATAAATAAAAAGGGTGGAAAAGGGATTTCCCCTACCCCACCCTATTATTATATTCAATACTTATTCATCTTTATCAGCAATATTCCACTCATAGCCGCCATCACGAGTATCTTTAATTTCTATGCCAGCAGCTTTAAGCTCGTCGCGCAATGAATCAGATAATGCAAAATTCTTCTCAGCTTTAGCATTTTTCCTCAATTGCTGTATCATATCTACAAGATTACCAATTACTTGAGTATTATCTGTTTTGTTGTTTGATACAGCTGGACTGCTTTCGTCTAACAAACCCATTACTTCAAAACAAAGATCGTTGTAAAGCTTTCGCAAATCATTAAGATCTTGCTCTGTAAGAGTTTCTTTGCCATCTTTCATCAAATTGATATGTTTTACACCATCATACAAATGCGATATCATCACTGGTGTATTAAAATCCTGATTCATAGCATCAAAACACTTATCTTCTAATTCTTTTACAGAGAATGACGAACTATTGCCAGGTTTCAACTCTTTTAATGCATGTATAGCATTTAAAAGTTTTTTCAATCCTTTCTCCGATGCTTCCAAAGCTTCATTAGAAAAATCTAATGTACTGCGGTAATGTGCCTGCAAGATAAAGAAACGCACCGTCATTGGCGAATAAGGTTTCTTCAACAATGGGTGATCACCTGCAAAAAACTGCTTGAGACTCATCGCATTACCAAGCGATTTACCCATCTTTTTGCCGTTGATAGTAATCATATTGTTGTGAAGCCAATATTTCACAATATCGTGTCCAAGGGCACCCACAGCTTGCGCAATCTCACATTCGTGATGCGGAAATTGCAAGTCGATGCCACCACCATGGATATCAAATTGCTCGCCAAGATACTTAGCACCCATCGCTGTACACTCGAGATGCCATCCCGGAAATCCCTCACTCCACTTGCTTGGCCAATGCATAATATGTGTGGGCGATGCTTTTTTCCACAAGGCAAAATCACACTGATTACGTTTTTCATCTTGACCATCAAGAGTACGAGTTTTTTCTAAAAGATCATCCACTTTGCGACCCGACAATTTGCCATAACGATATTTTTCTGCGTATTTCTTTATATCAAAATATACAGATCCATTGCTCTCGTAGGCATATCCATTGTCGAGAATTTTATCTATAAGTTGTTGTTGCTCAATAATATGACCAGAAGCATGAGGCTCTATCGATGGAGGTAATACATTGAGAAGACGCATATTATCGTGATAATCTTCGGTATACATTTGCACAACTTCCATTGGCTCAAGATTTTCAAGCTTGGCTTTCTTTGCTATTTTGTCGTCTCCATTGTCGGAATCTTGCTCCATGTGTCCTACATCTGTGATGTTGCGCACATAACGTACTTTATATCCGATATATTTCAAGTATCTGAAAATCAAATCGAAAGTAATTGCAGGACGAGCATGGCCCAAATGAGCTGGCCCATATACTGTAGGTCCACACACATACATACCTACGTATGGTGGATTTATAGGCTCAAACTTTTGCATCGTTCTGGTTAACGAATTATAAACCAATAAATTAGTGTTCATTTTCTAAATCTTGTTACATTACACTGATAAAGCTGCAATTTTAGCAAAAACTTTTGACATTAACAAAAAAACTGCCAACAAATTAATGCTGGCAGTTGATACAAATAACAACGTATAAATCAAATTATATGTCACTTAATAAAAATTTATTCTATAATTTGCACTACCCTACCCCTTTCGTATACAGCAATTCTAAGAAGTTTTCCGGTAGAATTGTAATAATATCTTCTACCATTGATAAGCTTACCATTTTCAAATTCGCCTTCACGGTCTACACGTTTGTCTTTGTTTACAATTTTGTGATAACCACTTCCTGTAAACAGCATAGGACCTTCTTCGTCTTTGCTCACTATTACTTCTTCTTGGTGATGTAGAGTATCTCCTATAGAAGGAATCACGATATTTTCCTCTTTGGGCTTATCACGATATATTTTAGACGCAGCCACATCGTATACACCATCGCTGTATACACGTTTGGCTTTAAGATTACCACTATCGTAGTATTCTTTCATAATGCCGTCTACCCTACCCATTTTCCACTGACTTTCGCTTCTTAGATGTCCACTATCGTAGTATTCGGCCACAATACCATCTGCGCAACCGTTTACCCAATTGCCAGAACGCATCACAGTACCATTTTCGTAGTAATAGTTTTGCATTCCTTCCCTATTGCCACCTTGTCCATAATACCATTCGTATGCGATCTTGCCAGTAGTATAGTAATACTTGTATACACCTATCCAATGGGCACCGTCCCAAGAGCCTTCTTCCGCTATATTACCATTTTCATAGAAGGATTTCATATATCCGAACTTTTTGTTGTTCTGATACGTAATCTCGCTCTTAACTTTGCCGTTGCGATAATATTCTGTCCAAACCCCTTCCCTATTATTGTCAACATACATACCTTTGCAAGAAACTTGAGTATGCAGACTATCGAAAAAATAGTACCATATTCCTTGCTTCTGCTTTAGAACATCGGTAACATTAACAGTCTTTCCATCAATTATAATACTCGTTTGAGCAAATGAAGCTGTTGACATAAGAAAGACTACGACAATTATCGCTATTAACCCTTTTGAATTGCACATTGGTCTCATGAGTTTCAAATGCAAAATTATACATTAAATTTGGTAACTCAAAGGCTTTTGCAGAAAATATTGCAAAAAATCACTTGTTGCCCTTACAAAAGTTTTTCACAAAATACTCTGCTTCTGTATAATTCATATTGAGGGCATCGGTGAAATCATCACACGCCTCTCCCCTATTACCTATCAAATGATAACATACTCCTCGTAGGAATCGGTACGACGGCTTGTTTGGCGAAATTTCTATACATTTTGTTAGGTCGTCGGCAGCCAATTTGTAGTATTTTTTGTCTGATAGAGAATCGCCTAACATTCTGTAGGTTATAGACCGGTTGAAATAAGTAGTTTCAGATTGAGGATCGAGTTCCAAAGACTTTTCGAAATCCTTAATAGCTTCGTCGTACATCTTTAGTCCACTATGTGCAAGTCCATAATTGGAATATAACGAAGGATTATTAGGTTTCTTTTGGTGATAAATATCGAAATCTTGTAAGGCTCGTCGATAATTGCCTGATTTTCCGTATGTTGTGCCACGGTTCATATAACAATCTACAAGTGTAGAATCCAGAT
>Ga0326511_10003885_pt1 | contig 11982 bp, 22 predicted proteins | sample 0_2496_0518_D_FD_203701 | JGI IMG/M metagenome (GOLD analysis project Ga0326511, IMG submission 203701) | Bovine rumen microbial communities from UC Davis, California, United States - 0_2496_0518 | ecosystem: Host-associated > Mammals > Digestive system > Stomach > Rumen | place: USA...
ACTAAGTCCAAACAATAATCAGATTTATTTGTAGAAGCTAAAGCAAAAGTAATAACGGTTTGCTGTAAGTCTCTAACATCATAAGTCTGTCCAGATCTATAGGCATCTTTTAACAACATGTCTATGAAATCTATAGTACATTTGTGAGAAGGCGTCAGATTCGGTAAGACTTTACCAAATAACTTAGGGTCCGGATCACAATTCCTCATAGCCTTAACTATGGTGTGTTTGAGTTTAGACTCGTTCTTAAACCCTTTTTCGTCTAACAACTCTTTGCCTCCTTTCGTCTCTTTTAGCGGTAACCCACTTGCTAAGGAAGCCACAGAAATATCATTGCATAAGGTTAAGCATCTCCTTAACGAGCTGTTACCTGTAAATACTTTCACCTCTACATTATCGTCGAACATCCTGCTTAACTCTGTAGGATCTCCCCCGGTGTAAATATAATGTAGATGTATACCACAACCAGACTTACTAAGTTCTGCATAAGTCGGTGGAAACTTAGATGCAGCCTCGAAGTTTTTCTCGAAACTCTTCTTACCATCATCTCCCTTTATGTCAAAATCTACGACAATATGCTCAACCGGGATTTTTACGTAATGAAGTTTCGTAGTGTCAAGTTCCTTGAGAGTTGTCTTAACTTTTTCCCATTTGTAACTTGGTGTTCCTTCTTCATTTGCATACTGAGCAGGCATATCACCATACTGTTTGTCAAACAAAGAAATGTTACAATCAAACTTAAGCCAGGAAGAAATATCAATAGAGATAGGTTGTGGTTTCTCTTTACCAATCTTCTCCCATCTAAATCCCTCAAATCTAGCATCTTCATATCTGTCGAAATATAATTTGAGAGTATCTCTGAACTTGTACCTAACGATGATGTTCTTGAACTTACAAGCCTCAGCATAAGCTGTATACAGGTCATAGGCTTTTGCCAAACTTATACCATCTTTTAACTCCAAGACATTTTCTGTAACGAAGTTATGGAATGGTGAAGTTCTATTCAACATATCTTCTGCCACATAATGGTCATAATAGTGTCTACCTTTTGACTTGTATACTTGCAAGCATCTCCAAGCAATTCCTGACTTCTCAAATTGTATATGTTCCATACAATCATCGTAAGTTTCCGAATCAACTAATACTCCTGTTGGACGAATATCAATAAGCCTTCTCTTCATACCAGAATTAGGACTTAATTGTATAGGATCATTTGAACCTACAAATATCATACAGTTAGACTTCGTCATAAACGGAGCTTTGAACTTGCAATTAACTCTTATAGATTCATGGGATATAATTTTGTTCAGAGTTGAACGACAATTAATAATACCCAATTCGGCATCATCGTCATAAACTAACACACTGTCATTTTCCAGGAAGTCAGTACCAAATGAGTCACCACCAACTACATTGTTAGCCTCAAACTTAACTGCATAACCCATATCCAATCCACCAAAGATCTGATCAGCAAATATCTTACTGATAATCGTGGACTTACCTGTTCCCGGTTCTCCATAGAAAGCAAACATCTTTTGTATCTTGTTTTGCTCTCCTGAGATCATTGCACCAACTGCCCATTCCCACTTCTCTTGTTCATCAGGGGAATATAATACTGACACAAGTGCATCATAATAAGGAGTAGGAGATTCCACCAAGGGATAATCTAAACACTTAGAAGCATAATCTGATTTCTTTACTTCTGTGTTAGAGAATATCATTTTCTGATCTAATGCGATCCAGTTATCGCCCATGGTCTTACAGAATCTATCAAATTGCGTCGACAACATATTTGATGAATCGGCCATATATTGTATCAGCGGACCGTGCACATTATCCGCCATTGCTTCTGGACCTGCATCTTTTGCTGCATACTCTCTAACTTGTTCGTCGATTAACTCTATTGCTCTTGGTTTGGATTTAGTCCAATAACCTGTCTCCTCATCGAAAATAGCGTAGAACGTACCACCTCTTGTCATAATATCCCTTATGGAGGATTTAACTATGAACGTTGGTTTGTAGTGGTAACGTTCCTTTTGATATGTCTTAACAACTTTTAAAAAGTCGAACATATCGTGACCTCCTTAGAATATATTTTCATGTGGAAATGTATTATCGATCCACGCATTCATTTGTGAATATAAATCTAAACCTCTTATGTCTCCATAATAGTTTTTAAGAGGAAACAAACCTCCGTGAGTATTTGAGTAGTTATTTGATAAGAAATTCTTAATTATTGTATGGGCTCTATTGATACCAACATTTCTTAAACCCATATTATCAATAAGCATCCAAAAACACTCACTTGGTTCACTTCCATCAATCTGATCTGACATTAGTTCGGATAGACCTATAAGCATCTCTAAGAAAGTACAAGCTCCGGTCCTTACATCTTGAATATAAATACCTGCTTCTTTAGCAAATCTTTCTCTTAAAAGCATTCCGCCTTTTGCTCGGTTTTCATCAAGAACTAAGTACCAAATATAATCGTACTCGTCTAATATACTTAATAGCTCTATGTATTCTGTATCAGAACAGACCTGCTCACATAACCAGTTGAAGTATCCCATTAATAGAAGTACGCAGATCTCTCTGCACGAACTTTATTAACTCTGAAGTCTCTCTCAAGAGGATTATTCCTTACATAAATATCCTCTTTGTCTGAAGTGAACCAACCGAACTGCCTGGGCTTCGTTCCGAGATACTCTTCTTCGTCGATTATGTGACCATCTTCATCAGTTAACGTATCGTCTTCTGTGAAGTAATATAATTCTTCCTCTTCATAGATCACATCCGGGTTATCAGGATCATTGCCTACTTCCCTATTCCAGGTGTATTCGATGTTATCTTCAGGAAGAACTATAATCTTATTTTTATTCTTCTTTCGATAATCATCATACTCCTTAGAAATCTCAATAGATGCGTCAAGATCTGGATCATCGTCCTGAGGACCTTCCTCCTCAGAATATACTGCTGCTTTTGTTGCATACTCTGTTCTTTCAACCTCCGTAGCCTCAGGCATCTTGGAAATGTTATCCCCAAAGATATACTTCTCGGGAACTTCTACTTCCTCTTCGGACTCCTCATCCTCTTCTACATCTACTGCTGTAGAGTCGATGATGTTCTCTTCTGCTTTCTTTTTCTTGTAGTATGAGTAAGCAACGTATCCGCCTGCTGCTACTGCTGTGATGCCAAGTAACAACAATACTCTTTTAGTTGTATCGCTCATGGTGCATTTCCTCCTTATTAAAATGTTTGAACATCTACATCTGGTGTTAGATATTCCAGTCGTTCTCGGATCTTTATCACCTCATAAAGCAATTCCTGATCCGGATCTTTATACACCCGTTTGGTAGAGGAATATAATTCTATCGCCGTTACACAAACACCAAGAACTGTACTTGTAAGAGAAACTGTGGTAACAATACTCTCAACTTTCTCACTATTCTCAGCAACCCACTTGAGAATCTCGTTAACTTTTCTCTTAGCTGCCTGCTTGAATGTTTCAACAGTTACAAGATCAACACCATCATCAGATTGTGCTACATACTCCTGACGATCGTCATTCACCTTCTTTACGACATAACATACTGCAGCACCTGCTGCTATTCCTAAACCTATAAGTAATCCTTTCATATCTATATCTCCTTCCACGAATATAATTTGATTAATGTGAGAACAAATGTAACTTAGACAAGATGTCGTCTTCTACATTCAACTTGATGATACATACGTTCTCATCGCCATCTAAGAATCTCTGATCTGCAGATCCTGTCCTAGGATTCTCCAGACCAAATGATAACTGATCTCTATCGCCGTTCTTGTCGTAGATAATACCGCTGGTCCATCCGCATTCTACAATCGGAACACCAAACTCCCTACGAATATCATTTTCGAATAGGAATCCTTCTACTCTTAATCTCTCATTCAACCATACATGTAAGTTATGAACCGTATCCCTATTTACTCCACGAGACTTAGAGAACTTTGTAGAAACTTCATCAAAGAAAAAGCAATGAGGCGGAAGACCGACATCCTTATTTGTATCGTCGATCAGTGTTGTGAGCTCTGTCACATTTCCATCCTCATCAACTACAACTCTTTTGGTAACCAGACCATCTACAGGACCATAAAGATACTCATCAAGTTTATCCTGACCCTGATCCTCTACAACTTTCTGCTTAAGATTTGCATAAGCTGTGGAAAGGTTTGCTACAAGAACTGTTGCATTTGCAAGCTGCTTATTAAGGCTCATATGGCTAATTCCTTGAAGAACCTCACCTGCAACTATTACTGTTACATCCTTACCAACAGTCTTTGTCAGATCTTTTATTGTGTACTTAACATCTGCTCTGACAAATTCCTTTCTTTCCTGGGCATCTCTCCAGCCTGCTCCGGAATCTTTAGCTTCCTCAGCATCAAAATCCTCAATCTCCTGCATTCTATATGCGTGATCCTGGAATGCCTTTGCTATTTTCTCTGAATCCTTAATCAGCATACCTGTTCCAACTCCAACCAGAGTCAAACCTGCTACGAACTCTATATCTGCTCTATGCTTATAGGCTACAACACCTACTTTTTTACAAAACGCTTTAATTCCCATGAATATAATTCCTCCTTATTTAGAACTTGCATTACTTAATACATTAATGGGTTCTGCTAATACTAACTGATAATTTCTTCTACCAGAAGAATATTCTTCCTTATAGTTAATATCATTCACATCGTTCCATCCGAACTTCCAGTCCTCAGGTGATGTTGGTTCTTTTATTGTTTCATACAGCTTCCCAACCTTAACATTACCGTAATCCTTTATTTCTCCTCTGAGCATATCAACTAAATACTGGGCCTCTTCTTTTGTACCCAAAGATATAAGTTTTACGCTCTTACCGGACCTCTGGGAGTTATTAGGTCTCTGCGGTCTCTGATATGTAGATGTAGGAGATATGGAATATACATGATAAGGAACATCCTGATTAAATGTCCTTACAGTATTATTACTTTTGGATCTATTCCTACTCCTGTCCTCTCCATAGAACTGTTTATCCAATGTGCCTCTTAAGGCATCACCGATCATCTCTATAACTCCTGCAAACAAATCATGAAGCACATCATTTGTCTTCGGTTTGATGTACTCATCCATTGCATACTTTGCAAGATCTTTTGCTACGGATCGTTCTTGTACCTTTACCGGTGTTATGGTCTTTATTTCTTTATTCTCTTCGGCCATATCTTTCTCCTTCCTTGAAAAATAAAAAGGAATAGCCCTAGATTTCTCTAGGACTACTCCCTATGGTTTTGTCGATCAAATACGGATCATTCGTCGCCGTCTTCGCCGGGGAATGACTCCTCATAGGGCTCATCAGAATATCCATCGTCGTACTGATCATCAGAACCTGATGCTGAAGCCCTGCCAGCCATAAAAGCTCCAAAGGCTGCGCCTAAACCTGTTAAGGTCAAGCCTACAATCTTTGCTCCTTTTACTACCTTCGGGTGCTTCTCACCGAATTCCTTGATCTTACTAACTTTGGGTGTATCCTGCTGAACACCATTGTTAGAATCCATTGCCTCGTTGTTTACGGGTGCTAATTTGTGTTTTGCCATTTTTATAAACCTCCTGTTTATGTGATCTTAACGGCACCATTACCGTCCATTATATAGTCTGATTTTTACGCGATTATTTAGGGACTGAATTACGGCCGCTTGCGCTGATATCCATATTCTTTCTCTATGTAATCCATCCATAGATACTCAAACTGGATATCGCGGTCGCTTAGTCGTTCCCTTCAACTAATATAATCGGGTTCAGGATACAGATACACTTCAAATGCAGGTATGTTAGTACCGTTAGGGAATATAAAGTGAGTATCTGAGAAATGGGCATTGATCTCTGTTGCTGCATACTCCAAATATCCGAACCTCTCACCAAGCTCATTCGGTGTAAGATCGTTGTTGCCGATCAGATCATAGTAGTCATTAATAGACACCTGATCATAACCGCCATTAGGAGATATCATCCTACCAAGTTCTTTTGCAGCATACTTGATCTTGTCGGTTGTACTCCAGAAAGGCCTTCCGGAATACTTGTCGATCATAAGGATTTCTCCAGGTGCTCCTTCAGATGCTAAAGCTGTAAATCTTCTACCATCTACTTCCTGATCCTTATACGCCTCGTCCATGATCTTCGCATACTTCTTCTCACCAAGCTGCTCTTCTGCTTCTTTCTGGAACAGTCTGTACTGCTCGATTGCCTGAGAAGCTACTGCAGCTGCCGATGTAAGTTCTGCTATACGGACATCCTTCTTATCGGAATCCTTTTTAGCAATTATTGAAGTAACTATAGTTCCTGCCTGGAAGAATATAATAGGACCTACCAGCGGTGCTAAGTCCTTAATCGCTGCCTTATAGATAGACTTCTTCTCTTCTTCACTATTAGCAGCTTCAAGAGCATCTCTGGTATCCCATATTATGTCGTGGATCATCGGAGAGTTCCTAAATACTACAGCAGTAGTTGTGAGACTGAATCCTATTGTGCTTCCTGCAAGGATTGTTGACTTGTGACTGGAACAGAAGTTAGTAACAGAAGATACTACCTTGTTCTCAAGCACGGGGGTTAATAAGTTCTTTTTCATTGGTTTTTCTCCTTTCGAAAATATAACTATAACTGTAAATCTGAGAATTCTTTCATATACTCGTTCATATCAAACTCATTGTTCGCTATACTCGAAAGCTGATTTACTTCCGAAGATAGCTCATCCAGGTTAAATGAACTGTCGATGTTATAAGATGGCATCTCCATTGCCGGCATGGAATATAACGACATAAAGTCAATACCTTTACCTGAGATTATGTCTTTTGCCATACTTCCAACATCATCGGGGAGTTTCAACGTTCCAAACTCTCCTAAATTAAATGCTCCAAGTTTCTCGTTAAGATCTGATTGTATCTTTGCTGTATCAATCTGATCGAAGAATGAATCGGGTATTAACGAAGTAAGGCTGAAATGCCCAAACGTAGGAACGGCCTGTATAGCTCCTAAAGCTTTCTCTTTAAGGTTAGGATACTTTGATAAGTCTATTGAACCTTTGAGATCTACTTTATTAATTACATTCTCGACCATTCCATTTACTTTACCGGTGTCTATACCGAAGTCTTCTGCTGATGGTAAAACACTTGTGTCAAGTTTAGGTATATCAATCTTAGGAATCTTGAAGTTCGACATAACGTTCATGTAGATTTCCTCCTTTCTTGAAAATATAAAAAGAGAGCAATCGAATTGACTGCTCTCCGGTTTACTTACTTCTTGGTTTTGTTCATTTTCCTTATGAACATTGCGAAGCATAACGCTATCAAAAATACCGGCGCTGCGCCTGGTACAAATATAGCTACGCATATTGCAATTATCATAGCCAGGATTAATGCAAACCTTTTACCATTTTGTTTCATATAAACCTCCTATTAATTCAAACTTGTGACCCTATTGTCACTCATTATAAGGGAGGTTTTCTCCGCGATTACTCTTTCGGAGTATAATAGATCGGTTTGTGTGAATCAATGTTCACTGGTTCATCGAGACACTCATAGCAGGGTGAGTTCTCATCATCTTCATAATCATCCTTATTCTTACATGTTTCACAATAAGTATGAAAGTCAACTTCTTTTGTCTGATTCATGATTTACCTCCTTCCTAAAATATAGAAGAATTGAAGGTAATAGAAATTCTTACCTTCAATCCTTTGAGATTAACCTGTTACAATTTACACATTAAATATAGGATTATAAACCCTATAGCAATTGCTAAGTAACGGTTAATCTCAATTCTGATTTGATTTTTATTATTGTTATTATCCATTTCTATTACCTCCATTATAGAGGTTGAAATATCTGCGAAAATAGAAGAGACCTAGAATATTCTAAGTCTCCTCCAGAAGGTCAACGTCTTCTGGCTTCACGCCAAACATCGCCATCCTTGTCTTCAAGATCCTGATTCTTATGGTATGCAAATATACCTAATCCTACAGATACTCCTGCCGGAACAATTACTTTCAGACAATCAATGACTATATCCCATACATTCTTCTTGGAATATAATTCCTTGTAAATGCTGAGATATGAATCCTTAATTGCTTCATACTCTTCTGTTCCGGGAGTCTCATTCTGCAGGTATCCTTCATACCTAACCAGTTCCTCTTTTAAGAATTGCTTATTTTTATTCATTTTGTTTTACCTCCTACTATATCAACTGAATTACACGCGTTATCTTTTTCTACGGCGTACATATAGTTTTCGCCATTAGATCCTTTACGCTCCTTCAGTTCAAAGTTTTTCGCAAACCGGACATCTTTTGTATGTTTACACTCTTCAACACATACCTGACATTTCTGTCGATTGCATAAGTACAAAACATCCATGAAAAATTCCCTCCAAGAAAAATTGAGGGACTCAGAATTTTCCAAGTCCCTCAGGTGAAAGAGGTTTATCAAATAATCGTCAACCATTAGGTCAACTAGTAAATTATCAAACCTTCATTAAACGGAATGATTTTCTCGCGAAAAGAAAGAGGCTTAGATTTCTCTAAACCTCTTAAAGAGTCATCGGGTTACCACTGTCTCAGCTGCTGTTGGTAACATATTAACAATATTGCTGGGATTATAGATATACTTTGTTGTAACCTGCATTCCGCAAGTCTGATATACAAAGATACCCATCTCAACAAATAATGTCAAAACGATACCAATCATAACACCTTTGAATGTGCTACCTTTATGTTCTCTTTTGTTATTTGTGTTCTCGTTCATTTTATATACCTCTTTCTTTCACTCTTGAAGGGCCCTATTGCCCTCCATTATATAGAGGTAAATTTACGCGAAGAATTTAAGGGCCTAGATTTCTCTAAGCCCTTTTGTCTCATTCCTCAAAATCGTCCTTGACGAAGAATCTTCCGAACAGCATTATGAATGTCATAAATACGCCCCAGATGAGGACAAACTCCAGTACGACATTTACCAATACATATATGGTTGATCTAAATACAACCTTCCATGTAGGTAACTGCTCGTCTGTGTGTGCCCAATCTGCAAGCTTCTGATGCCACTCTCCAATTCTGTTCATTAAAGTTTTTTCTTCCATCATAAACCTCCATATGATTTTATTGAGTCACAGGACAATCCCTGCATTATATGGATAGGTTTTTACGCGAGGTTATTCCGAATCTCAGCACAAATTGGTATAATTTCACCGGTAATGCGCTCATACTCCTGAATATAATAAGTAAGATCGCTATTACCTTTCTCCTGCAAAAGGAGATGGATCATGCATACCAGAAAGCCTATTACATACTCTTTACCGAACTTCAGTAACAGATCATTTACATCAGCTCTCCCCATAGTTATCCTCCTCATGCAGGTTGATCTCATTGAGAATATAATTCTGTAAGCGCTCGAGTGTAGGGAACTCCTGATCCGGATCTAAATATCCCCAGGCTCTTTCCACATACCACTGAGCTTTCTCCAGATCCTCAACACCGTTCTTATGTCTCCATCTCCAGACATACTTCCAGGCATTGCATATGCAGAATCCGAATACGTACTCCATGCCAAATATAAGTTCCATTGATTCGATACACTCAAGAGAAGTCTCACTCTTATAGTGATCAGGGTTGATGTTGTCAGCCATTTATTGGTCCTCCTTAAATGCTTCAAGTTTTCCACCTATAACAAACTTCAAATCGTTAGATATAGGGTTTGGTACCATTGCTACTTCTGCTATAGCTGCTTCGTCGATAATGGAAATATCATCTTTTTCATGATGTCTTACACAGCTATAAAATCCTCCAAGTCCCCATGAAGGTTCTATGTACTTCAAAATACTTTCGTTGAAAATGTCACCCTCAATAGAAATCCCTTTCTCAGTAACAAATGCTTTTACATCACCTAATATAGATTTAGGATCATAAGCATTGAAGTTCCATGTGAAAGGGATTCTCTCTGGGATTATGAATTTAGTATCCTTAGTGAACATATGAGGATTCAAACCGTATACCTTATCGAACGTTAGGAGAGTTCCTCGTATCTTCATTAGTCCTCCTCTTCATACTCTTTATCAGCCAGAATATAAACTGTGTCAAATCCAACATTTCGACTATAGATAGTATTCTCAGGTTGATTATAAATATTACTGTAATCCTTCCATTCGATATCTTCCTTATCATACTCTAACGACATGCCGTACCCAGACTCAGCCTCAAGAGAATATAATGCGGAGATTTTTGCAGTTGGTTTCAGGTTGTTCGGATCTCCAGATATTAAATTGTTGAGATACAATATGGCATGTCCATAAGCTTCGGCAACATTATCGAAAGTTCCGAGAGATACAATTGCATCGCTTGAAAACATAAGGCGGTCACCAATTTTATAAACACTACCCCAAGAATATAACACTGTGTAGCGAACACGCCTCAGTTTCTCCCAGCTATAGATATCGTCAAATTGCTCTATGTAATCTTTTGCCATATCTCCTCCTTTTTTATCAGATTCCCACATACTTCCACCAAAGCAAGCTGTACAAGGTTCGTTATCGTGATCCGGGAAATTATGCTTACAAGTCAAACAAGATCTCATATACGATCTCCTCCACAAATATCATTCTCACGCTGTTCTCTCTCGGTGAATACCTTTCTAAGACCCTTAAGATCCTCATCCATCTTCTCGAGGTATTCCTTAATAGAATCGATAACAACAAAGGGATGCTTCACAACCAGTACATTAATCGCTGTCTTAGCATCCTCTTCATCGTAGTTATTAGTGATTCTCTTAATCTCCTCTGTATGAGACTTCTCAGGGTCTGCCTTAGTCATTGAGCCAATCCTCAACTCTTCTTTGAGATGCTCTGCCTGATCTGCGGATTTCTTAAGAATCTCCTCCGGCTTAGGTCCTGTGAATAATGCTCCTTCTAATTTTTCTACTGCGTTCATTTGGTGTAGTCTCCTTTCTACAAATATAATTAGTGATACTGTAACCTGCGTCCTTACTTTATGACGCCCATGACATTCAATGCTTCGTACCGAGTTAATCCGGACTGCATAAGAGATGCTAACTGCTTGATCTCCTTGTTCGAGAGTGGGTGCTTGAGCCTGACAGACCTGTTCACCGTCCCACAATACATGTGTCTTTCTGCTTCACGCTGCTGAACAGACTTAGAGATCTTCTTGCCAACCTTAATGGTTGCTCCTGTTACGGTGGATATAATTGCAAGAACTCCAAGAGCCTTGTCGGGGTTATCCACTACCCAGTCAACAGTCTCCTTAGTCTTTTGCTTGGCTTCCTCGTACTTCTCATTAGCCTTCACTTTGATTTCTTCGTAATTCATGGTGTTTCCTCCTTTCAAAAAGAAATAGAGACTTAGAATTTTCTAAGCCTCTAAATATAACTATCGCTTCCAATCTTTAGGATGGATTTCAGCATATCCAAATCCTGCGTATACAGCAGTTCTCAAGTTATTGATTGCCTCTTTGATATCGAGTTGCATATCTTTGGGAACGCTATCCCATTTTCCAGTTTGCACTGTTTCATATCTAAGAGTTTCATCAACATCCTGAAGCTGTTTTAACAAACTTGATGCTTCCATATTTTCATCCTCCTTTCATTAAAGAGAATGAATATCACGCGTTATCCTTCAAGAAGATGAGATTTAAGAAGCAGAATCTGTTCCTCTTGCAGTTTGATGATCTCCTCAAGATTCTCAATCTGCTTGTCTTGGTTCTTGATGATCTCTTCCTGATTACTTATTATCTGTTTTTGTATTGCTATCGCCTGCAGTAATTCCTCCATGAATATCTCCCCCTTCATATACTATTGCGCTTGACCGGCAGTGCTCTATTGCTTTCTCTTTTGCTTCCTTCCAATCATCTGCATAAGGCTTGTGGAATGTATGTGTCCAAGCGATTATAGGTGTAGATGACAAGAAGGTTTTGGAAATGTTTCT
>Ga0326511_10003887_pt1 | contig 11980 bp, 12 predicted proteins | sample 0_2496_0518_D_FD_203701 | JGI IMG/M metagenome (GOLD analysis project Ga0326511, IMG submission 203701) | Bovine rumen microbial communities from UC Davis, California, United States - 0_2496_0518 | ecosystem: Host-associated > Mammals > Digestive system > Stomach > Rumen | place: USA...
GCCCGGGTACTCAGCGGCACAGCCGAGGTCTTCCTCGATGCGGAGCAGCTGGTTGTACTTGGCGACACGCTCGGAGCGGGACGGCGCACCGGTCTTGATCTGGCAGGAGTTGGTGGCAACGGCCAGGACGACTTCAGCTTCGACGGTGGGGTTACCGCGGGAGTCGACGATCTCGCGACCGATGACGTCTACGATTTCAAGTTTCTTCTGCATGATGATACAACCTCTTTTCGGGATCAAAAATAATTGTTGCAGGTTAGCAACGGCTAACTACTATTCCATTCTACCAAAGTTGTCTGTTCAAAGCAAGCAAGCGGGAGCCCCTTTCCGAAAAAAGCTTTTTATCATTTCGGGAAAGATGTGTGAAAAACTTAACAGTTCTATTGACGCACTTCCCTCTGTTTTATTATAATTCTGTTTTGTAGAACAACTTTTTTGTAGTGTGTGGAAAGAGAACTCTGTGAAAGGAACTGTTTATCCATGACTGGAGCTTTGGGACTGCTGTCCATCAAGTCGATCACGTACCTGACCTTTACGGTCTTCCTCATCGCCGCCGCGGGCTACCTGCTCGGGCGCGTCACCATCAAGGGCATCAACCTCGGCACCGCCGGTGTGTTCATCGCCGCATTGCTGTACGGCTGCTTCTTCTATTCGTCGCTGGAAACGAACCTGGTGGTTGGCGATGTATCGTTCGCGAAGGAAGCACTGAAGATCGTCGAGAACGTCGGCCTCGTCCTGTTCGTCTCGTCCGTCGGGTTCATCGCCGGTCCCAGTTTCTTCCGCAATCTCAAGAAGAACTATAAGTCCTACGTCAGTCTGGGACTCATCATCATCCTGGCCGCCGTCCTCGTCACGGTCGCCATCATCTTCATCGGCGAGCGGTTCTCCACCGAGGACCACGAGTCCTTCAAGGCCCTCGTCGCCGGTCTCCTGTCCGGTGCCCTCACCTCCACCCCGGCGTTCTCCGCCGCCAAGGAGTCAGTCGGTGCCGCCCATGAAGACCTCGTCGCGGTCGGCAACGGTATTGCGTACCTGTTCGGCGTCATCGGCGTCGTCCTGTTCGTCCAGCTCGTCCCGAAGTTCCTGAAGGCCGACATGGTCGTCGAACGCCAGAAGATCATGGCAGACTCCGATGACCATTCCAAAGACGACGCTGACCTCATCAAGCTCGACGACTTCGGCCTCTGCGCCTTCTCCGTCGCCGCCATCCTCGGCATCATCGTCGGGTGCATCGGCTACAAGGGCTTCTCCCTCACCGTCACCGGCGGCTGCCTTCTGGTCACCCTGGTGTTCGGCCACTTCGGTCACATCGGCAAGGTCAGCATCATGCCGAGCGTCACGTCCCTGAAAGTTTTCCGGGAACTGGGCCTCATGCTCTTCCTCATCGGCGCGGGCGTCGCCGGCGGTGCCAGCTTCATCCGGTACTTCCGTCCCATCTACGTCATCTACGGCGCCATCATCACCATCCTGCCGATGATCATCGGGTTCTTCTTCTCCCGCTTCGTCATGAAGATGCCACTGCTCAACACCCTCGGCTCTCTGACCGGCGGCATGACCTCCACCCCGGCCCTCGGCACCCTCATCTCCACGGCCGGCACGGAAGCCGTCGCTTCCGCCTACGCCGCCACCTACCCCATCGCCCTCCTCTCCATCGTCATCGCGACGAAGCTGATGATCCAGCTCTTGTAGTCCTCTCGGGCAATCCACGAAACAACAGAAAGACCGCATTGCATTCGCAATGCGGTCTTATGATTTGTTCAGAGATGTTCACCGGACCGTCAGGACCGAGTCCAGCAGCTGTTTCGTATAGGGTTCTTCCGTGTGCCGAATGACCTTTTTTGCGTCTCCGCAGGTGATCACTTCCCCACTCTTCAGGACGAGGATGCGGTCACAGAAACTGTGGACCAGCGCGAGGTCGTGGGACACAAAGACGACGGAGAGGTCCCGGTCCTTCTGGAGTTCCACCAGAAGTTCGACGACTTCTCTCTGGGCCGTTACGTCCAGCGCAGAGGTGATCTCGTCACAGAGCAGCACTTCCGGATCCGCGATCAGCGCTCTCGCGATCGCCATCCGCTGGCACTGTCCGCCGCTGAGCCGGCCCGGGTACCGGTCGAGCAGATCGTCGGAGAGGCGCACGCTTTCGAGGATCGGGAGGATCTTCTGATCGTAGGCGTCGATCTTCTTTCCCCGCAAAGGCTTCTCAGAGCGCTTCTGAGCCGCATTCCGGATGCTTTCGTAGAGAGACTGCCGGATGGTCATCCGGGGGTCGAAGGACGCGTAGGCGTCCTGGAAGATGTACTGGAACCGTCCGTCGAGCTCCACGTCTCCGTATTCCGGGGTCTCCATTCCGCAGGCCTGCCGGAGGATCGTGGATTTTCCGGATCCGGACTCCCCGACCACGCCGAGGATCTCGCCTTTGTACAGCGTCAGGTCCACGCCCTTCAGTGCCTGGACCTCGTTCCCCCGGACACGGTAGGTCTTGTGGACGTCTGTCAGAGCCAGGGCCCTGGCTGTATCCTCCGGGAACACCGAGCGGTCCCGCAGGACTTCCTCGAAGTCCGGGACGTCATGGAGCAGTTTTTTCGTATAGTCGTGGGACGGTGACGTCAGGACATCCGGTCCTTTGTCCACACAGTCTCCGTTCAGAAGAATACTGACGGAGTCGGCCAGATAACTGGCGAGGCCGAGGTTATGGGTGACCAGCAGGATGCCCATCCCCGTCTCGTCCCGGAGGCGCAGCAGTTCGTCCGCCACCTGTTTCTGGGTCGTGACGTCCAGTGCGGAGGTGACTTCATCACAGAGCAACAGTCGCGGTCTCAGCAGCATCAGGAGGGCGATGGCCACCCGCTGACACATGCCGCCGCTGACTTCATAGGGGCAGCTGTCGAGGACCCGGCTGTCAGTCGGAAGCCCCAGGGTCCGAAACACATGGAACACTTCGTGTTCATCCAGTTTCCTCCCGTGGCTTTCGAGGGTCTCTTTGAACTGGGCCCGGAAGGTACGCAAGGGGTTGAAGGAGGCGGCCGGGTTCTGGGCGATCAGACCGATCTCATCTCCCAGCAGGGCCCGACGCTCCCGCCCGCTCATCGCGAGGGCATCGTTCCCGGCGAACCGGATGCTGCCGCCGGTCACTTCGGCGGAATAGGACGTGAGCCCCAGGATGGCTTTCAGGATCGTGGATTTTCCGGAGCCGGACTCGCCGGCAATGACATGGATCTCACCGGGGGCCAGGTCCAGGGAATAGCCGTGCAGCGCCTCGAAGGAGCCGTAGGAGACGCGAAGGTCGTTCAGTTGCAATAACAGTTCTCTGGACGGCGCTTTGGAGAGGACCGCCCGGACCTGTTTGATCGTTCGTTTCTCAGCCATCACTTCGCCTCACTGACATCGGAATAATCGCGGACCGCATCGCCCAGGTAGTTGAAGACCATGACGGTGATGATGACCGCGACGGCGGGCACAAAGACCGACCAGGGCGCCAGCTGCACATAGGCACGGGCCTCATTGATCATGGAACCCCACTCCGCGTTCGGAGGGACGACACCGAGGCCGAGGAAACTGAGGCCGGCGATACCGATCATGGTCGTGCCGATCTGGGTGACGGCATTGACGAGCAACGGGCCGATCATGTTCGGCAGGATATGCCGAAGCAGGATCGACAGGCCGGAGCTGCCGTTCATTCTGGCCGCCAGGATAAAGGGCTCGTTTTTGAGCGCCATGGTATGGACCCGGGCGAGCCGGGCATAGATCGTCCAGCCGGCAATGCCGAGGGCGATCATCGCGTTCAGGAGGCTGCCTCCGAGGACGCCGGCCACCGCGATGGCGAGGACCATCTGCGGGAACGCGAGGAAGATGTCGGCGACACGCATGATGACCGCGTCAAGGACGCCGCCGTACCAGCCGCTGAGCATGCCGAGCAGGGACCCGGCGACAAAGGTGAGGAACACGAGCGCAACGGCGGAAAAGATCGAGGTCCTGGCGCCGATCATCACCCGCGAGAGGACACAGCGACCGTAGCGGTCCGCGCCCAGGGGGAACTCCTTGCAGGGCGCCGCGTTCATATAGGCGGCATTCGGCAGGTTCGGGTCATTCGGGGTGAGGTAAGGCGCCACCAGGGCAAACACACAGAGGATGCCCGCCAGCCCCAGCAGGATCAGCATCCTGCGTCTCAACTGTTCCCGGGTCAGCTGTTTTGTCTTTTTTCGAAACGGATTCATAAGCAGCCTCCCCTATTCCAGTTCGACCCGCGGATCGAGCCAGTGGTGGCAGAGATCCGTAAGCAGGTTGATGAGCACGTAGACGAGGGCCATGATGAGCACGAAGCCCTGGATGACGGGATAATCTCTGGCGGTGATGGAGTCCATCGCCAGTTTGCCGACGCCGGGCCAGCTGAAAATGGTCTCGACGACCACGCTGCCGCCCATGAGTCCTCCGATGGAAAGGCCGATGATGGTCAGGATGGCACTCATGGCATTCCGCAGCACGTTGCGGAACAGGATCCAGGACGATCGCACGCCCCGGGCCGACAGACCGGTCACATAGTCCTTTCCGATCTCTTCCAGCACTTCCGCGCGGATCTGCCGCACGAACCGGGACGCCAGAGGGATCCCCAGCGCCAGCGTCGGCAGAAACAGACCCTGTACGCTCCCGGTCGCGATGACCGGGAACATGTGGAGTTTGATGCAGAGGAAGTACATGAGCAGGATCGAGATCAGGAAATTGGGCAGTGAGTTGCCGATGAAGGACAGCAGCCGGAAGAAATGGTCCCAGAAGCCGCCCTGGTAGACTGCGGAAAAGATGCCGGTCGGAATGGAGACCAGTAGCGCCAGCACCAGGCTGGAACACGCCAAAATCAGGGTCCGCTGGAATGCGGGCCCTAACTTGGACGAAACAGACATATTATCTTTATATGAGGTTCCGAGATCCCCGGTCAGCACATTCCCGAACCATTTCCCGTACTGGACGAGGAAGGGGTCGTTGAGCCCCATCTCCTCCCGGGTGTGTTCGATCTGCTCCTGCGTCACCGCCACGCCCTGTGCCGTCAGTTTTTTCTGTGCGGCATCGCCGGGGGCGATGTACATGAGCAGGAAGGTCAGGAATGTGATGCCGATGAGGATCGGGATGAGCGACAAAAGCCGCCGCCCGATATATTTGGTCAAAGGAATGCCTCCCGGTCACGCGATGTCGGTATTCGCAGAGATCGCGTAGAAGTCAAAGGGATTGTTGTTGGCGTAACCGGTGATGCCGGGTTGCAGGACCGTGATCTTGTTGAACAGGCCCACATAACCCATGATGTTGTCATCGATGGACATCTGGATGATCCGGTTCGCGAGTTCCGCGCGTTTCGCAACGTCAGTCTCATTCTTGAGCTGGTTGATGAGGCCTTCACATTCATCATTTTTAAAGCCGGTGATGTCATAGTAGGCACCCTGACGCAGGCAGGAATCGATGAAGTAATAGGGGTCGCCGGACTTGTCGGCGATCATGCAGTACAGTGCCAGGTCAAAGTCCTTGTTGGCGATGTACGTGCTGTCCGGATCCTCTTCGACCGTCAGCTTCGAGTCGATGCCGATGGCCTTCAGCTGAGACTGGATCAGGGTCGCGAGGGTGTCGAGGGAACGGGCCGCATAGTAGCAGATATTGATGCTGAGGGGTTGGCCGTCCTTCTGATAGATGCCATCCGCACCAAGGGTGTAGCCGTCCTGTTCGATGAGAGCTTTGGCAGCGGCCGCGTCGATCTTCTGTGCACCGTTGACTTTGCCGTAAGCGGCAGCCTCGTTGAAAGGACCGGCGGTCGCCGAGACCGTACCCTTCAGGTAGTCGGCGATGGCCTGCTTGTCCACGGTACCGTTGATGGCTGCGCGGACGTTGTCGGACAACGTGTTCTTGTTCAGGAAATAGAACTGGAGACGGGTGCCGGGCACGTCGGTCAGCGCATATTTCGACGGATCTTTCTTGAAGATCTCATAGGCGTCTGCCGTAACAGAGTCGTAGCCCTGGATCTCGCCGGACTGCATCGCCATCAGTTTGGGCTCGTCCTCCTGCATATAGAAGAACTTGGCGCCGTCGAGTTTGACCTCGCCGCCCCAGTAGTTGGCGTTCTTTTCGAGCGTCACATCGCCCTCCGGAATGAATTCCTTGATGACGAAGGGACCGGTGCCGATGATGGCCTTGTCGAAGTCTGTAATGCTGTCGAGGTCCATGATGGCGAACTCGGGGCTCGCGAGGTCGTTCGGCAGGATCGGATAGACTTCCGGGCAGTAGACGGAGAACGTCTTGTCGTCTGTGTAGGTATAAGTGTATTCCCCGAAATAGGAGAACCGCTCATTGAGAGATGCGAGGCGCTGGATGTTCTTGATGACCATCGGAGCCGTCACGGGGTTGCCGTTCGAGAACTTGATGCCGTCTTTCAGCGTGATGATCCAGCTGTTGCCGTCGGCCCGATAGCTTTCGGCGAGACAGGGCTGGACGCTCATGTCGTCACCCAGTTTGAACAGGGTCTCGGTGACACCGTAGATGGATGTGTACCAGCCGTAGTACTCTTTGTGCGCGTCAAGGCTGGGATACGAGAAAGAGGTCCCGAGATTCAGGAACTTCGTGCTCCCGGAGGCATCGTTTTCCGATGTCCCCGAGCCGCCGCAGGCGGCCAGTGCCAGCATCATGACGAGTGCCATGAGTGCGGACAGTACTTTACTGAACAGGTTTCGTTTCATAACGACCCTCTCCTTTTTTCGAAGGATTTGTTTCGAACATATAACACAGCCATCGTGACAGCTGCGGTGAACCAGGTAATGGGATAGACGCACACCAGCGCCTCGACGGTGCCGAACTGGTGCAACAGGAAGTACATCAGCAGGACCCGGAGCAGTCCCACGTTCAGAAGGACCGCCAGCATGACGGCAAAGGAATGCCGGAGCGAACGGAGCACATCGCCGCAGACCTGCAGGAACACATAGATAAAATAGAACGGGAACGTGATCCGGACGATGGAGGTCCCAAAAGAGATGACAGCCGGGTCTTTGGAAAAGAGACCAAACAGTTGTGGCGCCGTCAGGATGACGAACACGCTCATGAGGACCGTGAACACGACACCGATCATATTGGTGACCCTTGTCCCCTGCCAGATCCGTTCGTACTGCCCTGCCCCCGCATTCTGGCCGGCAAAGACAGCGGCCGCCTGGACATCCGTTCCAAGAAAACGACCGACAATAAGGGTGTCGGTCGTGTGGTATAAGAGCTGGATGAGATAGGTCAGGAACAGAGGGATACTGAACGCGAGGATGCGGGACCAGATGGGACCCTCACGCATATCGATCTGTTTCATTTGACGGCTTTCAGCAGGAACATCGGAGTCGAGGCCCCGTTGAGTTTTTCGGTCTCGTTCCAGACCCGTTTCCAGATGTCCCGGTCGACGTCCACGAAGGAGAAGCCGACTTCCTCAAGCATCATGAGGTCGATCTCCGGGCGGGTATAACGGCTGAGGACGAGTTGCCGGGAGATGTTTTCACAGACATTGCTCTCCTCATAGGAGTCGTAGCTGTCGACCAGATGGGCCTCTTTCACGTTTTCCCGATCCGTCAGGAACTCTTCGTATTTCTCCTCGTTGAACAGGTAGTTGTACCATCCGGCATCGAAATTCAGCAGGGTGCCGCCCGGTTTCAGGACCCGGTGCCAGGAAAGGTAGGCCTCGTCCGGGTGTTCGAGGACCCAGGTCACGTTCCGGGTGACGATGAAATCGAAGGTGTCGTCCGGAAACGTCAAATGCTGGGCGTCCATCTGCAGGAAGGTGATCTTCTCGAGGACGCCGGCCGCCATGGCATTGGCCCGGGCCTCCTCCAGCATCGCTTCCGTATAATCGACGGCCACGACATGGTGGCCCAGGGTCGCGAGAACGATAGCAAAAAAGCCCGGACCCGTTCCGATGTCCAGGATGTGGAGCGGCTCATCGCCGATGCCGTTTTCCCGAAGGACCGGTAGCCAGCGGGCAAGCCCGTCTGTATGCAGTTCTGTATTGATAAGATCGGAATAGCTCGGGGCCCGACGGGTCCAGTACTGTTCGATCTCCTGAAGCAACGTTTCGGTCGTTGTTCTGGTGGTCATACGTTGTATCTCCCTTAAAATCATAATAAGTCCTTTTATATTTAACTATGCACCAGCGGGAGTAACAAGCCCCCCGGGGGGTTCTTTTTTCACGGTGTGAGACAGATTTTTTATTTTGTCTTATTTTGATGGATGATCCCGGACAGAAAAAAAGAGTTCCGCAGTGTTCTGCGGAACTCTCTGTGTTTGTGGCGATTCACGCCTTTTTCTTTTTGACTTTCACTTTGACCGCCTTTTTGGCCGTCACTTTCTTCGCCGGTCTCGCGACCGGGATGTAGGACTCTTCCGCGGTGACCGGGCCGAGTTTCACGACGCCGTTTTCCACCGGAGCCGGTTCCACTTCGATATCGTCGAAGTCTCCGAAGATGGAGGCTGCTTCCGCGAGGGCATCCGAGGTCTGCTCCGACACCTTCAGTTCCGGTACATCGCCCACCTCGGGGACTTTGAACTCGTCCATGTCCAGGTTCAGGACATCGACCTGGGCCTTCAGGTCCTCCATTTTTTCTTCGAGGTGTGCGGTCTTCTCTTCGAGGGCTTCAATGTATTCCAGCAGACCCTGACGGTCCATCTGCTCGAGCGCTTTCAAGTTGGTATCCACGGTTTGGACTCCCCTTTCAAAAACAGACCCCGGACAAAATGTCCGGGGTGTTTTACCTGTCCATTTGCAGATATTATACCATTACAGAGCCTTTGCTTCAATAAAGTTCAGGACGTCCTGATAGACGACTTCGCCGTCTTCTTCATTGTGGATCTCGTGGCGTTTGCCTTCATAGAGCTTCATCTGGACATCGGTGTGGCCCTTCTGATAGGCCTCGTAAGTCCACTGGACACCTTTGCCGTACTCACCGACCGGGTCTTCGGAACCGGCGATGAAGAAGAGCGGCAGGTCGGCGGGTGCGCCGGCGATGCACTCATCCTGGCAGATGTAGTCGTTCAGCGTGATGAGGTCGCGGAAGCCCTGGTTGGAGAACAGGAAACCGCAGAGCGGGTCGTCGATGTACACGTCGACGTTCTTCTCGTTGACAGACAGCCAGTCGAAACCGGTGCGCTTGTCGGTCCGTTTGTTGTAGGAGCCGAATGCGAGGCTGTTCATGATCTTGCCGTCCGCATGCGGAGAGGTCTTCGTGAACAGAGCCGTGGCAAGTTTCGCAGCGCCGATGGCGGGGTTCGGGCCGGCGGTGCCGCAGATGACGGCAGCCTTCAGTCCATCGCCGTATTTGGCGATATAGGTACGGGCGACGAAGGAACCCATGGAATGGCCGAAGAGGACGACCGGGACACCGGGGTTCTGCTCTTTGGCGATGTCGGTGAGCTGCTTCGCATCGTCACGGAAGACGAAGCCCTTGTCGTTGTTCGTACCGAAGTAACCGAGGGGATACTTGTCGTTGACGGACAGGCCGTGGCCGAGGTGGTCATTACCATAGACAGCGATGCCGTGTTCGGCGAACCATCTTGCCATCCCGTCATAGCGGTCGATGTACTCCGCCATACCGTGGATGATCTGCATAACAGCCTTCACCGGGCCTTCCGGCTTCCAGGAAATGGCATGGATGTCGGCATCTCCGACGACGGACGGGAACGTGAATTCTTCTTTCAAAACTGGCATTGCAACAACCTCCTAAAACTTTTGCCATTGCAGAGAAATCTGCACAAATAACTTGGTTTTATTGTACCTGTTTTTGGCATAATATGTCAACGTATAACGACGATTTGCTTTTCTCTTTTTAATGATATATAATCCTTGCGTCCGAAAGGAGGCGACAATATGTTACTTGTCATCGACGCCGGTAACACGAACATCACCATCGGTGCCTATGAAGGCGATGAACTGCTGTTCACATCCCGGCTCGCGACCGATCACCATGCCACCCGAGACCGCATCGCCGTCGACCTCGCCAGCATCTTCAAGCTGCACGACATCGACAAGAAAAGCTTCTCCGGTGCCATCATTTCCTCTGTCGTTCCGGAGATCTCCCGGGCGCTGAAGGAAGCCGTGGAAACCGTCACGGGACAGACTCCCCTGCTCGTCGGCCCCGGCGTGAAGACCGGCCTCAACATCCTGACCGACAATCCTGCGGAAGTCGGAGCAGATCTGGTGGCCGTCGCGGTCGCCGCGAAGAACAAGTACGCATTGCCCGCCATCATCGTGGACCTCGGCACGGCCACCAAGGTCATCGCGCTCGACAAAAACGGTGCCTTCCTCGGGTGTTCCATCGCCCCCGGCATCGAGATCTCTCTGAACGCGCTGTCCAGCGGTGCCTCCCAGCTCATCAACATCGGCCTCCGGGCCCCGAACCATGCCATCGGCACCAACACGGTCGACAGCATGACCTCCGGGCTCATCTACGGAAGCATCGATATGCTGGACGGCATGTGTGACCGCTTTGCCGCAGAGATCAAAGACCCGGTCGAGACGATCGTCGTGACCGGCGGTCTCAGTTCCGTTGCAGCAGGTTGCCGCAACGAGATGGTGATGGATCAGGACCTCATCTTAGAAGGCCTGAAGCTGATCTACCGGAAGAACCACTGACCGCTGCCCGTACATCGCCCCCACCGGCACTTTCCCCCATGCGCGGCATCCGCAACAAGGCGGAGCCACAGTAAAGGAGAATCAACTATGGGAAAAGAACGAATCAACAAGAACATCCTCTACATGAGTGAGCTCGGCATCCTCATCGCCATCCTCCTGCTCATGGCCTTCACCCCGGTCGGTTATCTCCGCATCGGCACCATGACCATCACGTTCCTGACGGTCCCGGTCGTCGTCGGAGCCATCGTCTGCGGACCCGGCGCCGGCACCATCCTCGGCACCATCTTCGGCCTCACGAGCTTCTACCAGTGCTTCGGCATGGACCCGATGGGCACGGCCCTCATGCAGATCAGTCTTCCCCGCACCTTCCTCTTCACCGTCGTGCCCCGTCTGATGATGGGCCTTTGCGTCGGCCTCATCTTCAAAGCGTTCAAGAAACGCACGGCGGCCGCCTACACCGTCACCGCTCTGGCAGGACCCGTCCTCAATACGGTCCTCTTCATGACGACCCTCATTGCCTGCTTCTGGCACACCGATGTCATCCAGGCCTGGGCTTCCAGCATCCCCGGCGCCACGAACGTCTTCCTGTTCGCTGTCCTTTCCGTCGGCGTCAACTTCATCGTCGAAGCCATCGTCTGCACCATCGTCGGTGCCGCTGTCGCCAAAGCCGTGGACCGCTATGTGAACAAGGCCTCCGCCTCCACCCGCTCCATCGTCGAAGCCGGCGAAGAGACCGTGGAAGAAGTTGCAGAAGAAACCGCGGAAGTCGCGGAAGCAGAATAAACCTTACTTCAGGAGAAACGACCATCCATGGAAACCCTCAAGAACCTCTATCTCAAGCATAAAGAGATCATCAACTACCTGCTCTTCGGCGGCATGACCACCGTCGTCAGCTGGGGCACCTACAGTCTCTTCGTCAAAGCCATCGGCATGTCGGTCGGAGTCGGCAATGTCCTCTCGTGGATCTGCGCCGTCCTCTTTGCCTTCGTCACGAACAAGCTGTTCGTCTTCGAGTCGAAGACCTGGCAGCCGGCCACCGCCCTTCGGGAGTTCGTCTCCTTCATCGGCGCCCGCCTTGCCACCGGCGTCATTGAGTGGTTCGGTGTCCCGTACTTCTCGACCCACGGGCTCACCCACCCGCTGTTCGGCGTCAAGGGGTTGCTCGCGAAGGTCGTCGTTTCCATCGTCGTCATCATCCTGAACTACATCTTCAGCAAGTTTCTGGTGTTCATCAAAAAGGACAAACCGGCTGGATAAGCTAACCATTGCAACAAAGCACTCTGTTATGAACCGCGCCCCGTCAAGTGGACAAATTAAATAATGAAAATTATTTCGTGCCGGCAGACCAGCAAT
>Ga0326511_10003888_pt1 | contig 11977 bp, 15 predicted proteins | sample 0_2496_0518_D_FD_203701 | JGI IMG/M metagenome (GOLD analysis project Ga0326511, IMG submission 203701) | Bovine rumen microbial communities from UC Davis, California, United States - 0_2496_0518 | ecosystem: Host-associated > Mammals > Digestive system > Stomach > Rumen | place: USA...
ACAGCGTTTTCTTTCTCTCTCTCAAGGCGGTCAATTTCCTGTTGTTTGAGTTTTTGCTCCCACTGTGATACAGTGCTAAGAGATTTCGAAGCGTCTTTTTCTACACTTGTCGCTACATCTGTTGCAATATCTTCTACTTTTCCTAAATCGCCTGTAATTTGTTCTGTAGTCTTTCCTGTTAATTCAGCTATTTTGTTATTACTTTCTGTAATCGCACTTGTTAAGCCTGTAAGCCCAGAAAGGTCAATTTCTCCTATAGGCTCTATTTTATCTACTTTATCTTTTGCTAGAATGTGCACAAGATTCCACGCGTCAATAAGTGGATTGATAACATATTTTATAAATCCGTTTACAGGCTCTTTCATAAGATTTAACCAAGTAGAAAGAGCTGATAAAATAGCATCACAAACTTTTAGCATTGCATTTTTTGCATATTCCCAAGCAAGTTCCCATTTTCCTTGTAAGATTGCAAAAATTAACCCGAATGCGTCTTTAAATACAGATAAAGCATTGTCTAAAATTTTATGAATAAGTTTGTAAGCATTATTCAGTACATCTACAACAGCTTTAAAAACAACATTAAATCGTGTATGGAGTTCTACAACAAAAGATACAATCTCTTTTACAGCTGCTCCTACTGTAATTGCAACATCTCTAAAAATATTACCTATAGGCTGTATAATTGGAGCTACAGCACCCGCTATCATTTGGAAAGAATTAAGTAAATCTCTAAAAATAACATCGAACCCCTGTCCAAAGCCCGAAGTCATACCTTTTAGAGTATTCATCAATTCATCCATAGCGTCTTTACTTGTTTTTGTTGCTCTGTCTGTTGCTTCTACAACGCCGCCCGCACTCCTTAAAGACTTTGTAAAATCATCAATAGAGTATTTGCCATTTCTAAAGACGTTAATCATTTCTGCACCAGCTTTAGAGCCAAATGCTTCTAGTGCAATAGTCAACGCCTCTGAATCCGTTTCTGCGTTTCTGATTGCGTCGCCGATTTCTGCAAATGCTTTCTGACTGTTTTTTCCTTCTGCCGAAAACTTAGAAAGTGCATATCTCATTCCTGTCATAGCTGTATTTGTGTCTACACCTGCTTTTGCAAGTTGTTCTACAAATGCTATAGAAGTAGTTGCACTCATTCCGAATTGTGAGAAAACTGTTTTTGATTGTGTAAGTGTTTGTGCGAGGAATTGAACGCTAACGCCGCTATCCTGACCCGCTTTTGTAAGTTGGTCAAGTAATGGCTTTATGTCTTTCGTTTCCATTCCCCATTTGTTGATTACGTCCGCAACATCATTAACTGCTTGATGTACATTCTGCCCTGTTACGTTCGAGAATTGGTCAAACTGGTCAACAAGCGTTTCAAGTTCTTCCCCTGTAGCCCCAAAACGTGTATTCACATCGGCAATATTAGTTGCAATATCTGCCATTGACGAACCAACACCCGAAATCATAAGGTTTTGGAGATTTCCGTTAAACTCTACCAGTGTTTCACCTGTCGCCCCTGTACCTTTTGCGATTTCTGCCATAGCAGAATTGAATTCCTGTCCCATTTTAGTGACAGCAACAGTAACAGCTGTTATTCCTGCTATCACGGGTCCAGTCGTTCCTAGTTTTGCCGCAAAAGTATCAACGCTTATTCCGAATTTGTCAAGAACGCCAGAGCCTGTTGAGTAAAACTTTTCAAAATCAACGCCCCACCCTTTTAATCCTTTTGAAACATTGCTAGAAAGTTTTTCTAATGACTTGCCAAAACCCGACAAAGCGTCTTGACACTTCTTTATGCCACTTGTAAAGCCTTTACTATCTGCGGTAAACTCCGCACTAATCGACATATCTACAGCCATTAAAATAACCCTCGCAACATTTCAGGATTTATTGGTTTATCTCTACCAGCTATCTCTTTATCTTCGTTACCGTCATCGGGGTCTTTTCCCCATACGTAAGAAGCAATATAGATAGCTTGATTTTTCATTTTTATCTCATCTAGTCGTCTTTTTTCTGCAATGATATTCCAAACTATTCTAAGTTCAGAATCCCAAAACCACTCTTCGGACTTACCCATTAAAATACATTCAGTTAACAGGTAAGTCCACGGAATTAAGCCATCGCCTTTATCTTCGCTTTTTTTTTGCCGCTGTTATTCAGTCTTGACATTGCAGAATTCATAGCTTCCCCGAGCTTTTCTGCAATGTCATTTATAAGCAAATCGCTGTCATCAAAAGCGTCAAGAATATCGTCAACAGTATCGCCGATTCCCTCTTTGTCTTTCACGCAGATTGAAAACAACCACGGAATTGTTTCCATTGGTTTCGTTTCCATATCTTTCTGCAACTTGTCAAAGTTTGACAAAGTGCCGTAACGGCGTTCAATTTCTGCTAAAGCTCTGTTTCCAAACTTCAACACTCTTTCTTTTCCCTTAATGTTCAATGTATAAACATTAGGAATAACCTGTTCTAACTGTTCATTTTCAGCCATATAAAAACCCCTTATAACTTAGGCTATAAAAAAACAAGCCCTACTGTATAAAATAGTATACACTTAAAGGGCTTGTTTTTCAACTGTTTTTTTTCAGTTTTTCTATGCGGTCAAGTCAATCGCAATAGGCGTTACACCTACATTGTAAGTGTCTTTTACGCCGCTTGTTACAACTACGTTTGTAATTGTATTTGCGCCCTCTGCAGGCGTGAATGTGATTGTTGGAGCTGTTGACGCTGCGCCTACCGCAAAAGTACCTTCTACGATAGCACCATTTGCATCGGTTACAATCAAATTCTGACCGAGTTTGATGCTTGATGCTGCAAAATTGAATGATGCACCGCTTCCCTTTGTACCTGTGATTACAAGGTCATTATAAGGTGCGTCACGCAATGCTGCTGTAACAGTTACAGCACTTGTATCAATATCAACATTGATAACAGGCTGATTAAACCAATTTGCAACGACGCTCGCAGGTACATCTGCGCTATCTGTGCGACAGTGTGTGCAAATCGTACCGCTGTCTTCGCCATTCGGAATAAACTGTGTTGCAACAAACTGTCCTGTCATATTGATGTGGCGGAAGTCAAGTGAGTCTTTCTTTGTTTCTCCGCCTGTCTCTGGTACGCTAAACTTACCCTTAGCATACCATACAAGCTGATAGCGGTTTTTGCCATTTGCATCTGTACCCGCAATCCACACACGGAAACCAAGTGCAAAATACGGAGCCTGGTCCATTCCTGTTTCTCTTGTAATGCCGTTTACAATCTTTGTACCCAACATCAAAGACAAGATAGACGGGTCAATGTCTACCATTTCAAGAGAAAGCTCAGAATTACCACGGTTATTTGCCGCAAAGAATGCGCCATTGTCTGCGTAATCTGTTGAAACATCGCTATTAGGGTTTACTGTTGCATTAACAGCACCTTTGAGAGGAATAACCTCATCATAGATGATTCCGTCTGCAGTATCGCTAATAACCTTAGCGATTACAACGTTATCCAATCCAATTTTCGGGGCTTCATTTGCCATTTCAAAACTCCTTAAATTTTATCTTCAACAAAGAAATACTTCTTTGCTAAAAGTCATTACTCTATGCCGAACATCTTCAACAGAATCGGCAACTTCTTTACTGTCTTGCATAGTCCAAAAATCACGATTAAAAACATCTGCTACAGCTATTCCGATTTCACTTGTAGTAGGATAATCATCTAGTGCTTTTGTAAAGATATGTATTTCTACACTACACCTTTCAAAACTATGCACATTGTCTGAATATTCTAAATCTGTCTGTTTACTTTCTATAAAACAGATACAAGGAAAATTCTCAATCGTACTAGGATAAGTATCAAAGATAGAATCTGACTCAACTAAAGCCGTGATTGTATCATTTTCTAGCAATGTATTGTACATTATTTTTGTGTTTATCATTGCTTACTATCCCTCATAGCCTTTTCAAACGTTTTTCGAGTGAATTCTTCAGATTTCTCTACAGACGGTCTTAACCACGGTCTAGGACTCATTCGACTTGTACCATATTCGAGATATGTAGGATAAGGCGGATTAGTAATCACACTTCCTACTCTACCTTTTGCTGTATCATCTGTTTCTTCTACTTCAAATGTGATTGACCGACGTAAATCACCATAATCAACGGCAGGATATTCCCCCGGTAAAGATGGGTGATGATTTCTCCTTCCGTATGATACCGCATTATTGACGCTGGTATTAGTCATTCCCATTTGACATTCATTTTGTACTTTTAAGCATACATCGGCTACAGCCTGTCCGATATTGCTTTTAAGTTGCTTTTTCGTTTTAGAGAGTTTTTCAATTGCGGCGTCTATTTGTTTTTTTATTTTATCATTAGTCATTTCTCGTTCTCTACAGGAATAAGTAAGACTTCGCCGTGTTGTCGCCAACGATTAACAGGCTCTATAAAGTAAATTTCTATATCGCCATTATCATAAACAACTTTTGCACGGTTGCCACGTTTCAAATAGCTTGCATTATCAAAAAACACCTTTTTAACAGCTGCTTTCTTTTCCGTAATTCCGTAAAGGGTTAATTCGGCTTCGCTTAGTGTATTAGGTTGCACATCAGCTCTTATAACTTCTAACGGCTTTTCGAAATCATAAGTTTTAATCTTTGTACCCTCTTTATTTTTTGCTACGGTTTCGGCTGCTACATAGAGAGTTGCATTTTTGTATCTTACACGCATTATGCAACTCCTATAATTCTGTACGCTTCTAGCATACCCGTAACACGTTTAGACAGCCCGCCATTTCCTATAGTTTCACTGCCTTCATACGTTACGGAAATACCGCCCTCGCTTTGTGCTTTAATTCCTTGTGCACCCGATGATACTACAGTATATCTCTCTGACACAGCCTCAATACAAGCTGTAATAATGTCATACGGCAAGGAATCATCAGCTCCTTCGTTGTAATTATCATCACTAGGGAGATACCAACCCGCCGTATAAGTTACGGAAATATCATAAGCACCACTTACCGTGTCGTATGTCATATTGCGCGTGTACCACGCCCCACACCAACCATTACCACGATACAAAAAGCCGTTTTTTGCATATTGTGGTAAAAGTTTATAATCCGTAATTTCTGTATCATTAATTTTGACAGAAATCACGTTTCTTATCGGACGGTTATTAAGTTGTAAGAGCTGTTGATTATTTACAGCCTGTAATTCGTCAACATACTCTTTTAACTGCGGATTATAGCCTAAGTATGCACATATCAAAGCACTCTGTTGCTTAATAAGCAATGTCAACAGATTATCTTTTGAGTCATCTGTAATGCCTAAAATAGCTTTAATGTCCGATAATGTGCATAACATCATTTTTGTTACTCCGCTACATCTGATATTTCAACGCTTGTAGTCATACTTGTATTGTGTACTACAACCAACGAACCAAATGGATAAATTGACATAAGACTTTCTACCTTGCTTTTTGTTTCTGCAAGGTCGCCTGTAAACTTAGAGCCATCTGAATTGGTTGCATATACGTATGACTTATTTGCTTGCAAAATCAGAATGCTGTACATTGTTTCCATCCTTAACAAAGTAACCGCAACAAGTTACGATAGCACCCTCGATTACAGGAAGACAAGCGCAAATAGCTACCTTGTATTCAGGATTGAAAAAGACTGTTACAGCTTCCATAATTGCGATTGCGCCTGTTGTTACACCGCTAATCAAAGTAAAAACTCTTTTACTCATTTTCAAAACCTCGTAAATCATTTGTTCGCCTGTATCATACCGTAAAATACAGGCGAATTGCTTATGTTTTTTTTACTGCGGGTCAAAAGGCATATCGCCGAAAACAGCAACCGCTGTAGTAGCACCTGTTACTTTGAGATACTTTTTAGCACCCGAAATATCAAGCTGCACACCCTCGTTTGTGGAAGAACCTGCATCGGTAGCTGCTACGAGTGTAGCAAAATCAGTGTAAGAACCTGCAGCAGTATCACAATGTTGCAATTTGATAGCTGTTGACGCTGTGCCGCCGATAACGATAAACAAACCGCTATCACCTGCGCGGGCTGTTGCACTTGTCAAATCATCTGCATATTTTACCTGTTCAAGAAACTTGCTTCTCATTTCACGCTCCTTATTAAGTGTAAAGGTAGAAGGCTTTTTTACCCTTCTACCTTTTGGCTTATTATGCCTTTTTAAGTGTACCCTTTACAAATGCCTCAGGGTGTCTGCAAGCAAAATCGTGCTCTGTAATGAGTCTTACAAGTGTAAGGTCATTCTGGAATGCAGAAACCGTATTGCCGTTAGCGTCAATATAAGTTCCCTCTCTTGACATCTCAACAGTAATATCATAACCCACGCCCCACAAAAGTTGTGAGAAATCACCAAGCCAGAAATCAGCTGTTGAATTTGACGGTGTGCCTGCGTCGGCGGTGTAATTAACACTTGTTGAAGTGATAATGTCATAACCGTTCAACTGTTTGCGGCTGCCGATTTCCTCTGCCCAAGCGAATGGTCCTGAAGAGAATGCCTTACCTGCAAGCCAGCTCTTGCCGATTGGGTTAAGCAACCACTTTACATTGCCGAATGGAACGTTTGCCTGTTCCAAAAGTGCAAACATTTCAAGCGGTGTAGTCACGCTCAATGCTGTTTCCGCATAAGTCTGCACGCCTGTTGTATTGTACAATCCGAGCGGAGTATGTTCAGTACCTGCACCCTTAAGAAATGCCTTATCAAGTCCAATGCGGGCTTTTTCCATAAGGTCTTCCGCAATCCACGAATCCAAACCTACACCTGTGTATCTCAACAGTGAATTTGAAACAGGCGACATTGCGCCGAGCTTTTTCGCACGGAGGTTAACCTCTCCAAAAGTTGCCTGACTTGTATTGATTTTCTGCGCTTCGCCCACCCAGTAAGCTGTAGCGGACTCTGTCATTTTTGGAATTGACAAATTGCCGTTTGGCATTGGCACTTTTCGCACACCGAGTTTTTCAAGAATTGTATTTGCATACAACTGTTCAATGTAATCGGCAGAAAATGCGATAGGCACAGTAAAGCCACCCGCTGTTGGTACGCTTGCTGTCAACGCTTTTGCACGGCTCTCCAAAACTGCGTGAAGTGCCTTGCTTTCTGGATATTTCTCTTTTGCGCTTGCAATAATTTCATCTGGTGTAACCATTGAAACATTGTTTTTCTTGCTCTTTTCCATTGCGAAAAGTGCAGAACCAATCATCTGGTTTACAACAGACTTTACACTTTCTTTCTTCAAACCTTTAACAGCATTTTCTGCTGTTGCACGCTCAAAGTTAAGAAGCATATCCGCATTTGAGTTTTTCTCTTTTGCGTTTTCTTCCTGAATGCGCTTTACCGCTTTTGATACTGCTTCTTCAAGTTTCTTTTCATCAACGCTGTTTTTCACGTTGCCGATTTCAGCCTTAATAGAAGCTACCGCCTCGTCAGCCTGCTTTTTTGCACGCTCATCAATCAATTTTTCAAGGTCATTCTGTGTCATTTTCATAACACTCTCCTTTCTAACAAAAAAAATATATTGAGTCTTTCAAAAGTACAAAAAAGGGCTTCTTTTTTATACTGTATACAAAAGTATACACTTATAAAATAAACCCTTTTTTACAACCTGTCAAGTATCAATCTTCAATTTCTAAGACTTCATCGTCATCATCGGCAGGCGGGTTTTCCTGTGGTTTTTCCTGTACATCAGGATTTTCAGGATTAGGCTTTTCGCTGCCGTCTTCCAATGCCTTACGATATGCCTTCATTTCGTCAGTACAAGCCTTAAGCTCTGTCTTTAACGATTCAATCTCTTTCTTACAAGATTTTACTTCGTCAGTACAAGCCTTAAGAAGTGCCTTCATTTCATCATTTGTAGCCTGTGGATTTTCGTTGTTATCCATTGTGTCAGCTCCTTTTGTGGACTTGAAATATTTATTAGCCTTGTCAGCCCCGAACGATTTCACGGCTTGTGCTAATGCTTCTTGATTTGCAGGTATTGCTACGGCAGAAAACTCTAACAATTCCCATTCCAAAATTGTAGAACCGTCATTGTCATTTGGCTTTGCTTTTTTTACAATAAAACCGACAGAAACTGCGCTAAGCATACCCGACTTGTAGCAATGATAGGTAAAATCGACAAGTTTTGCATTTTCGCTTGCATTTGCAGGGTCTGTTGCAAGTTCATCAACAGTAGGAAAATAAACATCTGCAAAAACTGCGTTGTTTTCGATAAAGATAGATATAACTTTGCCAAGCGGGAAACAATCAGCTCTGTGAAATGGCAAAAAAACAGGATTTTTCAAAAAATTGCTAAAATCGCAACCGTTAGCAATCAAAACATCGCCGTCACGGTCTACAACTTCATTGCTTATTTGATACCTTACAGTTCGCTCTCCAATTTCTTCAACTTTTGTTGTTAATATTTTCTTTTTCATCGTTGAAACTCCTTACCCCACAATGTGCGTATAATCAAAAGATTATGTATAATTTCCTCTGTCCATTTATCCATTTTCTTTTCAAGTTCTTTTGTTTTGTAATATGGCTTTATCGGGAATTTGTATACTGTATTTTTAAATAAAGCCTTTTTGTTTTCCACATATTCGGCTCTCTCTGAAATGTGGTTAAATACAATCATTTCAACAACTTTATCATACACTTTTTCTAAAACAGCTATACGAAAATAATGACCAAAAGTATCATCTGGAGTATCAGGCTTTATTTCGTTTTCGAGTGCCATAATGTAATTATACGCCCATTCCTGTTGTCGTCTAATCAATTCACGTTCTCTTTCTCCATCGCCGATAGACAGAAAACCATTATGAAAATAAAAAATGCCTGTTTTTGCTAAAAGTGCAACACTCCACACAAGCAACACAAAGAAAATTAAAAGCTGGTACATATTTTTAGAAGTAACGATACTAGTTATCGCTTCCCACATTTTGCGCCCTCTCATTTTCTGCATAATGTTTCTTATTTAGTGTTTCCAATGAAACAAAACCAACAGGAACGGCTACAAGTGTAGTGGCTAAAGTTGCAAAAGTGTCATTATTAAAGATTGTACCTAAAACAACGATAGCGGTTACTACAATCATACTCCATACAGTTATAAGCCATCTGCGACTTTTCCATTTATTATATTCTTTCTCTTTCTTTTCGTTTTCCATTATTTTTAACTCCTAAAGCTCTATTACTGGTGTTATCGTACATCGACAATTACATACATTTTCTGCGCTTGCACTTGCGTCAGCAGGGAATTGCATTGTATCATTGCCGCCGTCAAGTCTAGGCACGTCAAACGCCATATCTATAGGTACTCTGACTTCATGCATAAATAAGTGTGTATCTCTAGTGCGATTGTCAACAGTTGCAAGCCATTGCTTTTCTTGCACTCCATACGCTTTGTATGTTGCTACTTGACCAAGATTGACACTACCCGCTGTTTCTGTGCGTGCAATTAAATAAGCTCTAGCCTCCGATAATTCCGAAAAAACAGCTTCCGCACCTTTTCGCAATTTGTCAACTCTTACACTAAGACTGTCGCCGTTTTCAATGCTTTCTGCTAAAATAAGTTTTAACTTCTTAAGCAAGTCTTTTTTTGTGGTATCATTGATTTCGGTCGCCTTGAGAAGTCCATAACGCTCTACCCATTTATTAAAAGCGTCGTTTGTCATACTATCTGCGCCAAAATCTTTTTTATTGAGTATGTTTTTTGCATTGTCTTTGCCGTCGTTCATTGCTTTTATCCACGCACCCGCTAAAGAACGCTTTACAGCAATATCAACTTCTTTGCTAAAATATTCTGCAATCAGATTTTCTACAGGCTTGTTTTCTTTTTCGTATTCTGCCAAAAGTGTTGATATATCTTTTGCCTGTCTAGTTGCAATCTTTTTGACACTTGTAATAAAATCGGGTTCTCGTTTTGTTGCTTTTGTGTCGAACATATTCCAACACTTCGATTGAAAATCATTGTATTTTATTTGTTTTGCTCTTTGATAGCTAAAAATACTTTTGCCTGTTGGTATTTCTGTTTGCGCCCCCTCTACATTTTCAGTGCTTTCTGTGGGCGGTGTATCTGTAGAAGCATTTTCTGCATTGTCATCAGCCCCGAAAATATCGGGTAATTCAACTTCCCCAGCTGGTACACGATTAACACCCATAGGCAAAATATAATGTCCGTCTTTGACATCGGGATTAATACCAAAAGCCTCGCAATATTGCTCTACTGTAATAGCACCATTTTGCACACCAAATTGATAAACACGGAGCTTTAATTCCTCGTCTTCCGCAATTTCAAAATCGTGTTTCACGCATAAATCAATATCAAAATCGGGACATAACTGTCTATTTATAACACGTTCAAACCATTCAAGCTCTGGCTTTACGACGTTTTTTGCAAAAAGGTAAAAAGAACTATCGATAGTAGCTCTATTTGAGTTTTCAATAATACCCATAATTTCAGGCGGTATCTGGAAGTGTTGCAAACACTCATCACGCAAGAATTTTCGGCTTTCTACCATATCCAATTCTTTCGGGGCGATTCCTACAGTTTTTACATCGACATTTCCTGTTAAAACAGCAGGCTCTCTAGCGTGCAAGAAGCCGCCTATTTTTTGCATAAGAGATTTTTTTATTTGGTCTGCGCCCTGTTGATTACCTGTATAGCCTGTTACAACATAAGGAGGTGTAGCGTCGTTAAAGAAGAAATTCTTTTGGTATTTACTTGCATATTCGTCGGCTTCTATTTCATCTGCAACACTTTCTGCTCTACCTTTTCCACGCCCGTATGGATCTGCTACATTAATATCCTTAAACCACACAAAATCTTTTGGGTCTACTGTAAGAGATACGCCGCTTGTTTCCCCATAAGGATTAACCATAAAAGTATGATTACCAACTGTAGGCGTTCTAATAATCCACATTTTCGGAATTGGTAAGAGTGCAATAATCTTTTTTCCGTCTCTTACTTTTAACCAACCGCATTCGCCTGTAAGTTGCTTATAGACAAATGTTAAATATCTAAGTGTCCATCCGTCAATTTCTGGAAAAGTAGGGCACGGATTCTCTAATAATTCATATAGTGGGTGTTCGTCAATCGGATTCGCAGCTTCTTTGTTTTTTCTTAAGTCTTTCTTACTGTATAATAACAATTCTGCACTTGCACAATGTTTTGCAATGACATTAACACTATCAAGGCGTGGAGTGTTGCCATAATATACAGGCATTTGCCCGCTAGCTCTATCTGGTGCTTGCGTCCAATGTCGAGATAGTCTTTTATTTATCGCTTCTAATATGTCCATTGCATTCCTCGCTATGTGTATACTTTTTTATACACCATTTTGAGAAAAAATGCAACAAAAAAAAAACAGCTTTAACTTAATAAAGCTGTTTAATTCCGTTTACAGAGTTTACGAATTTTGAGTAACACACACCTATGACAAAAATATAGTATTTCTTTTCTGAAGAAATTGCAATACTTTTGTCATATTTTTTTTATTTTGTAATAAGGTCTAGCCCTTTTCGTGGTCTACCTTTTTTGACGATTTCAGATTCATTTTTCTTTTCGTCGTCGACAAAAGGCACAAAAACTCCGCCGCTGTTAAATTGATAAATCCACCCGCCAATTACTCTATGAATATGCCCGATTTCATTATGAAAAACAGTATCACCGATTTTCATATTTTTCAAAACTTCTTCCATTTCAGGAACGTTAGTCAATGCCATTTTATACCCCTTTGAAAATCTTTTTAACAAGTTCCATACTTTGCGAAAGTACTTTCGCAAAGCCTAAGTGCTGCACTGTCAGCTGTACAGTACGAACATCAACGCCTAAGATTTCGGCTAGCTGTTTTGTTGTTCAACTTCTTTCGATTGATTGGAATTGAATAAAGATAAGTCATTCATCGAATAACCCCCGTAAGATTATTTCCGTAAAAAAAAAGACATACGGCAATAGTTACGGATTACTACTTTCGGGAGCGACCCTAGC
>Ga0326511_10003891_pt1 | contig 11975 bp, 1 predicted proteins | sample 0_2496_0518_D_FD_203701 | JGI IMG/M metagenome (GOLD analysis project Ga0326511, IMG submission 203701) | Bovine rumen microbial communities from UC Davis, California, United States - 0_2496_0518 | ecosystem: Host-associated > Mammals > Digestive system > Stomach > Rumen | place: USA: California...
CTGCCTGCAGCTGCTGCAGGAAGGTCTTGCTCTGCTTCGAGGACTCCATTCGCGCCTTGATACTCCGACCGATCGCCTCACCGACGACGCGGGAGTATTCAAACGTGAACGGCTCGTCAACCATGTTCGACTCGATGACCGTGCCGTCAGACTTCTGCTTCTTGCCTCGGTTGGCCTTGCTCCGCTCATACGTCTCCTTGTCAGGGATGATTGGTTTCTTTCCGGCGTCCCTCTCGGCGGGGTTCGGGTTCGCAACAGCGTTGATCTCATTGGAGACCTGGTCCAGCACATCACCTGTGGCATCGCTCAGGCCGTCAACCACTCGGCGCGCCTTGTTGCGAGTGCCCTGGTTGGCCGGTTCCTTCTCGACGGACCGCTCGAGCGTGTCGGTAACGTCGGACACCAGACCGGCGAAGGACTCACCGAACTCTTTCGCGGTATGACCGGCAAGACCCCAGTCGCTCATCTGAGAGTCGTGCATGCGGTTCAGGCGCCGCGCCTCGGAGAAGTCTTCGGTCTCGCGGGCTTTCTCCACTTCGCGCTTGATGATCTCCTCAGCGACGGCAAGGTCGGAGGCATCCCACTTCTTCCCCTTCCGGAAGAGGCGGCGCTTCTCACCGTCCGGGTCGTTGTCCAGTCGGTATCCCACCAGCTCTTCCATAGCCTGGTCCGTGACTTCGGTGTGCGTCCGGTCGGGGGGAGTCAGTCGTGCGGTCTCCCGCTCCTCGTCAGTCAGCATCGGGTTGGTGCTGTTCGTCTGGGACTGCCGCTGTACCGGCGGGTTGTTCTCGAGGAACTGCTGCCGCTGCTGCTCGAAGATTTTGTTCACGTACGCGTCGAAGGCAGGGCTGTTGCCGGGGAGGGAGAACTTGGGCATGCCGTTCGTGAGGATTGCCTTACGCATCTCCTCGGTCACGGGGATGTAGGGAACGGTAAACGGCGCGCCGTATTTCCCCCAGATCTCCGTAGTGCCGACCTTCGCGCCAAACTTCTTGCCGAACTTGTTGAGGAATTTCGGGATGTCCTGATCGTACTCGATCCGGTACCCCTCTGCATACTCGTCGCTCCAGCGGTCGGACTGCATGTCGGCGGTCGTCCAAGCGACGCCAGCGTAACCGTTTTCCGCGGCTTCACGCAATAGACGCTTGAGGACAAAGTCGGTGTAGTTCTTGGAGAAGGGCGCGTCGGGAGCCCGGCGCTCATACTCATGACCTTCGTCGCGAAGAGTCCAAAGGGCGTTGTTCCAGTCGGTTCTGAGGTCATCGAAACGCGTGTGCCAATCGCGCATGACGTTGATATCTTCCGGGTCAATAAAGCCGTCCCGGCTCAAGTCCTCCCACGCCAATCGGCGGTCGCTACTTTCGAAGTTGTTCTTCGCCCACTCGGTGTTGCCAGAGAATTTACGTTCAGCGAGCTTCCGCACGACTTCGGCGGCCGGGCCAGAGTTAAGCTCTTCCCGCATCGCGTCCATCGCTTCACGGATACCAGGCGCGGCTTCGGACTGAAGCTCTCGAATGGCCCGCCCCGCCGTGAGACGTGTTTGTTGGTCGGGGTTGTTGAGTTGGCGTTCCAGTTCTAAGAGACGATAGCCACGCGGAGGTTCTGCGCCCTTAGTCTGGTACCCTTTCTCCTGGCCCTCATTATGCCAGTCGGACTGGATCTCTTCGACGAAAAGGATTGGCTTTCCGTCGGTCGTCGTGAAGTCCTGCACGCGGGCGTGGGCCAAGACGCCCTCAGCCTTGTCGCGCCAGTGAGTCTCGCTTGCTCGGTTCGTATAATCGCTGCCAGGCATGCGGAAAAGAATCTCGCGATAGTTCTCGCCGTTCGGGGTCGCATATCTGGACCAACGGGTTTCGTTCGGGCCGCCGCCGCTGGTAAGTTCTGCAACGCGCTTACCGTCGTAGTAGAGCCCGTCATCACCAGCCTCGATATCCTCGAATACATCCTCATAATAGAGGTCAAGGTCGTCCGCGATCCGGGCCGCGACTTCTTCCTTTGCTTGCTTCCAGCTGGTATAGATCTCATCGGTATCCGCGTCTACCAGTTCAGAAGGCGTCCCGCTCCCCAGCGTCTCCTCCTCAAGCACCAAATCGTTCGCGGCGATCCAGTCGAGGAGCTCCTGCTTCGTCACCGACTTCTTCCCCTTGAGGAAGTCCTCGATGCCGAGCCATTTGATCTCCTCGGCCTTGACGCCTTTGCCCCGGAGCATATTGACCACGGATGCGGCGCCGAGCTTGTCCTGCTTGACGTCTGCCAGTACACGCTCGGAGAGGTTGTAGAAACCAGTGACCGGGCCAACGGCGGAGTAGTGGAACCGTTGCGTATCACTGATCTCGGGGAGTCTGCCGGTCTCGTAGAACCGCTTCAGATCGGCGAGAATCCGATCGGCGCTCGTCCCTTCCGGGTATTCGATGCTGTCGATCGTGCTGCCGTCTTCGCGGCTAAGGTCCACGGTCACCTCGCCGTTGAGGGAATTGAAGAAGCGGCGGAGGACCGGGATCTGCTTCGCGTTCGGCATCCTCGCGATATCAATGCCGTAGCTCTGCAGCCGGACATTGCCGAGGTTCATGAATTCAATCAGGCCGTCCGAATGCTCGTGTCCGTCCGGGAGGAAGTCCAGAACACCTGCGATCTCTCGGTGATCCTGCACACGGTAGCCTTGGCCCTCGGAGAAGTCGAGGAGAGAACCGTTCGTCGTGAGGTAACCGGCGAGGTCAAATCGAGAAGTCGTGCCGAACTTTCTCGCCGCCTTTGTTGCGTACTTGGACGCGAACTCCGGCGTGAACTGAGCCCTGTATGCCTCTCGAGCGGCAGCAAGGTTCTCTCTTCGGGCCTGAGAAATGCCCCTTTGGAGGTCACTCATCTCACCCGAGAGGGTCTCCATCTGCTTGACGATGTCATTATAACCGCTAGTCTCGCCCCACTTTTCGTAGCGGTCAACGAGTCTTTGCAGTTCTTCCTTACCAACCCGGCCAATAGAGTCAATTAGTTCCTGATAGACGCCGGCCTGTTCGAGGTCCGTTCTCTGGTCCTGTAGTTGCCGGTACTCGTCTCGGATCGCGCGGAGTCTGTCTTCGTCCGCCGCAATTGCGCTAGGAAGCTTCGGTGCCGCGGCGGAGTATTTCGTTCCCGCCTGATCGTCCAACGGCAGGCCGAAGTACTCAAGCTGGGCGTTCCAATTGGCGGTACCGTGGCCGGAGCCATTTGCGATGCCGCGATTGGAAACCTTGTCATCGGTAGCACGGAGCTCGTTCAGCCACTGCTTCGACCAGTCCCAGGACTTCTTTACGTCGAAGCCCTTGTAGTCGTTCTGAACCCACAGCCATTTATGGTGCCAGATGTAGTCGGAGTATCCGGTCTTTGTACTGCCGTCGTTCGGGTTGACCGTTACGTAGTTACCCGGAGTCGGCTCTCGCGCCGTGTCGAAGTCAGGTGCCTCGTCGAACCGAACCGTTCCTTTGTTCTTATCGTACATGACCGTGTTGTACTCAAAGTCCGGGTACGTCTCGCCGAGAATCTCTTGCGCTCTCGTCAACGTCTGCTCAGGGATGACCTGGTCCGCGTAGTTCTTATGCACGTATACCTGGCCAGATACTTCCTTACCAACGATGCCCTTATAGCGCCTGATCGGAGAACCATTTAAGGTCTGAAGCTTAGAGCCGACGACCGTAGCCGCGTTGTTCTTCTCTCGGTTGGCCGCCTGCTTCTCAGTAAGGGCCGGAAGTTTCGGCGCCGTTGCGGAGTAAAGAACAACCTCATCTTCCGAATACGGCTGGTTCCTGTTCTCGTCTCGGTACTCAGTGCTGGTAATCTGCCAGGCCGCCTGCGGGAGGTTCGCCTTGGGATTCCGAGCAGAGATGACGCCCTTCTTCGGGCCGGTGACATCATCGAAGTATTGCTCGATCTCCGGGATATAGGTCTTTGCGGCGCGGAACTCTTGCCACTGGTCGGGTTTAGATTTTACCTCGCCGGCCTTTCCTTCCTCGAGGTTCTTCTTGTTCTCGTAAACCGTGAAGTACGCAACGCCGTCCGGCTTAATTGCTTTGGCCATCTCGAGGATGATGTTCGCTCGCGCCCCGGCGCTGTCAACGACATTAAGCACATTCGAACAAGTGGCTGTGTCGGCCTTCTTCCCGGACTGGAGGAAGTCTGTGACTGTCTTGTTTGTCTTACGATCGCGGTTGAACGGGTCGAACGGGAGGCTCTCCACGCCCAGAGATTTCAGATACGCCGTAGCAGGAGTGCCTACAACGCCGGCGCCGATGTCGATGTTGGTCGTCCCCGGCTCAAACTTCGCGGCGGTGTAAAGCGCCGGAACCTTCTTCGTGTTGATGGAAGTACCTCGAGATGTATGCTTCTGGGCCACAGGCTTTGCGGCCGAGTATTGAACCCCATCGATCCGAGACTTCTCCGCCGCACTCTTCTCCAGCGCAGCATGAACGCGATCCGCCAGAGCGTTGATCTCCTTCATCGTCTCCCGATAGCCCCGGCCGGTCTTGACGAGACTGTTGACCTCGGTTCCGCGCATGCGCTCGACGGCCCGAACCACACGAGTCAGCCAGTGAGGCTTAACGCCGGCAATGCGCTCCAGGACCGGCTGGCTGGCAAGGATGTAGCCCATCCAGTCACCCGCGACTTCCTCGCGCATCTTGTCGTCCGTGGTGAGCTCCCTGACCTGTGCGGGGGTCATGCCCTCGGCGCGGTAGGTAGCAGCGTAGGTCTTGGCCCGATCCGCAATCGCCGCCTTCGGATCTTTCAGCTCATCCACGATCAGGGCAGCGAGGTCACCTTCGAGAGCGCCGCTCTTCGCCATACGGCTCAACGTATCGACGATGTCCTTCGCGAGCGTGGCATCGGTGTCACTGCTCGGGTGGGTCAGCTCATGACCGATCGCCCAGTAGATAAGACCCGAGTTGTTCATCCGGTTCTCATTGACGCGGATCACACGGCCCTGAATACTGGCGTTCTTATCGCCAAGGTTCTCTCCGTCGAAGATGATGTCATCAATACCCAGCGGTTTGAACAGACGTTTCATCAGCTCGCGGGTCGCTTCCATGGAGTAGGAAATCTTCTTACCGCTGCTCTTCAGCCCGCCAAACCCTTTCGGGCGATTACCGACGGAGAGCTTCTCCGCCTCAGCGGCTGCCGGTTCCGGCCCGCTCTGCGCCGGAGCCTTGGCGAACTTGGTCTGCGCCGCCTTGGTGAAGCTCTTCGTGTTCGGCAGCTCACGGTCTCTCGGCATTCCGGACTTGACCTCGGCAAGCGTATAGCCACGAACCGAGCCGTCCGGGTTCATCGATTTGATCGCGAAGAACCGGTCACCGATCTTCGCTCCGTACAGAGCGCCGCCGTCCAGATAAGCCATGTCGCTCTTCAGAACCGCGACTTCCGTGCCGTCGATGTTATATACAAGGTAAGAACGCTGACGATCCTTGTAGCTGGTCGGCGCCTCCGTGATACGGTTATAGGTCGATCCAAGCAGCGCCTCAATCGCGTCACTGCTGTTGATCGTCCGACCGCCGAAGCCTCCGACGTTTTCGCCGGAGCTGTTGATCTCAGACTTCGTGAGCAGGCCTTCCGCCGCGACAGGGCTCACGCGGATCAGCGTCCGGTTGCCGTTCGTAAGCGCGTAGTTATGGCCGTTTGCGGCTTTCAGGACACGAACATTTCTGTCCTTCACGTCCTTCTTCAAAGCCGAGGCCAGCGCAGAGTCAACGGCGGCACGCTGATTGACCTTCACGCCAAGGTGATCCAGGACAGCCGCAATATTACTCGGGAAGTTCTCGATCTCCAGCTTGCCGTCATAGGGAACACTGATCTTAATCGTGCCGCCCTTGTTTGCCTTGTACTCGTCGCCGGTCTGCGCTCCGTTGATGAGCGCCTTTGCAATCGCCGTACGCTGCTCCAGATTAAACCCGTTTTTCATGTTGCCGCCAGTGTAGGTCACCATATTGGTCGTCAGTTCACCGGAGTTAATACCGCGCACGATGGCGTCGGTATTCTTCGTCTGGACCGGCACGACGATAGCCTCCTTCAGATCCTCTTTGGCCTTCTCGGTCTCAGCCTTTGTCGGGATCGTTCCCTTCGGGGTGGAGCTTTTCGACTCTGACTGCGCCGCTTTCGCGGTCTCGGCTTCAGCCTTAGTAGGAATGATGGATTTCGTTACGCGCTTGGCCGCCGTTTTCTTCTCAGTCTTGGGCTTGGGCGGATCGACATACTCTTCGCGAATACCGGTCGGGATTTCCTGACCGGCGATTTCGTAAGCACGCGTCACCAGATTGCGAGGACTCGACCCAACCTCTCCGTCAAGCGCCTCGACAAAAGTCCGCGCCGCCGCCTCGGGGTCGAGGTCTCCGCCGTGCTCCACCAGATCGTTGAGAAAGCTCCAAATCTTAAAGGACTGGCTGTCCGCGTCGGTAGAGACGGCATTGCCCAGGGCGCTGATGTAGGCGGTAAACTTCTCTCCCGGAGAAGCCTTCTCCCACATCTCGGCATGACCGGAGTCGTCGTTGATAACCTCTTCCGAAGCGCCTTCCTCGCGGAGCCAGCGCTTACGGTTCTGGATGTATAGCGACTCGGCACGGTCTTCGAGCGTTTGCGGCGTCTCCGAATCGGCGTTCTTCTCGCTCTCCGGCTCTTCCTCGGCGGACTCTTCTGTCGCCGGCGCTTCCGCAGCAGGCTCTTCCTCCGCCGTCTCGGGCTCCGGTTGGGGTTCGGCTTCTACCGCAGGCTCCTGCTCTGCCTCGGCCCCGGTCTGCTGTTCTCCGGAGATCGACGCTTCCCACATCGCTCGGGACATCGGCTCACCGCGAGAGGCCTGCCGCAGGGTCTGGTAATCATCCTCAAGATCCTCCGGGGACGCCGTGTGATGATTCCGGGCTTGGAAATACTGCGGCCATTCCTTCATGAACTCCTCGCGGGTCAGAACAGATCCGTCGTCCATGTAGATGCCGTCCGCGCCTGTCTCGTACTCCCACAGCTCCTTCAGCTGCTTGTCCGTCCGGGGGCGCCGACCGCTGCGCTGATACTCATCCTGCACGCGGGCGGAGAACTCCTCAAAGGTTTCCAGCCGCTGCGGCTGCTGCGGGGCCGCCTCTGCCTGCTCCTGCTCCTGCTCCTGCGCGGTCTCCGCTGTCTCGGGCAGACTTGCCGCAGCCTCCGCGATTGCGTCTGCCGCTTCCTCTTCTGCCTCTGCCTGACGAGTGTCAGCGATTTTCTGCAGACTGCGCTCGGCTTCGGTTTCAGCCTTTGCGTCCTGCGCTTCTGCCTTGCGCGCCTCCTGGAAATCGCGAAGCGTATCCCGGTAAAAATTGGCCAGCTCGGAGAGCGAAAGATCGTCCGGCACTTCCACGCCGGTCATCTCACGGAAAACGCCTTTCGTCTCTTCCGACGTGCACTTCAGCTGATCTTTAATCCGATTGTTGCTTACCTGCTCCCCGTCCGCGAGGTCCTGCAGCACATCCGCACGAAGGATCGCCTCATGCGCGGATAGCCCGGAGTCCATGAACGCCTCCGTGATCGGGCCGCGCACAAACATTGCGGTGCGCTCACCTGTCTCAGGGTTCGTCTGGAGCACAATCTCGCCGACGCCGCTGCGGTCCTCTCTCGGGGTAAAGCCGCGCGCGGTGTCTTCGAGCATCATATTATGGAGCTTGCCGACGTCGAGCTCGTTGAGCGTCTTACCCTCCGAGAGCTTCTTGACGACGGACATCGCCTGCTTATAGGTTTGGCTGCTTTTGGGATACAGCACCGCGAGATCCAGATCACTCTCACCGTTTCGGTTCGAGGGATCCAGCGCACGGATCGTAGAGCCGGTCCGGATGTCGCGCACCGCCTGACGGCCAGCGGAGATACCGCCAGTCGCGGCGACCAGACTTCCACCGGAAATAAAGCCGCCCAGCGTGTCTAGAGCCGCGCCGGTGAACCAATCCTTCCAGGCTTCCTTTGTCGCCTCTCCGGCACTGAGACCCTGACGCTCATATTCCTCAATGGACTGGTTGATCTGGTTCTGGTCGCCCATGATCGCGAGGTCCGTAATACCGTTGGCGACCGTGGTAAAGAACTCCTCAGAGCCTTCCACGAAGCCCTGCTTACGCATCGCCTCGCGAACTTCATCCGCGGTGAGGCGCGTACCCTTCGACGCGGTCTGGAAGGCTTTGAGTTTATCCAGGGAGACATGCTCAAACACGGCCTCTGCGACGCCCGCGGAAAGTCCAAGCATCAGGGCCTGGTCGTCCGTGGCTCCGCGCCGATGCGCTTCCTGCATCGTGTTCTGCGCCGCGCTGCCGCCGAGCAGAAGTTCCGCCCCGACTCCGCCCAGAGGCGCAGCGGTGATGAAGTCCGCCATGCTCATCGCGATGCCGTAAAGGAAGGCCGCCGGCGCGCTCATGTTCTTCGTTGCATTCGCGCGGATCGCCTGCGCCGTATTGCTCAGGCTCTGCGCAGGCGCGTTATAATCCAAAGACTGGCGCTCACCGGTAAACGGATCCACCCCGGCCTTCAGTTTCTGGAAGAACAGATCGAGCGTACCAACCGCGCCGCCGAGCAGGTTCATAGGCACCGATGCCGCGCTGGCACCGGCCCAGCCTGCTGCGCTCTTATCCGCGCGGTCCGTCCACTTCTTCTGTTTCGCTGCGGCTTCTGCAGCGTTGTTCTGGCGCGTGGCGTATCCGATGAGCCCTTTGATCTCTGCGTCAGAATAGCCGCGGTCTTTCAGGTCCTTCTTCACCCGGACCAGGTCAGAGTTCTGGTCGCCGCGCTTATTCAACCCGACACTGCCGCCCGTAGTGCTGCTCTGTGAGGTTTTCGCGGAAGACATCAGCAGACGCTTCAGCTCGGTAGGCAGCTTATTGAGCTCCGTATTGTACACCCGGTCCTCAAGCGTGCGCCGCATAGACTCGGCCTCAACCTTTGCTTCGTTCGCTGCTTTCGCCTGCTTGTTGGAGGTGCGGAACTTCTCTGCCTGCTGCGCGGGAGTAAGGGACGCATCGGTCCAGGGGGACTTTTGATTCAGCTGACGCTGCCGGTTCACCTCGACCTGCTTCGTTGCGCTCTTGATGCCGGCCTTCAGCTCAGGCGTGGTATAGAACTCGTGCTTGTGATCCTTCAGCCAGTTATACTCCAGCATGCCAGCCGTGGTCTTGTCGCCGGCGAGCTTCGCCATGGAGGCAGAGACCTCAGCTTTGGAAGCATTCTTATACTTCTCTGCGTAACGGTCATGCTCGTTCTTCACGGTGCGGTTAATCTGCCGGTCGAGCGCAAGGATCTGTGAATTGCTCGGTGCCTTCACGTTGCTGATCGAGCCGTTACCGAATACAGCGTTCAGCCCCGCGTCCGCGGCCAGGTCCTTCTGCTGCTGCAGCGCGGATCGCTGGGCCCAGAGGTTGTCCAGGTTGCTCATTGTCGCCGAGGCGTCGGTCACCTTCGGCTTGAACGCGGAGGCTGCGTTATTCTTCGTGCCCCCGCCGGCGCCCGAGCTCTGCGTCGTATTCCCCTGCGGCAGGAAGTTGGAATAACTTTTAACCGTGTCAGCCGATTTCGCGCCGAAGAACGATGCGATCCGCTGGTCAGTCTCATTCTGTGTCTTCGTTTTCTTCTTGGCCACTTAACCACCCCCGGTCAGTTCAGCTTATACGCTTTTTTCATTTGCTTTTTAACATCCTCTCCGATCGGCCAGCTGTCGATCAGCTTAATCATGTTTGCTTTCGACATACCACCGTTGGCCTCCGAATCGAGCTGATCCCAATACTTCGCTGTATTGGCGGTAATGGTGTCATACTTCTTGGACGCGTTCGTCAGGTCTACCGCGTGCTGTGCCTGCTGATACAAACCGAGAATTGCCTGCGCGGACCGCCCATCCTTCGCAAGCGCCGCGGCCGTCTGCGGACCGTACACGCCATCAACAGGAACGCCAAGCGCTGCCTGAAGAAGAGAGACCTGATTGGGCGTGAGGCCGGTCTCTTTATTCGTAGTAGCCCATGCGCGTCCGATACTATCGGAAGTACCTTCTGCGGCAACCGGCGAACCGTCTCCGCCGCCGCTGCCACCACTTCCGCCGGAACTTCTGCGGCTGCCACCACCGGACGACCCGCCGCCGCCAGACGAGCCGCCCGAGCTAAAACCCGATTCCATCTGCATCTTCCAAATGATGCCCTGCGCCTGATCCTTCGTAAGGCCCATGGCGGAGAGCTGCTCATCGGTGGGCATCTGGCCGTATTTCAGCGCGAGCTCACCGGCTGCCGAAGACCACTCCTGATCGTATTTCTGTGCTGCCATAGTCGGCTGACCGTTGAACGTACCGGTAATGTTCGCAACCTGGAGATCGTAATTTCGCAGCGCCTGCTCAATTTCCTGCCGTACCTGTTCCTGGGACATAGAATACTCTGCGCCCCATTTGAGCAGGTCAAACATTTTTGCGAGGGCCTGCTGGCCGATTTCCCGTGCAGCGTCGCTTTTCTTGAACTCGCCCTGCGTATTTAGATCCGCAATCTTTCTGGCGATATCCGTCGCGAGTTTCGTGCGCGCGGTTTCGATCGTCTGGCGATTCTTGAGAGCAGCGGCCTGGATCTCGTTGTACTGACTCTGACCGATGCCGCCACGATCGCCGCGTGTCTCAGCATACAGCGCACTGTTCGCCGCGGCCTTGGCGGAGTCAATCTCATTTTCGTTGAGCTGCTTCTGGAACTCAGGCTGGGAGTCTTCAAGAATTCGCTGCTGCTCGCGCTTGGCCATTTCCGTGTCGTAGTCAATCTCGTTGTTGCTTTGCTCAAGCTCGCCGGAACGCCACTGCTCAATGAAGGACATGAGATCATTCGTCGGATTCTTCGTGAGCGCCGAGGTATCTCGACTGTACCCGCCCCGCAGCTGTGCCTGACGTTCGGGGGACACGCCCTCAAGGTACTTCGCATAGGTGCCGGTCTTCGCATACTGGCCACCGAGGCCCGCCGCGTCGATCTTCGCGTTGCGCAGCTGCTCCAGTACGGCGGCGGCACCGAGATCACCGGCGGCAACGGCCTTCTGGATCTCAGCCTCGTAGTCCACCCCGTTGGCATAGGTCTGCGCGTGTGCGGGCTGTGCGGGCGTAGCGGCCTTTGCCGGAGTTGCCGCAGCGGCAGGGGCATTCGCATACGCCCCCGTGTAGTTTGCGGTCGTCTGGTTCTTGTTGATGAGCTGGCTTTGATAAGTGCCGTCCGGGTTCACAGCGGTAATCTGATAAGTACCACCGCCCGTGACGACCTGACTGCCAGCTTTAAGTCCCTTAGGCGCTTTGCCGTCAGCGCCGACCCGATAGACATTCCCCGGAGCGGCGGGCGCACTGGCATACTGCCCCTTGTAATTGCCGGTCGTCTGGCCCTTGTTGGTGAGCTGGGACTGGTAGGTGCCGTCAGGATTAACGCTCTTAATCGTATAGGTGCCGCCGCCCGTGACGACCTGATCGCCCGCTTTGAGTCCCTTCGGCGCTTGGCCGTTCGCCTGCACCTGATAGACTCCGCCCAATGCCTCCTGCGTAGTCTGCGCGGTCTGCTGCGTCTGCGCGGAGGGCTGGCTCATCGCCTGGTTGATCTTGTTCGCCGCCGTGGTCAGCACGTTCTTCGAGGCGGTCTGCACAGCTTGGTTAACCCGCTGCTGCGCGGTGTTGTTTGCCAAGAGTAATCATCTCCTTATACAGAGAAAAGGCCGGGTCGAAGAGATACCCGACTCGGCCTTTGATGTAGTGTTATTCGTCTTTCGGTGAGAGATCGCGGTCGTCGTCCGCGCTGTGTTCGATAGCAGTAATGGATTCGTCGAACAATTCGTGGTTGACCTCATCGACCTTGTGCTCAACGTCAGTGGGGATAGGCATACCGAGTTTCTTCACGTTCTCGATAATGCTGACGGTCTCCATCCATACGATGTACAGGGACACGAGAAACAGGAACGCCGGTTGCAGACCCATCGCCCATGTGAACAACTGGGCGACGAGGAGGCACATGGCT